>JABLTL010004521.1_pt1 | contig 50005 bp, 44 predicted proteins | sample 7160151 | NCBI WGS metagenome assembly JABLTL01 (sample SAMN14651223, study PRJNA627086) | human gut metagenome | isolation source: feces | host: Homo sapiens | reverse complement strand
TCTGGAACTTTTCTTCTGTTGTTACAGAAGGACTAAACTCATAGAAGGTTAGAAATTTGGGCTGAAGCAGTCGCAGGTGGAGCAGACGGTCAATCTGATCGACGAAGGCAACACCATCCCATTCATCGCTCGTTACAGAAAGGAAGCGACCGGCGGACTTTCCGACGTGGTGCTCCGTGATCTGGACGAACGGCTGACATACCTTCGAAATCTGGAGGAGAGAAAAGAAGAGGTCATCCGCCTCATCGAAGAGCAGGACAAGCTGACCGATGAACTGGCGGAAGAGATCCGCAAGGCTGAAGTTTTGCAGCGCGTGGAAGACCTTTATAAACCATATAAAAAGAAAAAGGCGACCCGTGCCTCCAAGGCCAGAGAAAAGGGTCTGGCGCCTCTGGCGGAGATCCTTTGGGCGCAGAAGGAAGAGTCCGGAAGCCCGCTGGATGCTGCAAAGGATTTTGCAGACGCGGACAAAGGCGTGGAGTCGGCGGAGGAAGCTTTGCAGGGAGCATGCGATATCATCGCGGAACGTATTTCCGATGATCCGGAACTGACGGCAGCTGTCCGGGAGAAAACGGAGCATACCGGGATCATCCGCACAGAAGCAGTGGACAGCGAAGAAAAGACTGTGTACGAAATGTATTACGATCACAGCGAAGGGATCGACAAGATCCCGAATCACCGGATCCTGGCCATAAACCGCGGCGAAAAAGAAAAGAAGCTGAAAGTCAAGGTAGTGACCGATGCGGAGAAGATGGAAAACCTTCTGTCGGACAGCATCATTACTAACGAAAAGTCGATCTATAAAGAACTTCTCGGCGATACCGTTGCAGATGCCTACAAGCGTCTGATGGCACCGTCTGCGGAGCGTGAAATGCGTAATATGCTGACGGAACGGGCAGAAAAAGAAGCAGTCAAGGTTTTTGCAAAGAACACAGAAAAGCTGCTGATGGTGCCGCCGGTAAAGGGAGCACGGATCATCAGCATCGACCCGGGATACCGGACGGGCTGCAAAGTGGCTGTCCTCAATGAAACAGGAAAGCTGCTTGCTTATACGACGGTATTTCCGACGGAACCGAAAAAAGATATAAAAGGAACGGAAGCCGTGCTGAAAAAGCTGGCAGAAAAGTTCCGCATCAATACCATCGTCATCGGCAACGGAACGGCGTCCCGCGAAACGGAAGAAGTAGTGGCGGAGTTCATTCGCAAGAGCGGGCTCGATATCCATTACACCATCGTCAATGAAGCGGGAGCATCGGTGTACTCGGCGTCTAAGCTGGCGACAGAAGAATACCCGGATCTGGATGTAACGGTGCGTGGAGCCATGTCGCTGGGACGCCGTCTTCAGGATCCGCTGGCAGAGCTGGTGAAGATCCCGACCAAAAGCATCGGTGTGGGGCAGTACCAGCACGACATAAACCAGGGGCTTTTAGAAAGTGCCCTGGATCATGTAGTGGAAGACTGTGTAAACAGAGTCGGAGTCGATCTTAATACGGCATCTCCGTCGCTGCTTGCTCATGTGGCAGGCATCAACATGGGGATCGCTCGCAACATCGTGGCATACCGGGAAGAAAACGGTGTGTTCAAAGATCGAAAAGAACTGAAGAAGGTCGCCAAGCTCGGAGAAAAAACCTTTAATCAGTGCGCAGGATTTATGCGGATCTCGGACGGGAAGAATCCGCTGGACAGCACATCGGTACATCCGGAATCGTACAAGGCTGCAGAAGCTATGCTGGAGAAGCTGGGCATCGACAAGGCTCAGCTGGGACGCGGCGGCGTTGCGGAACTGGATGACAGGATCTGGGATCATTACGGGGAAACTGCGAAGAAGGAACAGCCTAAGACGCGTGCCAAGGGTCTTGGCGCGCTGGCGCAGCTGACAGCACAAGATAAGAAACCAAAGCGTAACATGAAAAAAGCTGTGGAGAAGATGGCACAGGAGCTGGAAATCGGTGTACCGACTTTGACGGATATCATAGAAGAAGTGAAAAAACCGGGTCGCGATCCGCGTGAGGATGCTCCGGCAGTGATCTTCCGAAACGATGTGCGATCTTTTGACGACCTGAAAGTGGACATGGAACTGGAAGGAACAGTTCGAAATGTAGTGGATTTTGGAGCATTTGTAGACATCGGTGTAAAGAACGATGGTCTGGTGCATATTTCCGAAATGAGCAGCAAATATATCAAGCATCCGATGGATGTAGTATCGGTCGGTGATACGGTCAAAGTTCGGATCATTAAGATCGATCCTGAAAAACAGAAGATCGGGCTTTCCATGCGCATGAACAAGTCTTAGCAAAAATGGCTGCAGGACTTGCGGATACTGGACGGAAGGTGTCCGGGAGCACGAGGGAAAAAGGGCTTTGTATACAGTATTTATAAAATACATACTTGTATTGGAATTGGAGATATGTTAAGATTTCTTCGGTGACGTTAATTGGCGTCATTATGTCGTTTAAGGAAAAGGAGAGACACAATATGGGAGCCATATTAGATTCGTTTGTGAACCTGTGGCATGATACAGGAATCGCGAACTTCAACTATCAAAACGGAATAATGATCATTGTATCGTTCATTTTCTTATACCTGGCAATTCGTAGAGGCTTTGAACCATTGCTTCTCGTACCGATCGCTTTTGGTATGCTGCTCTCGAATCTGCCGGTAAGCGGTATCTTCATTGAGCATTTCGAACTGACAAGCTCTAATCAGCTGTCGGATGCAGGGGTACTGACGGTATTCTATCTGATGAAGCCGATCCTGCCGTCCCTGATATTCCTGGGAGTTGGTTCCATGACCGACTTCGGACCGCTGATCGCCAACCCGAAATCATTGATCATGGGTGCGGCTGCGCAGTTCGGTATATTCTTCGCATTTTTCGCAGCTATCGCTCTTGGCTTCAATGCACAGGAGGCTGCTTCCATCGGTATCATCGGTGGTGCTGACGGCCCGACAGCGATTTATCTGACAAGTAAACTGGCAGATCACCTGTTAGGACCTATCGCAGTAGCTGCTTACTCTTATATGGCTCTGGTTCCTGTAATCCAGCCGCCGATCATGAAGGCGCTGACTACGGAACACGAAAGACAGATCAAGATGGAACAGCTGAGAGTCGTATCTCAGAGAGAGAAGATCCTGTTCCCGATCGCTGTAACTACAGTAGTAGTTCTGCTTCTGCCGTCTGCAGCTCCGCTGGTTGGTATGCTGATGCTGGGCAACCTGTTCAAGGAATGCGGCAGAACTGGCAGACTGGCTGACACAGCTGGAAACGCTCTGATGAACATCCTGGTAATCCTGCTGGGTACCTGCGTTGGAGCATCTGCAACAGGACAGACTTTTATCACAGCTTCCACACTGAAGATCGTAGTACTGGGTGTCTGCGCATTCGCAGTAGGTACGGCTGGTGGTGTTCTGATCGCTAAGTTGATGAACGTTCTGACTGGCGGTAAGATCAACCCGCTGATCGGTTCCGCAGGTGTATCTGCAGTACCGATGGCAGCTCGTGTATCCCAGATCGAAGGACAGAAAGCAAATCCTTCAAACTTCCTGCTGATGCATGCTATGGGACCTAACGTAGCAGGTGTAATCGGTTCGGCAGTTGCGGCATCGGTAATGTTGTCTATGTTCGGTGGATATTAAACCGAAATAATAGTTTTGTGTAAATTGAAATCTCTAAAATCATTTTTATACACCACGAAAATCGAGTGTTCTTCGGAACACTCGATTTTTCCATATAGAACAGGAGCGTTATATGAAAAGATTTGATACAGTATTGTTTGATTTTGATGGAACGATAATGAATACCAACGAGGTGATCCTTCGCTCATGGCAGCATACGTTTCAGACCATAGAGCATCGTGATGAGGATGTGGCGAAGATCATAAAGACATTTGGGGAACCGCTGGAAGTGACGATGAAAAAATTCTTCCCAGATGTGCCGGTAGATGAAGCTGTTGAGATTTACAGAAGCTATCATCGTGACAATTTTGGTGATCTGATTACGGTGTTTCCCGGCATGAAAAATCTTTTGCGCCAGGTAAAGGAACGCGGTGAAAAGACCGGTCTTGTGACATCAAGACTGGCTTATACGACTCAGCAGGGACTGGAGAAATATGATTTAAAAGACTACTTTGATGTGGTGGTCACGGCGGAAGATACGAAAAAACACAAGCCGGATCCGGAACCGGTCAATATCGCTTTGAAAAAACTTCATTCCCTGCCGGGGAATTCCATTATGCTTGGAGATACCATGTTCGATATCCTCTGTGCGAAAAACGCCGGTGTTACATCTGTACTGGTAGGATGGTCGTTGGCGTTAAAGTCAGGAGACGACTTCGGAGAAGATGCGCCGGATCATGTGATTCGGAAGGCAGCGGAACTGCTGGAGCTGCTTTAGCCGTAAACTGGCAGAAATCGTATTATGATATAAGATAAGGAAATCATGAATTCCCAGATCGTGAAAAAAGAGAGCTTGATTTGGATTTTTTGTTGCTTGAGAGCTGCGCTCCCATTCATGAATTCCCATTTTGAAAAATAGAACAGCAAGATGGGAACTGTTTTGCAACTTATTTACAGTACAGAGAAAGAGAGTTCCCAAACAAATAGTTTTTATGTGGTTTTAGGCATTATAATAACCGCAGCAGATTGATTTTGTAATATTTGCAGCGTGGAACTTCCCATATGGTCTAAAAAAAATCAAACCTGGGAATTCATAGTCCAAAAAAATATCGGCGTTGAGCGACTAGTTCCCAGTTGGAACAGATAATTTCCAATCTGGGAATTCATAATACTTCGCATCATATCTCGCATCCTGTCCGTGCAGCACCCGGCGGTACGTTTCAGATTCGGGTGTATTGACTTTTTAGTAGAAGTGCGGTATTATATAAATACTTTGACAATCAAAGTATTTGAAATCAAAACAAATAGAAAGGGCAACCATGGGAATTAAAATCATCGGCACAGGGAAATACCTGCCGGAAAAAGTTATTACCAATGAAGATATCTCGCAGCACGTGGATACCAGTCACGAATGGATCCTGGATCGAACCGGGATCGAACAGCGAAGGATCGCAACAACAGAAAGCTCGCTAGACATGGCGGCGGCTGCTGCGGAGCAGGCTTTGCAGGGAATCGATAAGGATTCCATCGGCCTTGTTGTTGTAGCAACTATCACGCCGGACAACATCACCCCGAGCATGGCCGCAATGGTGAAGAAAGAGCTGGGACTGGAACGTGCCATCGCTTTTGACATCAATGCAGCGTGCAGTGGATTCGTATACGGGCTTTGGATCGCAGAGTCACTCATGAATACAGCACTTTCTCAGTATAGCAAGGATGGAGCCTCAAAACGGGCGCTGGTCGTTGGAACGGAACGACTGACGAGAGTTACTAACTGGGAGGACAGGGAAACCTGCATCCTCTTTGGAGACGGAGCAGGGGCGGCCGTACTGGAAAGCGATGAAAACGAACGAGGTATATTAAGTACATATATTAAGAACTACGATGATGTGAAAGGTGCGATCAAGTGCAAGGCCAATTACATCAACCCTCCTTTCTGGGAGGATGACCTGACACCGCAGCCTCTTTTCATGAAAGGGCGGGCAGTCTTCAAGTTCGCAGTGAACGCTATCGATGAAGTAACGAAGGGGGCACTGGAAGAAGCAGGCCTGACCTGCGATGATGTAGACTGGTTCGTGCTTCACCAGGCTAACGGCAGGATCATCCAGGCGGCGGCACAGAAACTTGGTCAGCCCATCGAGAAATTTCAGATCAGTATCCAGGACGGGGGAAATGTTTCCTCCGCAACAGTCCCGATGGCATTATATGATCTGAATTTAACCCAAAAGATGAAAAAAGGTGATATAATAGCGTTAGTAGGTTTTGGCGGCGGGCTTTGTGCAGCCGCGGCAATTATAGAATGGTAATACCGGTAATAGTAACAGGAGGTAATTATGATCAATGTTTGTGAGATCTTAGGAACGGAGTATCCCATCATCCAGGGAGCTATGGCACGGATCGCAGAATGTAATCTGGCGGCTGCTGTAAGCAATGGCGGGGGGCTTGGCATTATCGCATCCGGTGGCGAAAGCGCTGACTGGCTGAGGGATCAGATCGCGAAAGTAAGAGAGATGACAGACAAGCCTTTTGGCGTAAATATCATGCTTCTGGCAGATAATGTGGAGGAACTGATCGATGTCGTATGCGAAGAAAAAGTACCGGTGGTAACGACAGGAGCAGGAAATCCGGGGAAATACATTGCTAAAATGAAGGAGGCAGGCATCAAGGTCGTACCTGTTGTAGCGAACCTGGCACTGGCGACGAGAGTAGAAAGAGCCGGTGCAGATGCAGTTGTGGCAGAAGGAACAGAAGCAGGCGGACATATTGGTGAGACGACTACCATGGCATTAGTTCCGCAGATGGTGGATGCGCTTGATATCCCGGTCATCGCTGCCGGCGGTATCGCAGATGGAAGAGGGATCGCAGCAGCATATATGCTGGGAGCACAGGGCGTTCAGGTAGGAACCCGGTTCCTGGTGGCCAACGAATGTATCGTGGCACAGGGGTACAAGGACGCCATCATCAAAGCTAAGGACTCCTCCACGGTAGCAACAGGCCGGAGCACGGGACATCCGGTGCGTATCATAAAAAACAAACTGGCTAGAAAGATCCTTTCTCTGGAAAAACAGAATGCTCCGGAAGAAGAGATCAATCAGTTATGTACGGGAACACTGGCAGCCGCTGTGCGGGATGGAGATTCCGACAACGGCAACATCATGTCGGGGCAGATCGCAGGTCTGGTGAAAAAGGAACAGCCTGCAGCAGAGATTATAGAAGAGATGTTCAAGGAGGTAGAAGAGATTTATGAAGATAGGAATCGTATTTGCAGGGCAGGGCGCACAGTATAGCGGTATGGGAAAGGATCTGTATGATTCTTACCCGCAGGCAAAAGAAATTTTCGATCTGGCGGGAGACCAGATCAAGGAATGGTGTTTCGAGGGCGATGCTGAGACTTTAAAACAGACTCACGTGACACAGCCGACGATCTACACTGTAAGCATGGCGGCCTATAAAGCGCTGCTGGCAGAACTGGAAAAGAACGGACTTTCCGACAAGCTGGAGATCGATGCAGTAGCTGGATTCAGCCTGGGAGAATACTCTGCACTGACGGCTGCAGGGGTGATACCGAAGATCAGCGAAGGCGTAGAGATCGTAGCACAGAGAGGAACTCTGATGCAGGAGGCTGGACGTGATGAAGACGGCAACGCCAAGGGAACCATGGCGGCAGCACTGGGTAAAAGGGAAAAGATCCTGGATCTGGTGGAGCAGGCAAGAGAAGACGGTATCCTGGAAGGCGTAAACTTCAACTCTCCGAAGCAGACTGTCGTAGCCGGAGACAAGGCAGCTGTAGCACGCTTTGCAGAACTGGCGAAAGAAAACAGGATCAAAGCGATCCCCCTCAGCGTCAGCACGGCATTTCACAGCCCTATGATGATCCCGGCTGCAGAAAAGCTGAAGGACGTATTGCGTCAGGCAGAACTGAAAATGCCGGAAATCACCGTATATGCCGATGTGACTGCTGACGATATCATGAAAGATTACGATGGCGGAGATCTGAAAGACTATCTGGTGGAAATCATGGCGAAACAGGCTATGAGCCCGGTTTACTGGGAGGAGATCATCAGAAGATTCGAGGCAGACGGCGTAAAAGCTATCATTGAAGTAGGTCCGGGAACGACTCTTTCCGGATTGACGAAAAAAACGTGTAAGGAAATCGCTGCGCTCAACGTGGAGAACGTGGAAACTTTGCAGGAAACTATCGCGCAGTTGAAAGAACTGGTTTAAGAAAGAGAAGGTAGAGATATGTTACAGGGAAAAACAGCGGTCATTACAGGTGGAGTAAGAGGAATCGGCAAGTGCATCGCAGAGACGTTCTGTAAGAATGGCGCCAATGTGATCATCTGTGATATCAGCAGCCCGGAAGCAGCAGCTAAGACGGAAGAAGAATTAAAAGCATATGGCACGAGAGTGCGGATGTACAACGGCGATATCACTGATCCGCAGACAGCGGAAAACATCGCCCAGATCATCAAGGACGAGTTCGATAAAAAAGTGGATATCCTTGTAAACAATGCAGGGATCACCAATGACAAGCTGATGATCAAGATGAAGCCGGAAGAATTCACTAAAGTGATCGATGTAAACCTCAATGGTGCATTCTATATGACGAAAGCTATTTCTGCGCTGATGATCAAACAGAGAAGCGGATCCATCATCAGCATGTCTTCCGTATCAGGACTTAAGGGAAATCCGGCACAGGTCAACTACAGCGCGTCCAAGGCAGGTCTGGTAGGTATGACTCTTTCCGCTGCGAAGGAACTGGGCAGAAGAGGTATCCGTGTAAACGGCATTGCGCCGGGATTTGTAGAAACGGATATGACAGCCGTTCTGACCGATGAACAGAAGAGCCATGCAGCTGAGAATATCAGCATGCAAAGACTGGGACAGCCGCAGGATATCGCCAATACAGCACTGTATCTGGCATCTGATCTCAGCACATATGTAACAGGACAGATCATTGCCGTAGACGGCGGACTGATCATGTAAAAATTGATCGTTTAAGATATGAGAGAGACAAAAACGAGTATTTGGGGAGGAAAAAATCAAATGGAAAAGAGAGTAGTTGTGACCGGGATCGGCGTGGTATCTCCGGTTGGAAATAATGTGGACGCCATGTGGGAGTCTATCAAGGCTGGAAAGCACGGCATCGCGGAGATCACCAGATTCGATCTGGAAGGGCACAAGGTGACGCTGGCTGCGGAAGTCAAGGATTTCGATTTTGGCGATAGGAGAGCTGCCAAGAGACTGGATATCGCAGACCAGTATGCGCTGGTGGCTGCCAGGGAAGCTGTTGAAGACAGTGGGATCGTCAGCGGTGAAAACGTGGATCCGGATCGTTTCGGCATATACGGAGGCACGGGGATCGGCGGCATCTCCACCATGGAACATGAAGTAGAAAAGTGCGTGAAGAAGGGCAATCTGGCCAGAGCATCCGCACTGCTGGTCCCGATGATGATGCCTAATGCGATCGCAGGGAATATCTCCATGGAATTCAATGCGAAAGGCGTCAGCTTCGGTATCGTTTCCGCATGTGCAGCAGGTACCCACAATATAGGAGAAGCTTACAGAAATATCAAGCACGGATATAACGACGTTGTTATGGCAGGCGGTGCAGAATCCGTTCTGGCTCCGGTATCCTTCTCCGGATTTGCCAATATGACAGCCATGAACACGACGACAGATCCGGACAGAGCTTCCATCCCGTTCGACGTGGAACGAAGCGGATTCATCCTGGGCGAGGGTGCAGGATTCCTGATCCTGGAAGAGCTGGAACACGCTAAAAACAGAGGTGCTAAGATCTACGGTGAAATCGTAGGATACGGTGCCACCTCCGATGCATATCACATCACGTCGCCGGATCCGGAGGGTGAAGGTGCTGCAAAGGCCATTCACATGGCCATCGAGGATGCCGGTATCACGCCGGACGATATCGATTACATCAATGCACACGGCACAGGCACGCCGTACAACGATGCCTTTGAAACGATCGCTATCAAGAAAGTGTTCGGAGATGACACCAAGGTTCCGGTAAGTTCCACAAAGAGCATGACAGGTCACCTGCTGGGCGCAGCCGGCGGTCTGGAAGCTGTGATTTGCGCAAAGGTACTGACCGAGGGATTCATCCCGCCGACAGTAGGTCTTCAGAAGCCGGATCCGGAACTGGATCTGGACTATGTACCGAATGAGGGAAGAGAAGCAGACGTGAAATATGTTCTGTCCAACTCCCTGGGATTCGGCGGACACAACGGAACGCTGATCATGAAGAAATACGAAGACTAGTAACAGATTTGCAGGCAGACCGCGGGCTTGCGCTGCGGTCTGCTTTTATAGATAAGAGAAGGAGAACAACATCATGCTGATGAACAGAGAACAGATCAAGGAAGTGCTCCCGCACAGAGAGCCGTTCCTTCTGGTAGATGAAGTGGAAGAAATGGAAGTGGGCAAGTCCATCGTGGCAAAAAAATATGTGACGGAAGACGAATATTATTTCCAGGGGCACTTTCCGGGAAGACCGATCATGCCAGGCGTGCTGATCGTGGAGTCCCTGGCGCAGGCCGGCGGGATCACCGTGCTTTCTCTTCCGGAAAACAAAGGCAAGCTGGCTGTCTTCGCATCCATCAAGAATGCCAAGTTCAAGAGACAGGTGGTTCCGGGAGACGTTCTGACTTTGAAAGTGACGATGGAACGTCTGCGTAAAACGGCAGGAACAGGCCTGGCGGAAGCTTATGTAGGGGATGAACTGGCATGCAAGTGCGAGATCATGTTCGCCTTTGATTAGGAGTCTGATTTCGTGGATAAAGATCTCAATAAGATACATACCTTGATGAGACAGCTTTTCGGTCTTGTTCATCGACTGGAGGATGAAGCGATCAAAGCTTCTGAGTTCAGCGATCTTTCCAGAGCGGAGATCAGTGCCATCATGGCCATCGGGACAGGACGTCCTAAGACCATGACTCACGTGGCCAACATTTTAGAAATCAATGTCAGCACGCTGACCACTACCATCAATAAGCTGGTGAAAAAGGGGTACGTCGAGCGCCTGCGGGACGATAAAGATCGGCGTATAGTCAAGATCGGGCTTAGTGAAAAAGGTATTGCAGCAGCAACGGAGCGGGATTCCTTCATGGGAGAACTGCTTCGTGGTGCTGTGGAGCAGGTGGAGCCTGACAAATTACGATATTTTATATCGGCTATAGACAATATCAACCAGTATTTCATGGCGAAAAGCAGTATGTCTTATCTGAAAACCACGCCTTTCGCGCTGGAACCTTTGCAGCTGGGAAAGAGGGATCTCCCCGTCCCTATCGTGCAGGCCGGCATGAGTCTGGGCATCGCAGGTCCGAAGCTGGCCTCCGCAGTGGCAGAAGAAGGCGGACTGGGACTGATCGGTGCTTTGGATATCGGCTGGCAGAGAGAGGACTTCGCCCGGGATCGCATGGAAGCCAATGTGAAAGCTTTGCAGGAGAAAGTGGCAGAAGCACTGAAGCGAAGAAAGAAACGTTCCGGCAAGGGTCTGATCGGCGTCAGCGTGCTGTGGGGAAATCCTGCGGCACGTGAATACGTGAAGGCTGCTGCAAAGAGCGGTGCAGAGGTAATCGTGGCCAGCGGACTGCCGACAGATCTGCCCAAGTATTGTACGGATAAAAATATCGCACTGATCCCGGTGGTATCCTCGCGCAGAGGCGCGGCTGCGATCGTGCGCAACTGGACGCAGAAATACAACCGGGTCCCGGATGCCTTTATTTTGCAGGGCCCTTTTGCTGCAGGACTTCTTGGATTCAAGGAGGAGCAGCTGGACCGGGCAGAGCAGGAATGGGGCAGGATCATCTCGGATGTCAAATCAGAGGCGTCCAAGCTGGAGAATTGTCCGCTGCTGGTGGGCGGAGGCATCTACCGCAGGGAAGATGCGGAATTCGTTTACAAATACGGCGCTGACGGGATCCTGATGGGGACAAGGTTCGTCGTAACGGAAGAATGCGATGCTCCCGACGGATACAAGCAGTTGTATTTGAACTGTCGTAAAAATGATGTTACAATAATCAGAAGCCCGATGAAAACATCGGTGCGGACGATGAGAACCGCCTTTTCAGAAAAAATCGCGGAAGATGGAGAGGCTCCTTACGACCTCTTCGAGGCAGTGCGGCGCAGTGTGGCAGGCGACCCGGACAGCGGGCTGGTATTCTGCAGTGAAAATGCCGGACTGGCGGATAAGATCGATACCGTAAAAGATGTTTTCCGGGAGTTTACCACGCAGAAAAAGTGAGGAAAACCGATGCTGAACATTTATTACGGCGGCGAGAACATCGAAAAAGAAAAATTCATATTTGAACACATAAAAGGCAGATCTCTGCTGCTTGTACCGGATCAATTTTCCCTGCAGGCAGAAAGAGACGCCTTTTTTTATCTTGATAAAACCGGCTTAATGGATCTGGCAGTAGTGGACTTCTCGGCGCTGGGACATAAGATCCTAAAAGAAGCTGGCAGCCCGGTGCCGCCGCTTATCGATAAATACGGCAGGCATATGCTGCTGACACGGATCCTGGAGGAGAGTGACGACGCATTGAAAATCTACAAAGGCGTCCGCGGAAAGAATTCCTTTGTAGAGCGGGTCAATATGCTGATCTCGGAGATGAAGCGCTCGGAGGTGAGCGTGGACATGCTGCGGGAGGTGTCGGAATCTCTGGAAGATTCCAGTTTTCTCAAGTACAAGCTGAAGGACATCGTGACTCTGTTTTCTCTGTACGAGGAAGCCATCGCAGGAAAGTATCTGGATTCGGAGGACTATATTACATTCTACGGCGACAAAATGCTGGATTCGTCGCTGGTAGCGGCCAGTGATGTGTGGGTGTACGGGTTCGATACGTTTACGCCGAAGAATATGCTGGTGCTGGAGCGGATCCTCAAGACGGCGCGCAGTCTGAACATCGTTATGACATGGGAGGATGCCGCAAAGACTCCTCCGGAGCGTTCTGCAAAGGACGATGCCGGGGATCCGTCGCAGTCCGGCGATGATGTGACAGAATCCTGCAGACATATCGCCTGCGGTGATGCAGGATTTCTGGCAGCTGACGACCGGGAAGACCTGTTTTCTTTGACGGGTTTCGTGATCCGTAATCTGGTGGAAATGGCGGAGGATCTCAACGAAGAAGTGACGTGTCAGGCGATAACAGGATCTGTGAGGGATAACCTTTGGAGCAAGACTCTGCGGGAAATTTCGGTGAGTCCGGAAGTCCCTTTGCAGGAAAAAGACCCTCGGATCACCGCTGTGTGCACATCCAACATATACGCGGAGGCAGACCGGGCAGCAGCGTATATTCTGCAGCTGGTGCGGGAGCACGGATACCGGTTTGGTGATATCGTCGTTGTGTGCAATGATACGGGACTTCGGAGCGGTGTGATCCGCAGGACTTTCGTGCGCTGGGGGATCCCGGTGTTCATCGATCAGAAGCGAAAAGTGATCCAGCATCCGGTGGTCGGATTTTTGCTGTCGCTTTTGGAAATCATCGGAAGTGGTTACAGAGATAGTGCTGTGATGCAGCTGATCAAATCGGGATTTCTCGGGTTTGCTGAAGAGGAACAGGATGCACTTGAAAACTACGTGCAGCAGTTTAAGATCAGAGGAACTCTGTGGAAAAAGCCGTTCTCGCGTATGGGAGATAATTATACGGCAGAGGACCTGAACCGATTCAATGAACTGCGTGAACAGGTGGTGTCTGTCATCGAGACTGCACGAGATCGCATTGGAAAGTATAATACAGCAGGAGAAAAGATCAGGGGCCTTTATGGATTTCTGGCTGATGATTTCATGATGGAAGATCGGATCGAAGCTATGGCGAAGGCACAGCAGGAGGCTGGGTTCCTGGATGGCGCAGCGGAGACTGGGCAGAGCTGGAATGTGATCTGTCGCATTTTCGATCAGATCGTGGAAACGGTAGGAGAAGAACGGCTTTCGGGCAGGGCTCTGCGACAGATCGTAGAAGCGGGACTTGCCGAAATGGAGATCGGGATCGTTCCGGTAAATCCGGATAGCGTTCTGGTGGGGACCATGCAGCGAACCAGGGTCGGCAGGGTGAAAGCCTTGCTGGTGCTTGGCGCCAACGAAGGACTGCTGCCTTTGCAGAAAACAGACGAGGGGCTTCTGAGCGAGCGGGAAAAGGCTGTGCTGGAAGAGATGGATCTGGAGTTTTCCAGGACGGAGGACATGGTAAAGCAGGAGGAACGGCTGGCTATTTACAGGACGTTGTCGCAGCCGGAGGAGCGGCTTTATGTCAGCTGCAGCCGGATCGATGAGACCGGGGGAGAGCTGCGGCCGTCTGCCGTGTTTCGGGAGCTGGAGAATTTCCTGCAAAGCCGTGCTGAGTCGGATGATTCGGTCGTCCTGGGAGATCTGGAGGACGGTGAAGTCACGGAGATCGCCGTTTCGCCGAAGGGGGCCATATCCTACTTGACCGATGCGTTCCGTGAGTATCTTGAGGATGGTAAACTGGATGAAGACTGGCTTTATGCCGGACTGTGGTACGGCAGCCATGAACCGGAAGAAATGGAGAGGATCCGTCGCGGCATGGAGTTTGACAACGAGCAGAATGCTCTGGGAGGACAGCTGGCGGATGCTCTGTATAGAGGCGACCGGCGTGCTATTGAGGCCAGTGCGTCGCGTCTGGAAAAGTACAGCGGTTGTCCGTTTGCTCATTTTATCAGCTATGGACTGCGTCCGGAGGATTTGAGAGTATTTGAAATGGGGCCGCGGGAAATCGGCGATATTTACCATGAATGTATCATGAAGCTTTCTCAGCGGCTGACGGCTGGTGAAGACTCTTTTCAGGGTCTGGATGCTGTGCCGGTCGCCGTCACCGATCCTGATTCCCGCTGGATGAAGATCACGCAGGAAGAATGCAGGGAGGAGATCAGAAGGATCCTGCAGGAGGAAACCGGTACTTATAGAGAAGGATTGCTGTCATCAGGACGAAATGAATCCTACCGGACGGAGCGGATCGTGGATATCTGCAGTCGTGTGGCCTGGGCGATGATCGGACAGGTGAGAAGAGGCAGGATCCGGGAGATGTATTTTGAGCAGCCTTTTGCCAGAGGGGCACAGCTGCCGCCTATCCGGGTGACGGCCGGGGAGCATGAAGTTTTGATCAAAGGGAAGATCGACAGGATGGATGTGCTTGAAATGCCGGAGCACGAAGATGGTCTGGAAACGGCTGTGCGGATCGTAGACTACAAGACAGGTGGAGATTCTGTAGACGTGGAGCATTTTCGCAGCGGCTACAAGCTTCAGCTTATGCTGTATCTTAAAGCTGCGACTCAGAAGCAGGAGGTAAAGCCTGCAGGTGTCTTCCTGTTCAAGATCCGGGAAATCGATGCTGACGCGGATGCCAGAACGGTCGTGCCGGGAGAAGCGGCTGCAGAAGAGCGGATGGAAGATGCGTACAAACTGGAGGGCATCGTGCTGGATGATATGGATCTGATCGATGCCATGGATACGGAAATAGGCGGAGCATCGAAGGTGCTCCCGATCAAATACGTGAAAAAGAACGGAACGTATTCCGGCTCTTCCGGCGGATATTTGTTCAGCCGGGAAGAATTCGAGGAACTTTCTGCACAGGTGGATCTCCAGGTGGATCGGATCTGCCGGGAAATCTGCGATGGAAAGATCGACATCAGACCGAAGAAAGAAAAGAAAAAAGATATGGAAGGTAACTACAAGACCTCCTGCAAATACTGTTCTTATAAAAGCATCTGCATGTTTGATACGGCATTTCCGGGATGCCGGTACGAGCGGGTGTAAATGGAACATGATAAAAAAGGAAGCAATCCTGCTGGAAGGATCAGCTTCCTTTTTTGCGGGCTTTATACAGGAGTAATGAATAAAGAAACAGGAGATTTGATTCGTCATGGCCAGATCTCCTGTTTTTGTTATTTTGTACTCTTTAGTTTTTGAATCTGTTTGTCAAAATCGGATTCGATGAATTGGGTTCGATTGAAAATATCGTATTCTGATGAAGCCTTTGATTCTGCCTGCTTCCTTGAAATTTTCCCGTTATCCTTTAATATATCGTATTTTCTAAACTCCAGAAACTCATTCACGCTAGAGGCAAACTCTGCCATTGTGAAGGTGTTTTCTCGTTCAATCAGATCCTCGATGTAATCAAAGTAGCCTGTAACAGCGCGTTCCAGTCTGCGTATTTCGGTTTCAGATAAATAATTTTTCGCCACTTTCGCGTCCTGTTTTAATATGCGACCTTCCGGAGCATTCTTCCAGGTGGTCAGACCCATATTATCTTTCGTATGATCCGCACTGGAATAGACGATCTCAGCTGCGGTTTTTCCGGTAATGGCAAAATGAAATTTATTTTGAATGGTAGCGTAGAATTTCTGAGTAACATCAGAATTTTTATCGTAATCAATGCTGCACTCGGCGAAGATATCTGTGATCTGTTGCCAGATACGGCGTTCGCTGGCCCTGATGGAGCGAACCCTTTCCAGCAGTTCTTTGAAATAGTCTTTGCCGAACAGAGCTGTTCCCTGCTTTAATCTGTCGTCATCCATCACGAATCCTTTTCGGATGTATTCGTTCAAAACGGAGGTTGCCCATTTTCTGAAGGCGGTTGCTTTTTTTGAATTTACCCGGTATCCGACTGAAATAATGGCGTCGAGATTATAGTGTAATGTTCTGTAATTTTTGCCATCAGTTGCAGTTGTCAAAAATTCTTTGACAACTGCATCTTTTTCGAGTTCATGCTCGGAAAAGACATTGGACAGGTGATAGCTGATAGTTTGTTTTGAGGAATCGAAAAGTTCAGCCATAGCGTTCTGGCTAAGCCATAATGTTTCCTCTTCGATAATCGCACTTACAGTCACATCCGATTCTGGTGTGCTGTATAATATCATTTCCAGTTCTCGATCAATGCTCATAATTGTTTTACCACCTCCATCTGCTTATTCTATTACATTATGTAAAACGAAAGCCCTCTGAAACATTGTGATTTCAGAGGGCTTTTCCTGTTGATGGTGGAGCATAGGGGGATCGAACCCCTGACCTCATGACTGCCAGTCATGCGCGCTCCCAGCTGCGCCAATGCCCCGGATCCTATACCATATATTCCTTTTGAAAGAAAAAGCAGTTTACCGGTTTATATCAGGCAAACTGCTTCTGGAGCCACTGGCCGGGATCGAACCGGCCACCTGCACGTTACGAATGTGCTGCTCTGCCAGATGAGCTACAGTGGCATGCTCAAATCAATATACTGATTAACCGCATGATGATATTTTACTATGTTAGAAAAGTTCCGTCAATACACAACTTTCATTTTCTGCGGAGATTTTTTAGAAACCGTTTGACATCTGTCTGCGCGGAGGATATAGTGTTGACATGCCTGTTTTAAAGACAGTAGGGAAAGGGAAAAAGTATGACAGAAAAACGCGTAGTCAAAAAACAGATTCCATACGATAAACGCATTTTCCATGTAGATATAGACAGTGAAAAGGGCGACAAGATCCGGATCCGATTTCCGGTGAGGGCGGCTCGGAAGATCCTCAAGGCATCCGGAAAGCTGCCGCTGCCGCAGGATGCTTTGCAGGAAATCGACTTGAAAGAACTGATGGAAGCCGTTGCGGCCTGCCTGGATGAGGAGGTGGCAGGTGATTTTGTGACGGTGGAAACAGCGGGCGGCACACACGTGCGGGTATACGTGGACGAACAATGATGCGAAGGAGCAGAACGGTAGTATGAAAATCAGAATCAGGACAAAACCCATGAATCTTTCGCTGCCGGTGCCTGTGTCGGCGGCAGGAATGGTCATAAGAAAAATACCGGACTCCGTGTTCAAGGGTCTGCAAAAAAACGTGCCGGAGCCGTACAGTGCTTTTTGCAGTAGAGAAGCTCTGCTCTTTCTGGTGCGGGAATGCGCGGGAACGCTTCGCACGATCCACAATCTGGAGATTATACATATCGAGACGGAAGGCGGGACGTACATTTCCATTAAAATGTAGCGAAGAAACGAAAGCAGAATACAGGAACGAAGGAGATTGGGAGAAGATGATGAAACAGAATACACAGAAACAGTCCGGCCGGAGCAGCTGCTGGCGAGGGATCCTGTTCCTTGCGATAATGCTGACTGCAGCGGTCTTTTTCTATGGCTGCTCGTTGGAAGACGGACAGAGCGATCAGGTATCTTTGCAGTCGGAAGAGGATCTGACGGCATATTTTTTAGATGTGGGACAGGCGGATTCCACGCTGTTGGTATCGCAGGGAGAAGCGGTGCTCATCGATGCGGGAAACCGGGATGACGCGGAGTTTATCCTGGGATATATCGAAAACCTGGGCATCGACCATTTGAAATATGTGATTTTTACGCATCCGCATGAGGATCATATCGGATCAGGGCGTAACGTGCTGCAGCAGTTCGGGGCGGATACGGTATATATGCTGGACGGCTACGACAGCGGCATTGCGGGGAGCCTTAAGCAGTCTATAGATCAGCTGGGAATTCAGACGAAGGCTCCGACCCCGGGAGATACAGCTGCGTTTGGAGAATGCGAGATCCAGTTTCTCGGACCTTATGAGAAATACAATGACACGAATGACAATTCCATCTGCCTGAAGGTGAAGCACGGAGAAACCAGCATGCTTTTCACGGGCGATGCGGGAAGCTCGCCGGAAAAGAAAATGATCGAAATGGGAGAGGATCTGGAAGCGGATCTGTTGCAGGCGGGACATCACGGAAGCAGCACATCCAACAGCTACTACTTTCTGCGGGAAGCAAACCCGGAATATGTGGTCATTTCCTGCGGCAAGGGCAATATGTACGGTCATCCCCACGAAGAAGCGCTCAGTCGTTTTCGAGACCTGGGAGCGGAAGTTTTTCGCACAGATGAGCAGGGGACGATCATCGCTGTGGATGACGGGATGCAGATCACATTCAATTGCGAAGGAAAGAAGTCCGAACGGACTCATGTAAAGGATTATGAAGATGCTTCCTATATAGGCAATATCAATTCGAAAAAATATCACCTGCCGAGCTGCAGCGGCTTGCCAAACGAAGAAAATCGCGTGTATTTTACGACGATAGATGCAGCAGAAAAAGCCGGGTATTCCCCATGTGGCAACTGTCATCCGGACCGGTAGGGGGATCGCAGGGCTTTTTTCTGCAAAGCCCGCTCCGCGGGTTATTTCACAGTCTTATTTCACAATAAAAAGGGGCCGTCGCCCTAACGATCTTAAATCGTTAATGCGACAGCCCCTTTGCATTTTGTTTTGACGAATCTACTGCAGATCGTTGATCAGTTCATCGATATCGTCGTACTGCTGAGACTCTTTTGAGCCAGGATTGTTGGACGATGGGTTGTTGCTGGTGCCGAAGATGAAATACGCCGCTACAGATAATGCTGCAACAATGACCAGTACCGCTGCGAAGATCAGAAGAGATTTCTTCAGCTTTGTTTTTTTAGCTGTTTTTTCTTCGTCGGTAAGCTCTTTCGGTTCGGCTGCCGATTCGGCCGGTGTGCCGATGAGATCTGAAGTCTGTGCACCAGTCTCCTGTGCTTGAGAGCCACCTTCTGCAGGAGTTTCCGGTTCTGCGACTTTACCTGCTTTTTTAGCAGCTTTTTCCGCTTTCAGCCGTTCTTTTTCTGCACGTTTCGCAGCCTTCTCTGCTTTTTTTCGCTCTTTCTCTGCCTGCTTGGCGGCTTTCTTATCGGTGAACACGATCGGTTCTTCTGCCGAAGCCTGTTCAGCTGCTGTAGCTTGTCCTGCTGCCGAAGCCTGTTCTGCTGGTTCCGGAGCTGGTTGTGCCATTTCGGCTGCGGCCCGCACATCAACGGCATGCGGTGTTTGAGGTGTGACAGGGATCTCCTCCTGCTGAGCCTGATCCTGAACCGGAGCCTGCGGAGTCTGCTGTGCTGTCTGCGCCGGCACCTTTGCAGCGTGTGCCTGTGCCGCCTTTGCAGCCTGAAGCTTCAACACCTGACTGAAGATCGCAGTCAGGATTTGTGCATCCTTAGCTTCATAAGGAAGAATTTTTGATTCTCCGTCGTATGTAAAATAATATTTTTGGGTGGCTGGATCGTGTGTCAGATTCGACATTCTGCTGTAGAAAAATTCCTTTCCGTCGAAGGTCACAGACTTTGTCGTAAACTGTGCGATCTGTTGCCCTGCCTTGAGTTCTATCGTTTTCATATCTAACCTCCCAACTTTACAGATGTAACATCAAAAAGTGGTTTCTTTCTTAAGAACTAATTTCTATGATAGACCGAAAACCGGCATCAAGTCAACCGAAAAGTAAGGAAAAAAGTGAAAAATTACAGATTTAGGGAGACAAAACAAATTATAGATGGTATAATAAGCAATATATAATGTTGAAGACTTTTTATATTGAGGAGAAAAAAGAGGTTTGCCAATGGATAAAAATGCATTAACAGAAAAAAGAAGAGAGACTGTGATCGGACTTCTTAAAGGCATGAATATTAAGAAGGCTTCTGGTGAAGGGTTCGACAAGGATGATGTATATGAATGTATGCAGCAGCTTTGTGATCTTTATGAAAAAAATATAGAGGAATTAGAAGATGCATATGAGGGAGAAATCGTTGCATTAAAGGATAAATACCAGAAATACGATGACAACAACGATCTGTATGTCAGCCTGATCATGGAAGCGAAGAAGAGCAGCAATGAGATCATCAACCAGGCTAAAGATGAAGTAGAAAATATTTTATCAGAAGGGCGTGAAGAAGTTTCTAAACAGGAAGAAGAGATCGAGCAGATGCGTGCAGGGATCGATGCTGAGAAGCAGGCGATGAGCGATGAGCTGAATGCGGCAAGACAGGCGGTCGAAGCAGAAAAGGCTGCGATGAAAGCAGAACTGGAAGCAGAAAAAGAAAAACTTTCTGCGCTGAAGAATAAATACCATCAGCAGATCAATGCTATGGAAGAAGAGTTCAACGAGATCAAGACCAATATCCTTCGGACTGCCGGCAAGCTGGACAGCCTGAAGAGCAAACTTCCGGAAGAAGATTCCGTGAACTGGGATATCATCGATCATGCTGGAGCAGTTGATTTCCCGGCTGAAGAGATCCAGGTGGATCATACGATTGATCCCGTGCCTGTTTCAGTAGAACCGGCTGCAGAAATACCGGCAGCAGTGGAGATCCCGGAAGCACCGGTCGCAGCGGATACGGTTACTGAGTTACCGGCAGAAGATCCCGCAGGTACATATGATATCCCGGCGGACGGAGGCGCAACCAGCGTGACTCTGGAAGAACTGACAGCTCCGGATGCTTATGCTCCGCAGGAAGCAGCACCGGCGCCGCAGGCTGCAGAAGAAATCAGCTTTGACGATATCGATATCGATCTTCCGGATTTGAACACTCTGGAAACCGCACCTGTACAGGAAGCGCAGGCAGAAGACGAGATTTCTTTCGAGGGACTGGAAGATCTGTTTAAGGATGAGAAGTAACCATGAAAGAACTGAAGGAAAAGATACTGACAGAAGGTGTAGCGATCGGAACACAGATCGTCAAAGTAGACAATTTTCTGAATCATAAGCTTGATGTTGCTTTTCTGGATCGGGTCGGGAAGGAATTTCATCGCCGGTTTGCTGACTGTGAGATCAATAAGATACTGACAGTGGAAGCCAGCGGGATCGCAGTGGCGTGTATGGCGGCCGGACATTTTGGATATCCGCCTGTCGTTTATGCGAAGAAAGCTGTTCCAAGCACTATGACAGAGGGCTTTTATGAAGCGGAAGCAAGGTCCTTCACCAAGGGTACCGTATCCATGTTTCGCGTTTCAGAAAAATTTCTGGGGCCTGAGGACAAGATCCTGATCATTGATGACTTTATGGCACATGGAGAAGCTTCACATGCACTGACTCAGCTGGTAAAACAGGCAGGAGGCAGCGTGGTCGGAATCGGTGCAGTCATAGACAAAAGCTTTCAGGGCGGCAGCGCCAAGCTGCGGGAAGAGGGCTACAGGGTGGAATCTCTGGCTGTTATAGACAAGATCGAAGATGGAACGATCACATTTGTATAGATCGTAAAAAAACGCACCCTAAAAATACGGATAATAAACAAACAACCAAGCGTAAAGTTCGTATATGCGCGAACTTTACGCTTTTATTATCCTAAAAATTCATCCGGTGATAAATTTTTTTATTGGATTGACGCACAATAAACAGTATAATAGGAGTATATTCTATTACACAAAGGAATACGGAGGAAGAATATCATGAAAAAGGTACTTGTAGTGGTGCTCGCACTGGTAATGGCATTTGCCTTTACTGCATGCGGCGGCAGCGATAAAGACAGCGGGGACAAAGTAAAAGTTGGCTGTATCTTTATCGGATCGATCAACGACGGCGGATTCACGCAGTGCATGAACGAAGGTCTGGAAAAGGCTGCGAAAGAAAACGGCGTGGAACTGATCAAAAAGGAAAACGTAAGCGACAGCGATACGCAGGCGTCTAAAGATGCAGCAACGAACCTGATCGACCAGGGCTGCACCATCATCGTAGGCTGCTCCTACGGATATGGAGATGCGTTAAATGAACTGGCAAACTCCGGGGATTATGACGATGTAACATTCCTGCACTTCTCTGGCCCTTACCAGAATGAAACAAACATGGAAAACTTCTTTGGATCCATGGAAGAAGCAAGATACCTGAGCGGTATGGCTGCAGCTTCTGTAACGAAGAGCAACAAGCTGGGATACGTTGCAGCTCATCCTTACACAGAAGTTCAGATCGGTATCGATGCATTCACACTGGGTGCGCAGGCAGTAAATCCTGATGTTGAAGTAAAGGTCGTTTACATCAACACCTGGGGGGATGCTGAAATCGAAAAGGCGGCTGCAGAACAGCTGATCAGCGCAGGATGCGACGTTCTGACTTACCATGCAGACTCCACAGCAACTCAGCTGGCAGCAAAAGAAGCGGGCGTTTATACAACTGGCTGGAACTACAACAACAATGTAGCGGGTGACTATTATATCACAGCACCTTACTGGGATATGTCCGCATACTTCACACCGACATTCAAGGCGATCCTGGATGGAAGCTTCAAGCCGACAGGCGACAAACCGTTCAGCACTTACGGCTCCATGAAGAGCGGAATGATCCAGATCGACGATTTCGGCAATGCAGTTCCGGAAAAACAGGTCGACAAGATCAACAAGGTCAAAGATAAGATGATTGCAGGAGAATTCAAAGTATTCTCTGGAGAAATCAAGTACAACGATGGCAGCGTACTGTGCAAGGAAGGACAGGAACTGACCAACGAAGAAATCTGGAAGATCAACAAGGAAGTAGCTGGTGTAACAGCAACATCCAAATAAAATCCGCAGATCATGCAGATCATATAGTTGAATATGTTTAGCATAAAGGGGAACCGAACAGGTCCCCCTTGTGCTGTTTATGGAGGAGAATAGTGCAGCAGAATCTTGCAATAGAAATGGAAAATATCAGCAAAGTATTCGGCTCTCTTAAAGCGAACAACAATGTCAATCTTTCCGTTCGCAAAGGAGAAGTCCATGCGTTGCTGGGTGAAAACGGAGCAGGAAAATCGACTCTGATGAATATGCTGTCAGGGATCTATACTCCGGATACGGGTTCCATCAAAATAGATGGACAGGAGGTGCATTTTGCATCCCCGAAGGATTCTATCCGTCTGGGGATCGGCATGATCCATCAGCACTTTAAGCTGGTGGATGTGATGACAGCAAAGGAAAATATTATTATCGGGCAGCCGTCTGGATTTTTTGTAAAAGGAAAGCTGCTTTCGCAGGAAGTCAAAAAACTTTCAGATCAGTACGGACTGGATATCGACCCTGACAAGAAGGTATATGATATGTCCGTTGGGGAAAAGCAGACGCTGGAGATCATAAAGGTGCTGTATCGTGGCGCGAAGATCCTGATCATGGACGAGCCTACCGCAGTTCTGACTCCGCAGGAAATCAAGAAGCTGTTCCGCGTTATCCGCAATATGAAAGAGCAGGGATGCTCTGTTGTGATCATTACTCATAAACTCAATGAAGTGATGGAGATCTCGGATCGAGTGACAGTTCTCAGAAAGGGAGAATCCATCGGAACGGTAAATACAGGCGAAGTCAACGTTGCCAGTCTTATTGAAATGATGGTAGGCAAAAAGGTGGATCTTTCCATCGATAAGAAAAAAATCGCAGAAAAGACTCCGCTCCTGGATCTGGACGAGGTGACAGTCCTTGACGGAGAAGGCAAGGAAGCGCTGGCCAATGTCAGCTTCCAGCTGAATTCTCATGAAATCGTCGGCGTGGCCGGAGTTGCCAACAGTGGACAGAAAGAACTGTGTGAAGTCATCGCAGGGCTTGCAAAGGCGGAAAAAGGAAGGATCTTCTTCGAAGGAGACAACCTGGTGGGAAAAACTCCCCGTGATATCATCCGCCTGGGGATCCGGATGGGATTCATTCCGGAAGACCGTCTGGGCATGGGACTTGTCGGCAGCATGGACATTGTACATAATCTGATCCTGAAGGATTACCAGAATCAGCCGGGGATCGTTCTGCGCCGGGGACCGTGCATAAAAAAAGCGAATAAAATCGTAAAAGATCTTGATATTCAAACTCCTGATATATATACGCCGGTCAAGAAGCTTTCCGGTGGTAATGTCCAGAAGGTGCTTCTGGGAAGAGAAATCGATTCCGCTCCAAAAGTCCTCATCACGGCATATGCTGTAAGAGGACTTGATATCGGAGCGTCGTATAAAATCTATGATCTGCTCAATGAGCAGAAGGAAAAAGGCGTCGGCGTTCTGTTTGTCGGCGAAGATCTGGACGTTCTGATGGATCTTTGCGACAGGATCATCGTGCTGTGTCACGGTGAGATCACGGGAATTGTCGATCCGGATGAGGTAACAAAAGAAGATATAGGATTACTTATGACAGGAAAGAAAGCACAGGAGGTGGACGAATAATGGATTTCATAAGGATCACCAAGCGTGATAATCTGTCACGAAAAAAAGAAATTCTGATCACCTTGCTGGCAATCGTACTTTCGATCGTTTTTGCGGGGATCATCCTTCTGATTTTCGGGCTCAATCCGTTCGAAATTTTCAAGGAAATCATCATGGGCTCTATAGGGACCGGGCTTCGTGTAAAGCAGACCATTGTCAAAGCAGTGCCTCTGATCATCACTTCGATGGGTATCATTGTCGCATTTAAAATGAAGTTCTGGAACATCGGTGCAGAAGGTCAGATCACCATGGGAGCACTGGGTGCCAGCTGGGTCGCTCTTAACCTGAGCCCGAACCTTCCACAGCCTGTCATGCTTCTTCTGATGATGGTCGGAGCAGCTGTATGTGGAGGCATATGGGCGTTTATTCCGGCGATATTCAAGGCGAAACTGGGAACTAACGAAACCATATTCACCCTGATGATGAACTACGTGGCGATCAAATTCGTCACCTATTTGCAGTATGGTCCATGGATGGATCCTGCAGCCAATGGATTTCCGAAGATCGCAATGTTCCCGGACAATGCTGTCATGCCGAAACTGGGCGGTGTGAATATTGGATGGATCCTGGCGATCCTTGCAGCGGCCTTCGTGTATTTCTTTATGAATTATACCAAGAAAGGCTACGAGATCACCGTAGTTGGAGAAAGCATTGAAACGGCTCGTTACGCAGGCATGAATATCAGCCGGATCATCGTAGTAGCTATGCTGATCTCCGGAGGACTTTGCGGTATCACCGGTATGATCCAGGCGTCCGCTATTGAGAAAACTTTAGTGTATGGGATAGCCAACGGATATGGATTCACCGCTATCATCACAGCGTGGCTCTCCAAGCTGAATGCAGGATATGCGGTGGCTGTCTGTGCTGTATTCGCGATGCTGATCCAGGGAGGTCAGTACATCCAGATCGCTCTCGGCGTGCCAAGCGCAGTATCGGATATCGTACAGGGTCTTATCCTGTTCTTTGTTCTGGGAAGTGAATTTTTTATGCGATATAGAGTACATATCGGCAGAAACAGCAAGGAGGTGGCTTGATCATGGTAGAATTCTTAGCAGCCTGCGTTGTAGCAGGAACACCTCTTGTTTTCGCGACGGTAGGAGAATTGATCACAGAAAAATCGGGGAGCATGAACCTGGGAGTGGAAGGTATGATGCTGATGGGAGCTGTTATGGGGTTCCTGGCGAGTATCAATACCTATAATCCGGCAGTGGCCTTGCTTGCGGCAGCATTAGCGGGGGCAGGCGGTGCGCTGATCTTTGGATTTCTGACTGTCAGCCTTCGTGCAAACCAGGTCGTTTGCGGTCTGACACTTACCATATTTGGAACAGGCTTCGCACAGTTTGTAGGGGAACCGCTTCTGGGTTCCAGCGTGCCATCGGACATCACCTCGTTTTTTGCAAAGCTGTCGATTCCGCTCTTGGGAGACATTCCGGTCATAGGACCGATCTTCTTCCAGCAGGATATCTTCGTTTACATCAGTTACATCGTGTGTGCTCTGGCAGCAGTCTACATGTACAAGACGAAGATCGGAATGAACCTGAAAGCAGTTGGAGAAAGCAATGCGGCGGCAGATGCATCCGGCATCAACGTGGCACTGTATAAATACGTCCACATTCTGATCGGTGGAGCGCTTTGCGGCCTGGGCGGCGCATATCTGTCTCTGGTAAGAATGCCGATCTGGCAGGAAAATATCGTTAATGGACGCGGATGGATCGCGGTTGCTCTGGTCATTTTCGTGGCATGGAATCCGATAAAAGGATTTTTCGGCGGTGCTCTGTTCGGAGGTCTCAGCATTCTGGGACTGAAACTTCAGGCAATGGGTGTTGGCGTATCGCAGTATCTGGTAGATATGATCCCGTATGTTGCGACCATTCTGATCGTTATTTTCAGTACGTACAAGAAAAAGAAAGAAAGTCAGCCGCCGGCTGATTTAGGAAACAACTATTTCAGAGAGGAACGATAACATGGTATATGTACATTTTGCAGAAGGATTTGAAGAAGTGGAAGCGGTCACGATAGTAGACCTGCTTCGCCGGGCAGCGATCGATGTGAAGATGGTTTCCATTATGGAAGATAAAATGGTGGAAGGAGCCCATGGCATGCAGATCCAGGCTGATCTGCTGTTTGAAGAGGCTGATTACGATGGCTGCGACATGATCGTACTGCCGGGCGGGATGCCGGGTGCACTCCATCTGAAGAATCACGAAGAGCTGGGAGAAAAAATCACTGAATTCGCACTGCAGGGCAAGGCTCTTGCTGCCATCTGTGCAGCTCCTATGGTCCTCGATGCCCGCGGAGCGCTGACCCACAAAACGGCGACTATTTATCCGGGTATGCAGAATGAGCTGAACATGGCTTCGTATATAGACAGCGGTGTTGTAGAAGATGGCAATGTGATCACGGGGAAAGGCCCTGCATACGCCATCGGATTTGCTCTGGCCATTATAAGAAAAATCAAAGGCGATAATGCTGCGGATGAAGTTGCTGAAGGACTGCTGTACAAAGGGATTTTATAAGATGAGTAAGTATCGGGTAGATTTTCATATTCATACGAAATTTTCGGATGGACAAGCTTCTCCGGCGGAAATCGTGGATGCTGCAAAAGCTCTTGGATATCATCAGATCGCCATCACAGACCATGATGGGATCGATGGACTGCCGGAGGCTTTGGAAGAAGGTCGAAGAGTAGATCTGACCGTAATACCCGGCATGGAGCTGGCAACGGAGACGGCTTCGGGAACCGAACTCCATATTTTAGGCTATGGGATGGATCTTGCCGATAAAACGCTGCTTGCTGCAATGAAAGAGCTTTCCAGAAGAAGAGCTGCCCGCAACACAAAGCTGATCGCCGCTTTGCAGGAAATGGGATATGATATCTCCGAAGAAGAGCTGAGGAAGATCCAGCCCAATGACTATATCGGCAAACCGGTCATTGCGCGGGCATTGATCGCAAAGGGATATGCCTCCAGCATACCGGAAGTGTTCCAGAGCAAAAAAATGCTGGGAAGCGAAACAGCTCTTGCTATCAAAAAAGAGAAACTGTCAGCATCAGATGCTGTAAAGCTGATACGGGAATCAGGAGGACTTCCGGTGCTGGCACATCCGATCCAGGCAAAAAAGATCGGAACACCGGGAAGCCGGGAGTTTTATCAGAATATGGAAGGGATCGTTGAGAATCTGGTTTCGTGTGGTCTTGGCGGACTGGAATGCTTTCATCCGGATCAAGATGAGAAACAGAGCCTTCGATTCGTTCAGATGGCACAAAAATATGACCTTTGCATCACCCGTGGATCGGACTTCCACGGAAAAGACTTTGCAGAAGCAGAGGACACCGCACAGATCGAAGAGACGAAGCTGATCAGGCTGGATGTGAAATAGCAGAATACGAAAAAGTCAGGACTGCCGGCAGGAAACTGTCGGCAGTTTTCACATGTATGGACTCTCAAAATATGGGAATACTAATTTTTGTATTCCATTCCCGCGAGGGATAAAATCGAGAGGTACAAATGAATAAAACTATTTCAGAAAAAAAGGCGGATCCAGTCCCCAGTAAGAAGCTGCTGATGATCGTGGTGATCCTGCTGTCTGCGGCGACCTGCGGGATCACTTCTGCAAAGGCGGCGGCTGCCGAGGGATGGGAAGCGCCCGTTCTGCTGTCGGACGGGACCCTGATGAAAGCTCCGTGGTATATCATGGTCGATGGGAAGAAAGCTGCGCTCGTAGATTCCAGAGAAACAGCGGAGCAGGTGATCCAGAATATCGTGACGTCTTGCGGACATGAAGGTGCGGAAGTCCTTGATGTTGAACTGAAAGAAGAAACGACAACGAAAAGAATGGACCTGGAGCTTGGAGACGATCCTCCGGATGTGATGACGGCAGCAGAGGCAGAGAAAAAACTACTGGGAACCCATAAGGAAGAGAGTATCCTTACAGTCGTCACCACAGAGGAACGAAAGGAAGAAGAGGACATCGACATACCGGAGGAATACCAGCCGGTAAAATCTCTCTCTGTGGGGGAGATCAAGGTGGCCTCCGAAGGAAGCCCGGGGACAAAGGAAATCACGAAAAAGGTGACGAAGGAAAACGGAAATCCGGTGTCTGAAACGATCCTGGAAGAATCCGTCGTTGAAGAACCGGAGGAAAAGGTGATCCTCGCCGGGACGAAACTGCCGGCATCCTATCAGAGCAGTTTTTATGAGGATCCGGATCTTTCGTATGATGAAGACGCCGTATACGGGAAGCTGCAGCGTCCTGTCGCCGGCGGGGTCGTTACGTCCGGCTTTGGTTCGCGCTGGGGCAAAGTGCATCATGGGATAGACATTGCGCTGCCTCAGGGCAGTGAGATCCGAGCGGCAGATAACGGGAATGTATACTTCGCCGGAGCAAATGGAAGCTATGGAAATATCGTCAAAATAGATCATGGAAACGGGATGCAGACGTATTACGCACACTGCAGCAGGCTCCTGGTATCCGCAGGACAGCGTGTGGAGCGCGGCGAACAGATCGCGCTGGTAGGATCCACGGGACGGTCAACGGGACCGCATTTGCATTTCGAGGTGATCATCAACCGAAACAGTATCGACCCGAGCGGTCTGATTGAATAACAAGAAAGAAAGCTGCCTTTTCGGGCGGCTTTTTGTTATATACCTTTGTAATACTTGCTCCCTGTCATTGCTTTCAAAATCGAGATGTGCTAATATAAAGAATGGACTTCGCTGTCCACTTTTATATTGCAAAAGACAAGGAAGGTAATATGGGCTTTTTTAAAGATGTTAGAGACGATATCAAAGCGGTCTTAGACAGAGACCCGGCGGCGCGGAACGGCTTTGAGGTGCTGGTATGCTATCCAGGTATCTGGTCGATTATTTTTCACCGGCCCGCACACTGGCTGTACCGTCATAATGCAAAGCTTCTGGCGAGGATCATTTCGCAGCTGGCGCGCTGGCTGACTGGGGTGGAGATCCATCCGGGGGCAGTCATCGGCAAGCGGTGTTTCATTGACCACGGCATGGCGATCATTATAGGGGAGACCACCGAGATCGGAGATGATGTAACGATCTATCAGGGCGTGACGCTGGGAGGTACCGGAAAAGATACCGGCAAGCGTCATCCGACGATCGGCAACAACGTTATTTTAAGTTCCGGATCGAAGATCCTGGGGCCGTTTAAGGTGGGTAATAATGTGAAGATCGGCGCTGGATCCGTCGTTTTGAAGGAGGTTCCTGACAATTGTACCGTCGTCGGGATCCCGGGGACGATCGTGCGCAGAAACGGCAAGCCGATCTCAGAAATGGATCAGGTCGATATGCCGGATCCGATCGCAGTAGAACTGGAATGCCTGCGGCGCAGAGTCGTGGAGCTCGAAGATATTATCGTAGAAAAACTGGGAGTAGAACTGGCTCATGAATGTCATGAAGACTGTCAGTATCCAAACATCCTGCGAGAGATGGAGGATGGCAGCCTGAACCGGATCTACGATGAAACCAATGGAGAAATCGTAACGGAAACTCTGCCGGACAGCCCGGAAGGAGAAACGGAGGTAAAGCATGAAAATCTATAATACTATGACACGCAGAAAAGAAGAGCTGAAGCCGATCGAAGACGGAATCCTTAAAATTTACGTTTGTGGACCGACGGTATATAACTTTTTCCACATTGGAAACGCAAGACCTTTTGTTGTATTCGATACGCTCCGCAAATATCTGGAATACCGGGGATATAAAGTAAAATTCGTGCAGAACTTTACCGATGTAGATGACAAGATCATCAATAAAGCCAGAGAAGAAGGCGTTACGGCACCGGAGATCAGCGAAAAATATATCAAGGAATATTATAAAGACGCAGCAGCACTGAATGTCAGAAAGGCTGACGTCCATCCGAAGGTTTCCGAGCATATACCGGAGATCATTGATTTTGTCAGCACCCTGGTGGACAAGGGATATGCTTACGAAGTAAACGGAGATGTGTACTTCTCCACGCGTAAATTTGACGGATATGGCAAACTGTCCGGACAGAATATCGAAGATCTGGAATCGGGAGCACGTATCGCTGTAGGTGATATCAAACAGGATCCGCTGGATTTTGCCCTGTGGAAAGCTCGCAAGGAAGATGATGAGATCGCATGGGAAAGTCCGTGGGGCATGGGAAGACCGGGCTGGCATATCGAATGTTCTGCTATGTCCAAGAAACACCTGGGGGATACCATCGATATCCATGCAGGCGGACAGGATCTGCAGTTCCCGCATCACGAGAACGAGATCGCACAGTCGGAATGCTGCAACGGTGTACCGTTTGCAAACTACTGGATGCACAACGGATATATCACCATCGACAATGAAAAGATGTCTAAATCAAAAGGGAACTTTTTCACAGTAAGAGATATCTTAAAGGACTATGATGGAGAAGTGATCCGCTTCTTCCTCCTTTCCGGACACTACAGAAATCCGATCAACTTCAGCGATACACTGATGGAACAGGCCAAGGCGGGACTTGCCAGAATGCAGCACGCCAAGGAAAACCTGAAGCACCTGATCGCAACCGGTGAAGGCACGATGACGGATGAAGAGAAAAAGGAGCTGGAAGGATACGACAAGTATCGTCAGGAATTCATCGCAGCCATGGATGACGACCTGAACACAGCAGATGCGATCTCAGCTATTTTTGAACTGATCACAGCCATCAATACGGATGTAAGAAACGGCGCCAGCAAAGAATTTGCAGAAAAATGTCTGGATATCCTGATGGAGCTGGCATCTGTCGTGGGACTTTTGCAGAAGGAAGAAGACGACTCGGTAGATGAAGACATCCAGGCTCTGGTAGACGAACGTCAGGAAGCGAGAAAAGCAAAAAACTTTGCAAGAGCCGACGAGATCCGCGACCTTCTCAAAGCAAAGGGCATCACACTGAAAGACACGCCGCAGGGTGTACAGATCATCAAGGAGTAAGCTTTGCAGAAAGCTGCGAAGGGCTGACGGGAAATGAAAGTAGAAAATATCAAAGAAATCAATACGACGGCACTGGCGTACATGGGGGATGCTGTATATGAGCTTGCTGTGCGGGAAGAAATGATGAAGCAGGGATACTATAATGTGAATCGGCTGCATCATATTGCGACACTGTATGTGCGGGCATCGGCGCAGGCGAAGATCATCAAGACGATCTTTGATGAGCTGGACGAAAAAGAGCAGGCACTTGTGAAACGAGCCAGAAACCGGAAATCTGCAACGAAAGCGAAAAATGCAGACCCGGTGACCTATAAATGGGCAACAGCTTTTGAAGCGCTGACAGGATATTTGTATCTGACGGAAAACCAGGATCGCCTTTCCTGGCTGATGGAGCGTGCTATTGGAATTGTAAAGGATGAACATATCAATGGGAGAAAAGAAACCAAAGAAAAAGCGGCAGGTCAGAAATAAGACAAAAGATGTTCTGGCAGATTACTACCGTACCAATATGGAGTACGACAGGGAAAACCGACGTCGTCAGGAAGAAGAGGGCGTTAAGCCGAAGGGTTTGAAGAACCTCAACAGCACCGAAAAAACTTATGTGATCGTTATTGTGCTGGCGCTGATCGGGATCGTGATCAAATACGTGATCCTGTAGCGGGAGTGAACAGGGAGGACAAGATGAGTCAGGCAGACAAACTTTTTGCGGCTATGTGTCAGGAGATCCTGGATCACGGCTATTCCAGCCAGGGACAGACGGTTCGTGCAAAGTGGGAGGACGGAACGCCGGCCCACACCATCAAGCAGTTCGGCATCGTGAACCGTTATGATCTGCAGGAGGAATTCCCGGCACTGACACTGCGCCCGACTGCAATCAAATCCGCGGTGGATGAAATGCTGTGGATCTGGCAGAAAAAATCAAATAATATCAAAGATCTATCCAGTCATATCTGGGACGAATGGGCGGATGAAAACGGCTCTATCGGCAAGGCTTACGGCTATCAGCTGGGGGTGAAGTATAAATTTCCTCACGGGGAAATGGATCAGGTGGACAATGTCCTCTGGCAGCTGAAACACACGCCGTATTCACGCCGGATCATGACCAATATCTATAAATTCGACGACCTTATGGAGATGGGGCTGGAACCGTGCGCCTACAGCATGACTTTTAACGTGACGGGTGACCGGCTCAACGCTATTTTGAATCAGCGATCTCAGGACATCCTGACGGCCAATAACTGGAATGTCGTACAGTACGCCGTGCTGGTACATATGATGGCACAGGTGAGCGGACTGAAGCCGGGGCAGTTGGTGCACGTGATCGCAGATGCGCACATCTATGATCGTCATGTGGATATCGTGCGGGAGATGATACAAAGACCGCAGTATCCGGCGCCAAAATTCAGCCTGAATCCGGAAATCACGGATTTTTACGACTTTACGACAGATGATATCCTGATCGAGGACTATGAGAAGAATCCTCAGATCAGAAATATTCCGGTGGCTATCTAGCGTGATTGCGGGCAGTTGCAGGATGCCGGAAGGCGGGAAGGCAGACGGACAGAAAAGAAGGAGCAGAATATGAATGCTATCGTGGTGGTGGATCAGAACTGGGGCATCGGCAGGGAAGGAAACCTGCTTGTGCATCTTCCGGGTGATCTGAAATATTATAAAGAAAAGACAATCGGAAACCATATCATCGTGGGCAGGAAGACACTGGAATCCTTCCCGGGAGGCAAGCCTCTTCCAGGACGGGAAAACATCGTGCTGACGCGGGATCCGGGGTATGCAAAAGACGGCTGCGTCATTTGTCATACTGTAGAGGATGTGCAGGATGCCGTGAAAGATTACGATCCGGAGACGGTATTTGTTGCCGGCGGAGCGGAGATCTATCAGGAGTTTTTCTCGCTTTGTGATGTGTTTTATGTTACGAAAATCGATGAAACGTTTGAAGCGGATCGCTACTTCCCGGATCTGGATGAAATGGGTCTGAAAGCAGCGTGGGAGAGCGAACTGCAGGAAGAAAAGGGAATCACATACAGGTTTTTAAAATATGTCAGAGAAAATAATCGGTAGGAACGCCGTGACAGAAGCACTTAACAGTGATCGTGAAATCGAAAAGATCATTTTGGCAAAGGGTGCAGAAGGTTCCATAAAGAAAATCGAGGGCAAGGCGAAAGCGAAGAAGATCCCTCTCTATTACAGTGATAAAAGCCGGATGGACCGGGACGCGGATGGCGGCAACCATCAAGGTGTCATCGCTGTCGTGTCGGATTATGAGTATGCCACGGTAGAGGAGATCCTGAATGTGGCGAAACAGCGAGGCGAAGATCCTTTTGTGATCCTGCTGGACGGGCTGGAGGATCCCCACAATCTGGGAGCTATCATGCGGACGGCAGAATGTGCTGGAGCGCATGGCGTGATCATTCCGAAACGACGGTCGGTTTCCATTACGGAGACGGTTGCGAAAACATCCGCAGGTGCGGTGGAATATATGCCGTGTGCCCGCGTGACCAATATGGCAAGGACCATCGAACAGCTGCAGGAGGCGGGACTTTGGATCGCAGCCTGCGATATGGACGGTGATACGCTGACGGAGGCTGATTTAAAAGGGCCTATAGGCATTGTCATCGGAAGCGAAGGCTTCGGAGTCAGCCGTCTGGTAAGAGAAAAATGCGATTTCATCGTGTCGATCCCGATGCGGGGACGGATCACGTCTCTCAACGCGTCCAATGCGGCTTCGATCCTCATGTACGAGATCGTTCGTCAGCGAGGGATCCGATGAAGGCGATGAACGACCAGGAAATGGTCATCCGGGCGCAGCAGGGAGATTTAGAGGCGGAAGAATCCCTGATGCGCAAATACAAGGAAATTGTTAAAATCAAATCGCGATATTATTACATGGCGGGAGCAGATGAAGATGATGTGGTCCAGGAAGGTATGATAGGCCTTCTCAAGGCGATCCGGCAGTACGATCCGGAAAAAGAAGTCAGCTTTGCGACCTTCGCTGGAGTCTGCATAACCAGACAGATCATAAGCGCTATTCGTATGGCCGACCGGGAAAAGCATAAAGTCCTCAATACATCAGTTTCTCTCAGCAAGCCGGTAGGGGGCGAAGAAGAGGACGTCACGCTGGCGGATACGTTGATGGTGTCTGGGGGCGAATCGCCTGAGGCACTGCTGGTGGTCAAGGATCTTGCTTACTACATCATGCATAACGAAGGGAATGTATTTAGTGAATTCGAAATGCAGGTGCTCAATGAAATGGTTCGAGATAACGATTATGAAAAAATTGCCCGCAGGCTGAAGCGCAGCAGTAAATCTGTAGATAACGCCATGCAGCGGATCAAGAAAAAAGTAATTCGATATTTATGGGGATAAGTAAAAAATGAAGAAGGCGTTGTATTTGATGCCGGTCCTGGCAGGAATTTTCTGGGGATCGGTCGGCATTTTCGTCCGGATCCTGACGGACTTCGGAATGGATAATTATACAGTTTTGGGATCACGAATGGCAGTTGCCGTAGTGATCCTGTTTTTTGTGATTTTGTTTCGTGATAAATCGTTATTTCGGATACGGATCCGTGATCTGGGACTCTTTCTGGGATCGGGAGCCTGCGGCCTTGTGGCTTTGAACTACTGTTATAATGAAGCAATCAATCATTTGACTTTATCACTGGCGGCGGTGCTTTTGAGCCTGTCTCCGATTTTTGTTATGATCATGTCGGCAGTTTTGTTTCATGAAAGGATCACACTGAAAAAGATCGGGTGCACAGCACTTGCGATCGCGGGATGTATTTTGGTCAGCGGAGTGCTGCAAAGCGGTGGCGTCTGGAATCTGAGGGGAGTGCTTCTGGGGGTTTGCTCTGCTTTTTGCTATGGTGTTTACAGCGTGATCTCCAAAGAGGCGATGCAGAGAGGATACGACACCTTTACGATCTTGTTCTACAGTATTCTGACAGCGGTGATCATCCTGATCCCACTTGTGGAATGGAATGTGTTCCGGGATTTTCTGCAGGTGGCACCAGTGAAAAACAGTCTTTTCATGATACTGCATGCACTCTGTAATTCCATATTGCCGTATTTCTTTTATACCTGGTCGATCAATCGTATCGAAGTGGGCAAGGTTTCCATTATTACAGCGGGAGGTGAACCTTCGGCAGCGATGATGTTTGGTCTCATTTTCTTCGGAGAATGGCCGTCGCTGCTTTCTTTCGGTGGGATGGTGCTGACGATATTCGCCTTATCGATCCTCTGTGCTCCGGAGAAAAAAGCTCTCGATGCTGGGTAGGATCGAGAGCGGAAACAGCGGTTAGAAAATGCTGCAAAAAAAATGCTCAACCTCTTGCAATATGATTGACAGTGGGTGTAAAATATAGTAACATAACTCATGTGCGCTGCTGTAGCTCAGTCGGTAGAGCACCTCATTGGTAATGAGGAGGTTCGGCAGTTCAAGTCTGCTCAGCAGCTCCATTGTTTTGAATTTGTTTAGGAGGATAAGAAATGGCAAAACAGAAATTTGAAAGAACCAAGCCGCATATCAATATCGGAACAATCGGTCACGTTGACCACGGTAAAACGACTCTGACTGCAGCGATCACAACAGTGCTGCACAAGAGATACGGACTGGGAACTGACGTAGCCTTCGATCAGATCGACAAGGCTCCGGAAGAAAAAGAAAGAGGAATCACGATCGCAACTGCGCACGTAGAATATGAAACTCCAAACAGACACTATGCGCACGTTGACTGCCCGGGACACGCAGACTATGTAAAGAACATGATCACAGGTGCTGCACAGATGGATGGAGCTATCCTGGTAGTAGCAGCAACAGACGGTCCTATGCCGCAGACAAGAGAACACATCCTGCTGTCCAGACAGGTAGGCGTACCATACATCATCGTATTCCTGAACAAGTGTGATATGGTAGATGACGAAGAGCTGCTGGATCTGGTAGAAATGGAAGTAAGAGAACTGTTAGACCAGTATGACTTCCCGGGAGATGACACACCGATCGTAAGAGGATCCGCACTGATGGCACTGGAAGATCCAGATGGTCCGTGGGGAGACAAGATCGTAGAGCTGTTCGAAGCGATCGACGAATACATTCCTGAACCGCAGAGAGCAAACGACAAGCCGTTCCTGATGCCTGTAGAAGACGTATTCTCCATCACAGGAAGAGGAACAGTAGCAACAGGAAGAGTAGAAAGAGGAAGCCTGACAGTTGGAACCGAAGTAGAAATCATCGGACTGACTGAAGAAAAGAGAAAGGTAGTCGTAACTGGAATTGAAATGTTCAGAAAGCTGCTGGACGAAGCAGAAACTGGAGATAACATCGGAGCACTGCTGAGAGGTGTTCAGAGAGATGAAATCGAAAGAGGACAGGTACTGGCTGCACCGGGAACGATCCACCCGCATACAAAGTTCAAGGGCGAAGTATACGTACTGAAGAAGGAAGAAGGCGGAAGACACACACCGTTCTTTAATGGATACAGACCGCAGTTCTACTTCAGAACAACAGACGTAACAGGCGATCTGCAGTTACCGGAAGGAACTGAAATGTGCATGCCTGGAGACAACATCACAATGACAATTTCCCTGATCACTCCGATCGCGATCGAAGAAGGACTGAGATTCGCTATCAGAGAAGGCGGAAGAACAGTTGGATCTGGTGTTGTAACTGAGATCATCGAGTAATTGCTTGTTAAAATTGCCCGTGGCGTTGTTGCCTGCGGAATGCTCGCTTCTCACGTACGATAAGTACGCTCCGAGGCTCGCATCCTTGGCGCCTAGCCACAAACAATTTTTCCTGCGCAATCAGTAGGGAGACCTATCCAAATAAAAAAGGGAGCCGCAAGGCTCCTTTTTCTGTGGAAGAAAGCTTTATAAAAGCAGATAAACAACACAGGAAATTCTAACAGAATAATTAATAACAACAGGAGATTTGACCAGAGAGGTCGGGTCTCCTGTTTTCATGCATGCAACTAATAAGTTAATTGTTTCCGGGAACAGCAGGGTCTATAATAAGGAGAAAGAACACACGCCACAAAAGGCGTGAAAGTTTGAAGGTGGTAACATTTCTACATATGAAGAATTGATGGTTATATTAACCTTTGGTTTGATAATCATTGAAATACTGAATATAAAGAAATAACCGCCGGAGACTTCCAAATCGGGCGGTTATTCAATAACAGCTACGGTTAGCCATTTTCAACGGCTCGCCTTTTGTATATAGATTATACCACATGATGACAGGTAGTTCAATGAGTAAATCACCCCACTCTTTTGGCAGAACCTGGCATTCCGTGAAACCTTGGATTGCCTAAACCACCGGGCACAATAATTTGTATAACATAATTCCACGGTTTAGCCTGAATGTGGTATAATAATCGAAGTATTACTGCAGGTGGACTGCAATCTGAAAGGGTGAGTGACTATGAAAGATATCTATATTTCCGATATAAAAACACACCAGGAACTGATCTCCTACTTCCTTGTGAAAACTTCTGCTGTCAAGGTCGGCTCAAACAAGAAGGCTTACCTGGATCTGCTGCTGGCGGACTGCACGGGCGAGATCTCCGCAAAGAAGTGGGATATTGCCGATGAGGAACTGCCGGGACTGGAGAAAATCAAAGAAGGATCGATCATCAAAGTCAAGGCGCAGGTGACCGAGTGGAATGGCATGAAGCAGCTGCGTGTCAGCCGGATCCGCCAGACTTCAGCAGAAGACCACCTGGTTATGAAAGACTACATCAAAGCTGCGCCGGAAGAGCCGGCGGATATGTATGAGTACATTTATAGCAGAGCGGAGGCTTTTCAGGATCAGGATCTTAGAAATATCTGCATTCGGGAACTGACGGACAATAAGGAGAAACTGATGTATTATCCGGCGGCACAGAAAAACCATCACGCAGAGATGGGAGGGCTGCTGTACCACGTAAAACGCATGCTTATGATGGCGGAACGCGCCTGTGAGGTATATACGAACCTGAACCGGGAACTGGTGATGACCGGAGTGATTTTGCATGATATGGAAAAAATCAATGAAATCCAGTCCAATGAGCTGGGGGTTTCTACCGGATACTCCTTTGAGGGGAAAATGCTGGGTCATCTGGTGCAGGGAGTCCGTACCATCGACCGGCTGGCAGGGGAACTTGGTATGCCGCGGGAAAAAGCTGTTATGCTGGAGCATATGATCCTGTCTCATCACTACGAGCCGGAATTCGGAAGTCCTAAAAAGCCTCTGTTTCCGGAAGCGGAGATGCTTCACTACCTGGACATGATCGATGCTAAGATGTTCGATATGCAGGATGCACTGGAAAAGACGGAACCGGGAGAATTCAGCGATCGCGTATGGACGCTGGACAACAGAACTCTTTACAGAGTCAAGGATGAGTAAACATGCTGGAAGAATACAAGGGCACCATTGCAGAAATCATATTTCATAACAACGAAAACGGCTACACTGTAGCCGTTTTTGAGACGGAACTGGAAGCGTTTACCGTTGTGGGGACTTTGCCGGCGGTCAGCGTGGGAAGACATTACCGGCTGAGGGGTGAATTCACCATGCATCCGACCTATGGGGAACAGTTTGCGATCAGGGAATTTGAAGAAGAGCTGCCATCCACGGAAGACGGGATCCGGGACTTTCTGGCATCCGGAGCCATGAAAGGTGTGGGGAGAAAAACTGCGGCAGCTATCGTGGAACGCTTTGGGGAGAACACTTTGCAGGTGATCGAAGAAGACCCCGGGCAGCTTTGCGGGATCAGCGGCATAGGACCGAAAACGGCTGCAAAGATTTCTGAAGCATTCAAGCAACACAGAGAATTCGCAAACATAACACTGTATCTACAGAATTATGGTATAAACTCCCATTACGCGATGAAGTTGTATGAAGTATATGGAGCAGATACTATACAGGCAATCGAAGAGAACCCATACCAGCTGGTGGACGATATTTTCGGTATCGGGTTTAAGAAGGCAGATAAGATCGCAGAAAAAATGGGGATCGCCCATGATGACAGATTTCGGATCCAGAGCGGGATCAAGTTCACATTGACTTATTTTGCAGGAGAGGGAAATACGTTCCTGCCTCAGGAGGAGCTTTGTGAAAAAACCGGACAGATGCTGGATCTGCCCATGCAGCAGATAGAGGATAATATTGCAGAGATGGCATTCACCGGGGAGGTCCATGTGGAAAACCTGGACAATCGGACGGTCGTGTTTCTCATGTCCTATTATCTTGCGGAGCAGAATGTCTGCAAGTGTCTTTCGATGATCAATGACGCGGGGCTGAAACCTGTTGCGGGGAAAATCGACAGCCTGATCCAGAGGACAGAACGATCGACGGGGATCTTTCTTTCGGAGAATCAGAAACATGCGGTGACCAGCTCCCTGAAGATGGGGGTCAGCGTCATAACGGGCGGTCCGGGTACCGGGAAAACGACTATTATCAATACGATCATAAATATTCTGGAGGACAGCGGTCTGAAAACCGCTATCGCGGCACCTACAGGGCGTGCTGCAAAGAGAATAACTGAGACGTCGGGTCATTACGCTTCTACGATCCACCGGCTTTTAGAATACTATTTTTCGGAAAGTGAGAATCGCATGAGATTTGGCAGGACGAAAGAAAACCCGCTGGAATACGATGCGATCATTGTGGACGAAGCGTCTATGATAGACCTTCTTCTGATGAACGGGCTGGTCAGTGCGATCAGACCGGGAACCAGACTTATCATCGTAGGGGATTCGGATCAGCTGCCGTCGGTAGGGGCTGGAAACGTACTGCGGGATATCATCGACAGCGAATATATTTACTGTACGAAGCTGACGGAAATCTTCAGGCAGGCCAAGGAAAGCATGATCGTCGTCAACGCTCACCGGATCAATAAGGGGGAATACCCGGACTGCAATGCCAGGGACAAGGATTTTTTCCTGCTTCACAGAAGTCGGGAAAAGGATATGCTGCAGACGATCAAGGAACTTTGCCTGACACGTCTGCCGGACTATTATACGGATCTGTCGCCGGTGGCGGATATCCAGGTGCTGACGCCTGTGAGAAAAGGACTTCTGGGGAGCATCAATCTGAATAAAGAACTGCAGGAAGTCCTGAATCCACCGAACGAGGCACTGGAAGAAAAGACCTTTGGCGACAGGACCTTCCGCGAAGGCGATAAAGTCATGCAGATCAAAAATAACTACCAGATGGCGTGGAAGAACCTGGAGGACTTCACAGAAGGAGAAGGTGTGTTCAACGGAGACGTAGGGTTCATTCGCAAGGTAGACCGGGAATTCAATGAACTGACGGTGGTTTACGATGAAGTGCGTTATGTAACCTATCATTTTAACCAGCTGGAGGAACTGGAACTGGCATATGCAGTGACGGTCCACAAGAGTCAGGGTAGTGAATTTCCCATCGTGATCATGCCCATCAGCTGGTTCCCGCCGATGCTTGCGACCAGGAATCTTCTGTACACAGGCGTTACAAGGGGAAAACGCGTTGTTGTACTCGTGGGCTCGCAGAACAAGCTGGAAGGCATGGTGGACAACAACAGGATCAAAGAGCGGTATTCTGGTCTGGTATACCGGCTGCGCAGAATTTTTTCCATGGAAACTGCAGGCGGTGATGCAGATGATTTTGACCAGATGGATCAATAGAAATTTCAGGGGAAAAGAAATGGGAGAACAGGGAGTATTGAGAAAGACACTGGAGGCACTTTCAGAAGCGGTGTTTCCGTCAAATATTTACTGTGCCTGCTGCGGCCGTCTCATCGATGGAACAAGGCCGTATGCCCTTTGTGACAGCTGCATGAAAAGGATGCACTGGAATAACGGGAGAACATGCGAGAAGTGCGGGAAAGCACTGCCGGAGACTTACCGGGGCGGGCGATGCTACAGCTGCATGGAGAGCAATCATAGTTTTCGCAAAGGATACAGCTGCCTCACATACGGATTGTACGAGCGGGAGATGATCCTGGATTACAAGTATAATGGGAAAGGATATCTGGGGAAAAAATTTGGTGACATCCTTTTTGATCGGATCCGCTGGGAAAACCTGAAGATCGATGTTATAATACCGATACCGATCCATAGAACCCGCGAAAGGAAACGGGGATATAATCAGACGGAACTGATGGCAGCCAGACTGGCGCAGCTCTGGGGAAAAACCCTGATGCCGGATGCTTTGCAGAGAACGCGGGAAACGATCCTGCTCAGGAGTCTTTCCCCTATTGAACGGGAAAGTGCGCTGCGCGGAGCCTTTGCAGTAACGAAAAAAGGAAAAGCGGAGCTTCCCGGGAAAGCGATACTGCTGATAGATGATATTTACACGACAGGTGCGACGATAGATGAATGTTCCCGGATCCTTCTGGAATGCGGTGCAGCGGCGGTGGATTTTCTGACACTGGCATCTGGAGGAAACCGCAGACCGAAAGGTCTTTAGACAACGATATAATGCAGTGCGGACAGTAAAGTCTGCATATGACTCAGGTCTGTGATTGAAAGGCCAGGCCAGCTACGGGCAAAGGGTCCCACGTAAGCTGATCCGCAAGGCGGCAGTGATCATGGCGTAGTTTAGAAGTAAGTCCTCTGAGAAACTCAGGTAAAGGCAGGTGTGGGGGCAAAGATCAGGTCAGCTGAGTCATATGCAGACTTTATTGAAAATTCGAAAAACATGTGTTATACTAAGAAAAAGGCTGCAAAGGAGGTTGTTAGTATGAAGACAATCATTACTGGAAAGAATTACACGCCGAGCGACAAGCTCAAGGAAACCATTGAAAAGAAATTTGAAAAGCTGGACAAATACTTTTCCAATGAGATCACGGGAAATATCATGGTGATCAAAGAAAAGGCCGGCTACAAGGTGGAGGCCACCATCAATGCGAAAGGAACGATTTTCAGAGCAGAGATGCGGGCGGACGATCCGTATGATGCAGTTGATCGGGTCATCGAAAAACTTTCGAGTCAGATGTCCCGTTTCAAATCCAAACTCCAGAAGAAATATAAAGGACAGCCGGATCTGATGTTTGCAGATCTTCCGGAATATGAAGAGGAAGAACCGGAAGTGATCCAGGTTGTCAAGAGAAAGAAATTTGAGCTGGAGCCTATGACGGTGGATGAAGCTATCGTTCAGATGGAACTTCTGGCGCATACTTTCTACGTATTCCTCAATATGGAGACGGATTCGGTCAATGTGGTATACCGCAGAAATGACAGGGATTACGGCCTTCTGGAAACTTCCTACTAGACGGAACGGTGCCGGAATGGATCCGGTAATATGAATCAGAAGGAATGAAAAGCGGAGGATTTTCTCCGCTTTTTTGTTGCGGTGAGACAAAAGTGAAGATTTATTCACGGAAAAGACATGACATACCTATTGAAAACGGAAGGGGATTTCGGTAAAATATAATGAGATAGGTAGAAGGTTAAGGTAGACTTATATGGAACGTTTTTTTGAAAATGTATTTTCCGGAATCGGAATTACAGATATAGTGGATATTCTCATTGTGGCTTTTGTTATATATAAGCTGCTGGGACTGATAAAACAGACGCGTGCGGAACAGCTCCTCAAGGGGGTGCTGGTTTTAGTTGTGGCTACTTTTGTAACGGATCTGATGAACCTGCACACGATCAACTGGCTGCTGAAAGGTACGGTAGCTCTGGGTGCTGTTGCGATCCTGGTGGTGTTTCAGCCGGAGCTGCGGCGTGCGCTGGAATATATGGGTCGCAGCCAGCTGATGAAAGGCTCTTTTTCTCAGATGGATAAGGAGAAGGGAAAGCACATTACGGCGCAGATCATCCGGGCGATCGAGAATTTCTCGGCTAACCGCGTAGGTGCGCTGATGGTATTTGAGAAAGAAACGTCTCTGATGGATATCATTGAAACCGGAACGGTGATCGATGCAGAAATATCCGATCAGCTTCTGGGTAATATCTTTTATGAAGGAGCCCCGCTTCACGATGGCGCTTTGATCATCAGGCAGGATCGTGCTTATGCGGCTGGCTGCGTTCTGCCGCTGACACACGACAAGAGTATCAGTAAAGACCTGGGAACGCGGCATCGCGCCGGCATCGGGATCACAGAAAACTCCGATGCTCTCGTTTTGATCGTTTCGGAAGAAACAGGTGCCATCTCTATGGCGAGTGAGGGAAAACTGACTCGTTTTCTTGATATCAAAACGGTAGAGAAAATGCTGCTGAATATGTACTGGAACAATGAACCGAAGAAAGCTTCGATCGCATTTATTCCGAAGACGATCAATAAAATAAGGGGGAAGAATCATGCTGGAAAATAAGAACGTGCTGAAGATCATCTCCCTGATCATCGCAATTTTATTGTGGGTGTATGTCATGGGAGAAGTAAACCCGGATACAAAGGAAAAAATCAACGATATCGAAGTGACGTTCGTCAATACGGAGACGCTGGCAGATGAAGGTCTGGCAGTCGTTCATGAACAGGATCTGAGAGTAAGTGCTATTGTCAAAGGAAAGCGCTCTGTTATCAATGAAATGAAGAAGACGGGTCTTACAGCAACGGTAGATGTGGCTGATGCCAGCGAAGGAAAAAACCGCGGTAAGGTAGAGCTGGAACTGCCGTCTGGAGTTACACTTGACAGTATCTCGGACGATACGATCTCCTATAGAGTTGAGAAGAGTATAGAAGTCAAGAAAACTGTTGAGATCGATTTTGTTGGAGACGCAGGAAATGATAAGGATCTTGTGCCGTGGGCATATGATATGTACCCGGATACAGTAACGGTCACCGGCGCGGAGAGTGTGGTAAACGAAGTCGACGCAGTGCGTGGCAAGATAACATCCAATGTGGTGTCGGAAAGTCCGAAAACAGTAGAAGTAGAGTTGATGGCTGTTAAAAAAGACGGAACGGAAGTGCAGGGTGTCGTTTTGAATCACTCCAAAGCAAAGACGACCGTTCGTCTGATGGAGACCAGAGATGTAGATGTTACCATCACACCGAAAAACATGGAAAACGGGAAAGAAGTGGATTCCATCAGTGGCGTGGATTCTGTGAAAGTCGTGGGAACATCGGAAGCTCTGGCTGATCTGGATTCTGTTTCAGCAACAGTGGATGTAAGTGATATCAAATCGCAGGGAAAGAAAGAACTGAATTTTTCTCTGCCGGCAGGTGTATATTTATATAACAAGGGAAATTCAACAGAAGTGACAGTAAAAATCAAGACTGCCCAGTAAATTATACTAATGTAGAACAGAGGAGAAGATTATGGGAAGATTATTCGGTACCGATGGTGTCAGAGGTGTTGCAAATGCAGAACTGACGCCGGAACTGGCGTTTAAGCTGGGAAAATCGGGAGCACATGTATTGAGTAAAGACAAGGCGAGACCGGTCGTTTTGATCGGAAAGGACACACGCCTTTCTGGAGATATGCTGGAAGACGCCCTCAGCGCAGGGATCCTGGCGGTAGGCGGCAATGTGATCAAGGTCGGCGTTCTGCCGACTCCGGCGATCGCATACCTGGTACGCGCCTATAAGGCCGACGCAGGTGTTGTGATCTCGGCGTCCCACAATCCGTTTGAGTATAACGGGATCAAATTCTTCAACAGAGATGGATTCAAGCTGGATGATGAGATCGAGGATGAGATCGAAGATATCATCCTCCGGGATATCGATGTCAACAGCCATATCACGGGAGATAAACTGGGACGCTGTCTGGAGGCGGATGATGATGCCCTGGACCGGTACGCTGATTTTCTGAAGAGTACGCTGGATGTGGATATCAAAGGGCGCAAGCTGGTGCTGGACTGTGCCAATGGAGCCGCTTACCGGATCGCAGAAAAGGTATACTCCGAGCTGGGCGCAGACATCACGGTGATCGGCAATGAACCGAATGGTGTCAACATCAATGACGCCTGTGGTTCGACCCACCCTGAGAAACTGCAGGAAGAAGTGATACGACAGGGAGCATTCCTTGGTATGGCCTACGATGGCGATGCAGATCGCCTGATCGCAGTAGATGAAAAAGGCAGGATCATCGATGGTGATAAGCTTATCTGCATCTGCGCACAGATGATGAAGGATCGCGGAGAGCTTCCGGGAGATCTGGTGACAGCTACAGTCATGAGCAATATCGGGTTCCATAAATATGTGGAAGGTATGGGCTGCAAAGTGGAAGTCACTTCCGTTGGTGACAGATACGTGCTGGAAAGTATGCTGAAAACTGGCTGTAATATTGGTGGAGAGCAGTCCGGACATATTATTTTCCGAAATCATACAACGACGGGAGACGGGATTTTATCTTCTCTGCAGCTGCTTCAGGCAGTGATCCTTTCGGGGAAACTTCCATCAGAGCTTTCGGATGGGATCGAGATTTTCCCGCAGGTTTTGAAAAATGCCAGAGTCAAGAATGAAAACAAAGGAAAATTCCGGGAGGATCCGGAGGTCGAAGCAGCAATCGCCGCCGCTGAAAAGGATCTGGAAGGAGAAGGGCGTGTACTGATCCGCCCGTCAGGAACAGAACCTCTGGTACGTGTGATGCTGGAGGGACAGGATGTGGAGAAGATCACAGGGATCGCAGAAAAGATCGCAGTACTTCTCACGAAAAAATTTGGTTAAAAGAAAGCAACAGGAGGAAATAGATTTATGTGCGGTATTGTAGGATACGTGGGCGAAGGGCACGCGAAAGAACGGATCATAGATGGTCTGAAACGACTGGAATACAGAGGGTATGATTCTGCAGGGATCGCTCTGCCGATCAACGGCAGGATCGAAATCCGCAAACATGTAGGAGAAATCAAGAATTTAGAGAAGATCATTGGCGATCCGGCCTATGACAGTTCAGTAGGGATCGGTCACACCAGATGGGCGACTCATGGCGCTCCGTCAGATCTCAATGCACATCCCCATGCGAATGGGGACAATTCGATCGCAATAGTACATAATGGGATCATAGAGAATTATCAGGAAATCAAAGAATGGCTCATACGTGACTACGGAGTGAAATTCAAGTCAGAAACAGATTCTGAGGTCATCGCACACCTGATCGGCATCTATTATGATGGAGATCTGCTGCAGGCAGTCAACAGAGCGGTGGAGCAGATGAGAGGCGCTTATGCGGTAGCGGCTATCGCTGCTGCAGAACCGGATAAGATCGTAGCTGTCCGTAAGGATGCTCCGCTGGTAGCGGGGATCGGAAAAGGATTTAACTTCATAGCATCCGATATTCCGGCTCTTCTGAAATACGTCAGAGAAGTATACCTGATCGAAAATAATGAGACTGTGGTCCTGACTAAGGATGATATTAAGATCTATAACGAAGACGGCAAAGTAGTCAAAAGAGATGTGTTCCATGTAACATGGGATGCGGATGCAGCAGAAAAAGAGGGCTATGAACATTTTATGCTCAAGGAGATCCACGAGCAGCCGAAGGGGATCCAGGAAACGCTGGTAAGACGCCTTAATGAAGATGGCACCATAAACCTTGACGGCATTTCCATGACGAAGGAAGACATCGAAAACTTCGATAAAGTATATATCGTTGCATGCGGAACGGCTTATCATGCAGGGCTGGTAGGCAAGCTGGTCATCGAAAAGATGGCACGTGTTCCGGTGGAAGTGGATATTGCATCGGAATTCCGCTACAGAGATCCGTTTGTAGACGAAAAAACGCTGTTCATCGCGATAAGCCAGTCGGGCGAGACCCTGGACACGCTGGCAGCTCTTCGTGAAGCAAAACGCAAGGGCGCAAGGATCCTGTCGGTAGTTAACGTAGTAGGAAGCTCCGTGGCAAGAGAATCGGACGACGTGTTCTATACATGGGCAGGTCCGGAAATTGCCGTGGCATCTACGAAAGCGTACACGACCCAGCTGATCTGCATGTACCTCATCGGACTGTATATGGGAAGCACGAAAGGAACGATTGAAAAGGACTATTACACGCAGGTCCTGGAAGAACTGAAGCTCCTGCCGGAAAAGGTAGAAAAGCTGTTTGGTGAAGAAGATCAAATCGCAGCACTTGCCAGGAAATATCATAGAAAGGACCAGGTCTTCTATGTAGGAAGAGGTCTGGACTCCGGAGTTTCCTATGAAGGATCTCTGAAACTGAAAGAAATCTCCTACATCAACTCTTTTGCCATCGCGGCAGGAGAACTGAAACATGGCACCATTGCTCTGATGGAGGAGGAAACCCTTGTCTTTGCACTGGCAACACAGGATTTCCTGTACGAAAAAATGGTCTCAAATGTGGAAGAGATCAAGGCGAGAGGAGCGCGCGTCGTTGCGATCGCCAAAGAAGGAAGGACAGAAATCGAGCAGGTGGCAGATGAAGTGATCTATATCCCGCCTTGCATGGATGAAGTCTCCCCGGTTCTGGCCGTTATCCCTCTCCAGATCTTTGCATACTATGTAGCAAAGGAACGGGGGTGCAACATCGATAAGCCGAAGAACCTGGCAAAATCCGTAACGGTAGAATAATAATCAAGATAACATTGAGAAACAGACTGGCCGGGCCGTCAGCCTGTTTCTGCTTTTTTGGAGGAACAGAATATGAACAATCAATACGATATCAGAGACATTTCCCTGGCACCTTCTGGACACAGAAAGATCCAGTGGGTCAAGCACAATATGCCTTTGCTGTCCGGTCTGGAAGAGGAATTCAGTGCCACAAAACCCTTTGAGGGGCTGCGTATCAGCCTTTCTGTGCACCTGGAAGCCAAGACGGCATATCTTTGCCTGGTGCTGGCTGCAGGCGGCGCACAGATGTCTGTAACGGGCAGCAACAGTCTTTCTACCCAGGATGATGTGGCGGCTGCACTGGCAGATGAAGGGCTTGCTGTATTCGCCTATCATGGGGCAACGGATGAAGAATATATGAGGCACATTGAAATGTGTCTGGAACATAAGCCGCATATCATAATCGACGACGGAGGAGACTTGGTGGAGATGATCCACAGCAAGCGTCCTGATTTGGGAGAATCCGTATTGGGTGGATGCGAAGAAACCACTACCGGTGTCATTCGCCTTAAAGCGATGGAGAAAGACGGCGTTCTGAAATTCCCGATGGTTGCTGTAAACGATGCCAAGTGTAAGCACCTGTTCGATAATCGATACGGAACGGGACAGTCCGTATGGGACAGCATCATGCGTAATACAAACCTGATCGTGGCATCCAAAACAGTCGTTGTAGTCGGCTACGGCTGGTGCAGCAGAGGTATTGCCATGCGTGCAGCAGCCCTCGGTGCACAGGTCATCGTAACGGAAATAGATCCTGTAAAGGCGATGGAAGCTAAAATGGACGGGTATGACGTGATGACTATGGCAAAGGCAGCTCCGCTGGGCGATATGTTTATTTCTGCGACCGGATGCAAACATACTATCACGGTGGAACATATGCTGACCATGAAGGATCAGGCGATCCTGGCAAACGCTGGGCATTTCAACGTGGAAATCGATATGGCAGGGTTGGAGGAAGCAGCTGTCGCAAAAGAAGAAACTAGAAACAATATCATGGGCTATACGTTGAAAAACGGTCGTCAGATCAATGTGATCGCAGAAGGAAAGCTGGTGAATATCGCAGCAGCAGACGGACATCCGGCAGAAATCATGGATCTCAGTTTTGCTGTGCAGGCAATGTCGGCGATGTACATCAAGGAGCATCATAAGGAACTGAAAAACAGCGTTATCGATGTTTCAGGAGAGATCGATGATATCATAGCCAGAAGACGGTTAAAAGCCTGGGATATCGAAATCGATGAGCTTACGGAAGATCAGAAAAACTATTTGAATAGCTGGGAGCTGTGATTATGTTAGAATTTAAACAAACTATTGAAGAAAAAGCCTATAACGATATGCGGGAACTGGTCGGCTGGAGACGACTCGATCCGCAGCAGGCGCAAACTGGTCTGGATAATTCCATATTCACGACAGTGGCGTATGATGCAAATGAGCCGGTCGGCATGGCGCGTATCGTCGGAGACGGCGGTTATATGTATCTTATCGTAGACGTTATGGTTCATCCGGACCATCAGAAACAGGGCATTGGACGTATGCTGGTGGAACGGATCAATGGTTTCCTGGGCGATCTCGCCTCTGACGGCCGTGTTTTGATGGTGAATCTAATGGCGACTCCCGGCAATGAGGGGTTTTATGAAAAGTTCGGATATGTACGGCGTCCTAATGAAGAAATGGGATCCGGAATGGTGCGCTGGATCAACAGGTGAAGTCAGAAAAATGAGAAGAGTTAAACTTCGACAAATGTTTCACAATATCATTGACGAAACGCGTAGAAAAGAGTATCCTAAGAGTGTAAGAAGATGAAAAATCTTCAAGGTAATATTAATAGTTTTATAGGGAGGACTAAAAAATGAAAACACCTTTAGATTGCATTATGGAAAGAGAAAATAACCCTCAGATGATCGGTGAATATGTAAGCCTGAAGACTAGAATGTCTGCTGGTGATGCTCACTACGCTGGCGAATTAGTAGAAGGTGCACACATC
>JABLTL010138162.1_pt1 | contig 50430 bp, 55 predicted proteins | sample 7160151 | NCBI WGS metagenome assembly JABLTL01 (sample SAMN14651223, study PRJNA627086) | human gut metagenome | isolation source: feces | host: Homo sapiens | reverse complement strand
TTAATAGTGAATAATGAATGATTAATAATTTAAATGTATTTGGTGTTTTGTGTTTGGTATTTTGAGTATAGTTAAAATACTTCGAAGAATTTTCTATATACCTCCAAATACGAAATTCCAAATACTAATTACAATGGAATTATTTGGAAAGAAAGTGCTCAAAATGTAGGCTGAATATTTTACATAGCATTTTGTGGATTTGACTAATTTATGTTTTATTGTTATATTATTTATGGGTGATACAAATGAAAAATTATACTTTTGATTTTTACAATTCTGCAAGTTTAAAGTCTTATAATCTTAATGATTCTATGAGATTTCAACTTTCAATACTAGACAAACTAGACCCTATAACAAAAAAACATTCTGAAAATGTTGCAAATTTAGTTTGTAGAATTTGTGAATATCTACATCATAAAAATCGTGTTATTATTTTTTCTACAATGTGTGGATACTTACACGATGTTGGAAAAATAATGATTCCTAAGGAAATTTTAAATAAACCAGATAAATTAACAGATGAAGAATTTGAAATTATTAAAACTCACACAACTAAAGGCTACGAAATTTGTATGAAAAATCCAGAATTACGACCATATGCACCAACTGCTCTTTGTCATCATGAAGCTTTAAATGGTACTGGATATCCAAATGGTCTTACAAAAAAAGATATTCCATATATTGCACAAATCGTAAGAGTAGCTGATGAATATGATGCTATTGTTACTAAAAGGCAATATACTACTCATGTTAACATTTCAAAAACATTAGAAGATTTAATTAAAAATGCTTTACCTGAAAATAAAATAAAATTAGTAGCTTTAGGGCAATTAAAAAACAATCAAAAAGATGGTAAAATTAATGCCAGAATTTTAAAAATACTTTTTAAAGTTGTAATTGATGATATTGTTTACGAAATTGATTGTGTTGAAAACTATGTAAGATATCTTGAAGGTGAAATCAAAAGGTTAGAAACTATTAAGGCTTATTATGAAAAAATGAATGTTTCTTCTAAAGAAAAGGATAAAGAATACTTTTTAGAGGGTATTAAAATGCTTTTAATGGATAAAGAAACTGTTGATAATTTTATGGATGTTTTATCTGATTATAGAAATGCTCTTGAAAGTAAAAATAATTTAATTATTCGTTTGCATCAAGAAATAAAAATAGTTAAGAAATTAAAAGTTTAGTATTATTGTAATTACGGGCGGACACGTGGTTCCGCCCCCCTACATATAATTTAATTAATAGTGAATAATGAATGATTAATAATTAATAATTTATAGTCCAAAACTAACTTCTATTGCATTTTTTATTTTGTTCAATGTTTTTTCATCTTCTATATGTCCTATCTTTTCTTTTAATCTACTTTTATCTATCGTTCTTATCTGTTCTGTTAAAACTACCGAATCCGATTTTAAACCATATGTTTTTGAGTCTATATCTATATGAGTTGGTAACTTATTTTTCGTTGTCTGTGATGTTATTGCAGCAGCAATTACTGTTGGACTGTATTTATTCCCCATATCATTTTGTATTATAAGTACAGGTCTTATTCCTCCTTGTTCTGAGCCTACTACAGGGCTTAAATCTGCGTAAAACATATCTCCTCTTTTGATTATCATATTTTTCACTCCTGTGTTATATTTATTGATTCAGATATATTATAAATTTTAGTTCTTGAGATTCTTGTTTTATTACCTATATATTCGTTTTTCTATATTTGAATGCTACTATTTCATTTTGTTTTATTTTATTTATCTTTATCTCATTATATTTTATGTATATTCTAGCATTTTTGTTATTGTCATATACTTCTAATTTAGTTGGTACCCCTGTTTTTTTACTTATATACAAAGTTTGTTTATTTTGATAATTATTAAAATTATTATTATTTTCAATAATCACTTCATTTTCTGTTTCTTTTATTCTACTATTATCATTATAGTTATCAATAAATGAGCTAAGCCATAATGTATTTTGACTTATATATTCATAATTCTCATAAATTTTTGATAAACTCAGTTTTGTATTTTCTATTTTCATGTTTTTACCATCATAAATAATAGTAAGATTTTCTATGTTAGATGGCTCCTGTACTATTTGTTTTACTATATTTGGCTTTACATATGCTTGTTTTATTTTATATTTATTTGTATTTTTGTTAGACTCTATGGTTACCTCAAGTTCTGCTTCATATGAACTAATGTTCAAAATATTTTTTACAATATCATCTGTTGACTTATTTATATTATTTACATTTTTTCCAGATTTATAATATAAAAATACAAATGTGAAAGAAATTATTAAAATAATAAATAATATAATTACTATTTTTGATTTTTTTTTCATAACATTCTCTCCTTATAGAAATTTCCTAATATATAAAAAAGAATAGATATTATCTATTCTTTTAATTTATATGTTCTATGTTATTTATATATTCTGTAATATATTTTTTCAATGTTTGTTTGTCTTCTATTTTATTCATTTTTTCTCTGAACTCAGAAGAGTTTGGCATTTTTTTAGTATATGCTGATAGGTATTTTCTCATTTCGCGTATTCCTATGTACTCGCCTTTTTCTTGTATTACTAAATTCAAGTGTTCTAGTATTACCGCTAAGCGTTCTTCTAATATTATCTCATTTTCTTTTAGTTCTTTATTTTGTAGGCCATCAATTATATTTTTAAATATCCATGGATTTCCTAAAGCTGCTCTTCCTATCATTATTCCGTCTACCCCAGTATAATCAAACATTTTCTTTGCAGATTTTACATCTCTTATGTCTCCATTCCCTATTACTGGTATTTTTACTGATTCTTTTACTTTTTTTATTATATCTAAATCGCAAGTTCCACTATAATAATCTGTTCTAGTCCTTCCATGTATTGTTATTGCAGCAGCTCCTGCTCTTTCAAATCTTTGGGCTGCTTCTACTGCCACAACATTATCTTTATCCCAACCTTTTCTAAATTTTACTGTTACCGGTTTTTTTACCGCCTTTACTACTTCTTTTACTATTGATTCTGCTAAATCTAAATTAAGTAAAAGTTTTGAACCGTCCCCATTTTTCACTACCTTCGGTGCGGGACACCCCATATTTATATCTATTATTTCTGCTATGTCTTCTACATATTTGGCAGCATATACCATTGCTTCCACATCGCTTCCAAATATTTGAACTGCTATTGGTTTTTCCTCTATAGAAGTTTTAAGTAGTTTTTTTGTTTTAGTGTCATCATGATATATTGCTTTACTACTAACCATTTCTGTATACATCAATCCTGGATTTCCATATTTCTTGGTTATAATTCTAAAAGGCAGGTCTGTTATACCTGCCATTGGTGCTAATATTATATTTTTTTCTAGTTCTACATTTCCTATCTTTAATTTTCTTATATACATTTTAGCTCCTTTAGTAATATGTTTATAAGTATTTCTACTATATAAAAATTGTTTTTTGTCTACGACCGCTTATATTTAAAAGCATTGCTATACATATAAAATTAGTTATAAGCGAACTACCTCCATAACTTACAAATGGTAATGGAACACCAGTTATTGGGAGTAAGCCCATTGTCATTCCTATATTTTCTAGCATATGGAATAAAAATATTCCAACAATTCCTATAGCAATATATGATCCCAAATCATTTTTAGCTGTTTTTGCTACTTTTATAGCTTTTGTAATCATTATTACATATAAAATTATTACAGCACTAGAAAATACAAAACCTAATTCTTCTCCTATAACAGAAAATATAAAGTCCGTAGTTTTTGGATACAAATATCCTAATTGAGTCTGGTTTCCTTTAAGTAACCCCATACCAAATATTCTTCCAGCACCAATTGCTAATTTAGATTGAATAATATTATATCCTGCTCCTCTAGGATCTAAGTTTGGATTTAAAAACACTTCTATTCTTGTTTTTGCATGTTCTGGTAACACATAAAAATATACAAGTGGTAATGATACAGCTATTATTAAAGCTACTATTATAATATATTTTTTATCTATTCCTGCAACAAACAACATTAACAAAGTAGATATAATAAATGCCATAGCAGTTCCATAGTCTGGCTGCTTTATTATTAAGAATAATGGAACACCAATTATTAGTAGTATTAATAATAATCTAGTTATTCTATTAATATCATTTTTATTTCTTTCTTGTATTTTTACCATAACAGTTGCTAAAAATATAATAACAAATATTTTGGCTAACTCACTTGGTTGAAATCTTAAATTATCTGTAATTTCAAACCAGCTTCTTGCTCCATTTATTGGTTCTGTAAACAATACTGCTATTAATAATATTACAAATATTCCATAAAATATTGGTGAAGCTTTTGCTAATATGTTGTAATCTATCATTAACACAAATATAATTACTGGTATACTTACACAAAGCCACATAATTTGTTTTTTAAATTCTGAATAATTAGTTTCTTGTGTTGCTGAAAATAAAGCAATTAATCCAATTACAAATAGAATAATACTACAAATTAGAATTCCCCATTCTACACTTCTTAATATTCTTCGGTTCATCTTAATTCCTTTCAGTTTTAGTGTTTTTATATTTAAAGTCCGCATTAATACTAATGCGGATAATTTTTAATTGTTTTCTGTTTCTTTTTTAGTTTCTTCTTTTATTTCCTCAACAATTTCCTCTGCTTTTTCTATTACTTCTTGAGTTTCTTCTTCTTTTTTTTGTTCAGAAGTTTCTTCTACTTTTCCTTTTTTATCTTCTTTTGCTGCTTCTTTTTCTTCTTTCTTTTCTTTTGCAGCTTCTTTTACTTCTGGCTTATCCTCTTTTGGAGTTTGCTTACTTTTCTCTTCTTCTTTTTTTACTTTTCTTGCTTCTTCTTTTGCCTCTTCTTTTACACTAACAATTGGAATATTAGCATAAAGAACAGGTGCCCCAGTTGTTCCATCATCGTTTGATTTATTAGTTAATCTAACATCTATTGCATTTTCGTCTACATCTATGTATTTTTTAATTACTTCTATTATTTCTTGTTTCATTAATGCTAAGAAGTCTGCTGATATATTTGCTCTATCTTGCATTAAGACTAAATGCAATCTTTCCTTTGCTGCATCTTTTGACTTGTTTTCTGTATTATTCTTTCCTAAACCTTTAAAAAACTTTATTATATTTTCAAACATTTTGTTTACCTCCAAATTTTATTTTATTTATTTCTAGAAAAAAATCTCTTTAGTTTAGCAAAGAATCCTTTCTCTCTTCCAGGTATGGTAATTTCAATGTTTTCTCCTAAAATTCTTTTTGATATTTCTAAATATGCTTTTCCTGATGGAGCTTTTTTATTAGATATAACTGGCTCTCCTTTATTAGTTTGAGTAATTATATATTCATCATCAGGAACTACTCCAATTAAATCTATAGATAATAAGTCAACAATATCATCTACATCCATCATTTCACCTTTTCTTACCATATTAGGACGCAATCTATTTACAACTAACTCTGGATTTTTTATTTCTGAAGATTCTAACAAACCTATTATTCTGTCTGCATCTCTTATAGCTGATATTTCTGCTGTTGTAACAACAATTGCTCTATCAGCTCCAGCTATTGCATTTTTAAATCCTTGTTCTATTCCTGCTGGACAGTCTATTAATATGTAGTCAAATTCTTCTTTTAGTTTTGTAGTTAGATCTCTCATTTGTTCCTCATTTACAGCACTTTTATCTCTAGTTTGGGCAGCTGGCAATAGGAATAATTCATCAAAACGCTTATCTTTTATTAAAGCTTGTCTTAATTTACATTTACCTTCTACAACATCTACTATGTCATATACTATTCTATTTTCTAATCCCATAACAACATCTAGGTTTCTTAATCCTATATCTGTATCCACTAATGCTACTTTTTTTCCTTCTAAGGCTAAAGAAGCACCTAAGTTTGCTGTTGTTGTTGTTTTTCCTACTCCACCTTTTCCTGATGTTATAACTATAACTTCTCCCATTATTATTCCTCCTCGTATGATAATGTTCCGTAGTATTTTGAACATTTTTTGACATATCTATTTTATACGGATTTTCCTATAAAGTCAATGAATATTATGTAAAAAAACAAAAAAAGACCCTTTATTTTTTATAGGTCTCTTCTCCAATAGAATAAATACTGTTGTGCAACACCTGCTAAATTTCCAAAATATTGTTGAGCATATTCTAATATCTGCTTATTAGATATTATTGTACTATTGTTTTTTAATTTTCTTATTTCATCTCCATATAATTCTGTCATAACTCTTTTCACCCAAACATCTATTGGAAATACTTCTAACTTTTTCATTGAAAATAACATTATACAATCTGCAACCTTTGGTCCTACTCCTGGGAATCTTAATAGCTGTTCTTTTAATTCATCAATATTTTTGATCGTCTCTAATTCTTCAATGCTTATTATATTTTGATTTATTAATCTACAAGTTTCAAAAACTCTTACATCTCTAAAACCTAATCCTAGTTTTCTTAAATCTGATACACTTGCATTTGAAAGTTGCTCTGGGTTTGGAAATGTATAATATTTTTTATTGTCCCAAATTATTTCTTCTCCATATTGCTTAGATATTCTTTCTATTATTCCTTTTATTCTTGGTATATTATTATTGGCAGAAATAATAAAGCTTATTAAAGCTTCCCAAACATCTTGTTTTAATATTCTAATTCCCTTTCCATACTTTATACTTACCCTTAAATTATTGTCTAATTTAGAAAGTTTATTTTTTATTTTTTGATAATCTGTATCTAAGTCAAAATAATCTTTGCATAATTCTTCTAAATTATCTTCACACATTCCTTTTATTATAATACTATTTTCTTCTTTTTTTACATTTAAAACATTATTTTTTACAACTCCGGTATAGCTACCATCATCTTCTATATTCCATCTAAAACATTGTCCACATTCAAATATATGTTTTGGTTCAAAAGATTCTATATTTTTTATTACATATCTTTGTTCTCTCATATTATTCCTCCATATTAAGTATACATTCTTTTTTTTTGAATGTCCACTTAATATAAAGATATCTCTTATTTCTTTTTAAATCCTTTTCCTAATACTTCTCTAGCATTAGATATAATTATAAAAGCAGAATTATCTATTCTATTGGCTATTTGTTTGATTTTAATTACTTCTCCTCTTGAAGAAATACACATAATCATCATTTTTTCTTTATTAGTATACATTCCCCTAGAATAAATTGCTGTTGTTCCTCTTGATATATTTTTAGATATTTCATCTGATATTTTTTTATATTCATCTGATATTATAAATATCATTTTAGAAAATCCAACACCTTCAAAAATTATATCTATCATTTTTCCCATAATATAAATTGCAATTGCGGAGTAAAGTCCTATTTCCAATTGTTTAAATGCTATTACATTTAATGCAATTACTACTGTATCAAAAATAACAATTAAATTGCTTGTTGATAATCCTGGCTTAAAACTTTTTATTATAATACTTATTAAATCACTACCTCCAGTTGATCCATTGGCTCTTAATACTATTGCAGTACCAATACCTATAAAAATTCCTCCATATATACAAGCCAATACTCTATCTGTAGTTAATGCTGAATATTTACTAAAAAAATCAATAAATATAGATAACAAAATAGTGCCTATTAAAGTTTTTAAAAAAAACTCTTTTCCTATCCTAAAAAATGCAATTATAAAACACGGTATATTCAAAAGCAAAATAGTATTTCCAACAGGCCAACCCAAAAAATAATAAGGAATTGTTGCTAAACCAGAAAAACCTCCAGAAGACAATTTATTAGGTAATAGAAATTGTGATACTCCTACCGCCATAATTGTAATTCCAAAGGTTATTTGTATTATTTCGAATAAATATTTTTTAAGAATTTTTCTTGTTTTTCCACTCATAATTACACCTTAATGTAATTATTTCCAAATTTATTAAATATATGTAAAACTTTTATTATTTTTATTTTATATCTATTTTTTCTCTTACTTGTTCTATATACTCATCATATGTTTGTATTATTTCTAATTCTGATTTTCCTTGTTTTATATCTTTATCTGCTACAACATTTACATCTACATCATATATTTCTTTTAGTTTTTTTATGTTTTCTTTTTTATGGCCTATTACATTATTTAAATCTGCAAAATTGACTTTGATTTTTACTTCTTTTACTTTTACATTTATTTTCTTTATTTTGTCTACTATACTATCATACCATATACTGTCGTCAACCAATTGTCCAAATGCTGGATGATAAGGTCCTGCTACTACTTCGCTATTTTTGTTGCTTGGATCTGTTATTTCTTCTGTATTTTGAAGTCCTATACGAATAACTTCCACATTGTTTTTATTAAATAAATAAACCATCTCTTTGCATCTTTCTACTGCTTGTCCAACAGTTAGTGGTTGATATTCATTGTTTTTATATTCTTCTTCTAATTTTGTTCCTTTTATTACTAATACTGGATATATTCGTACTATTTTAGGTTTTAATCGAATTACATCCTTGCTACATCTTATTTCATCTAGCTTTGTACTTTCTGGTAAACCTACCATTATTTGATGCCCTAGTTTAAATCCATATCTTCTTATTAATTTAGAAGCTTTTTTTACATCTTCAAAAGTATGTCCTCTCCCACATCTTTGTAAGATATAGTCATTTGTTGATTGCACTCCTAACTCAATTGTTTTTACTCCATATTTTTTTAGCATTTTTAAAATATCTTTATTTATATAGTCTGGTCTAGTTGAAATTCTGATTGCATCTACTTTTTTATTTTTAATGTATTCATTTGCTATAGACAAATACTTTTCTTGTAAACTTTTTTCTATTCCGGTAAAACTTCCTCCAAAAAAAGCTATTTCTATATATGCTTGTTCTTCTTTAAAATTTTTTAAATCTGTTTCTATTTTATTTTTTACTTCTTCTTCTGTTGGCATTTTCATTTGTCCACTTATACTTCTTTGATTGCAAAAAGAACAATCATTTGGACATCCTAAATGAGGTATAAAGATTGGTATAATATACTGTTTTTTTATTTTTTTCATATAAGCCTCCTTCTTAATTTAACTGTGTTAATGCATTTTTTGCAGCCATCATTTCTGATGCTTTTTTAGATTTTCCTGTTCCTCTTCCTAATTCCCTACCATTGCATTCTACTTTTGATTCAAATATTTTGTCATGGTCTGGTCCTTCTTCTTTTATTATGAAATATTTTATATCTACATTTCCATCTTTTTGAAGTTTTTCTTGTAGAACTGTTTTATAATCTTTTGTTCCCACATGCTTACTTGCTATTGCAATTGGCTCTTTTAAATTATTTATTATAAATTTTTCTACTACATAAATATCAGAATCTAAATAGATTGCTGCGATTATAGCCTCAACACTATCTGCCAATATTGCTTTTGAAAACCTTCCATTGTTTAAGATTTCGCTTTTCCCTAATAGTAAATAATCTTCAAAATGGTGTTTTCTAGCAATCTCATATAAGCTATCTTCACAAACCACTGTAGCTCTTACTTTAGTCATTTCTCCTTCTTTCAAGTCTGTGTAGTTTTTATACAAATACTTACTTGAAACAAATTCCAAAATGCTATCTCCTAAGTATTCCAATTTTTCATTACTTTCTTTATTATGTTCATATGCATATGAAGTATGTGTAAGTGCTTTTTTTAATAATTCTTTATCTTTAAAATTATATCCTATCTCTTTTTCTAAATTTTCTAAATTCACTTTTCTTTCCTTTCTTTTAGCAGTTATATTATATACCTTTTTTTTACATTTGCAAATAATAATTAATATAAATTTATAAACACTCCTTTCTAAAGGAGTGTTTATAGTTTATTCTATCTCATTTTTTCTATTTTTATAATCCACAAAATCTTCTAATATCAGCTTTAATATTGTTACTACTGGTACTGCTAAGAACATACCCAATACTCCAAAATAAGTACCTATAACCGTAACAGAAAGTATAACTAATATAGGGCTTATCTGTAGTTTATCTCCTAATATTTTCGGATTAATAATATTGGCATCTAATTGTTGTAATATAATAACCACTACTGCAAGCCATACAGCTTTTGCAATTCCTCCTGTACATATAGTAATAATAATTGAAATAGCAACTGCTACAATAGCTCCAAAGAAAGGAATTAAATTAAATAATCCTATTAAAAATCCTAGTAATACTGCATATTTTACATTTAATATACTCATAGCAATAGATGTTAAAATACCAATCAAAATAGCATCAATTAATTGCCCTGATATAAAGTTAAAAAATACTTCATTTGTTTTCTTAAAATACTTATCTATCATAGAATATTTTGATGTTCCAAAGATTGCTGAAGATACTCTTTTAAAAAATCTTACTATTCTTCCTCTTTCTGCTAAGGTATAAACAGATATTATTACTGTAACAAATATATCAAATATTCCCGTAGCAAAGCTCATTGCGCCTTTTATGTATTGGCTAATATATTCTGGCGTAATATAAGATGCAAAATCTATTTGAGAAATTTTATTTAATAGCTCTTTTACATTTAGTTTTACCCATACAGACTCTTCTGGAAGTGAGTTTATAATATTAGTTAGTGTTGTATAGTATCCTGGTAAATTTCCTACCAAGTCTTTTATACTATTTATAACTGGTGGTAATATGCAATTAATTAGTATAACAATTACTAAAACTAATATTAAATAAACCGTAATTATTGCAAAAGTTCTTGCTTTCTTTTTAACTAATTTAGATTTACTTTTTCTAAATAATTCTTCTATTTTTTTACATGGAATATATAATATATATGCAATTAATGCTCCCATCATAAATGGCATTAATATTCCAATTAGCTTTTTGCAAAAATCTCCTATTGCTGTAAAATTGTCTAGTATTTTATATACAGCAATAACACAGACTGCAAATATAAACCAATAAAGCCATTTTTTCAAATCATTATTATTTTTCATGTGCTTGCATTTATCTTCTGATTTACTCATTTGCTTCTCCTTATATTTATATTTCTATATCCAATTCTATTGGACAATGATCACTACCTAGTACTCTTGAATGTATTTTGTTATCTATAATTCGTTTTCCTAAACTTTTAGAAGTAATAAAATAATCTATTCTCCATCCAATATTTTTCTCTCTGGCATGTCCCATATAAGACCACCATGTATAAGAATCTTTTTCATTTGGATATAAATACCTAAATGTATCTATAAAATTATTGTTTAAAAGTTCTGTCATTTTATTTCTTTCTTCTATTGTAAATCCAGCATTATGAATATTAGTTTTTGGATTTTTTAAATCAATCTCATTATGTGCAACATTTAAATCTCCACATAATATAATTGGTTTGTTTTTATCTAGTTCAATTAAATATTTCCTAAAGTCATCTTCCCACTTTTGTCTATATTCTAATCTTTCTAATTCTCTTTTAGAATTAGGTGTATAGCAATTTACCATGTAAAATTTTTCGAATTCTAATGTAATTACTCTTCCTTCTTTATCGTGTTCTTCTATTCCTATCCCATATTTCACCGATAATGGCTTTTTCTTAGTAAGTATTAAAGTTCCTGAATAACCTTTTTTCTCTGCTTCATTCCAGTATTCATAATATCCATCAAAACAAAAATCTGCTTGAGCTTTTTGCATTTTGGTTTCTTGAATACAAAATATATCTGCATCAATTTCTTTAAAAAAATTCAAAAATCCTTTTTTTAATACTGCTCTTAAACCATTTACATTCCATGAAACTAACTTCATTGCCTTCCTCCATATACGAGGATTATAACATTACATTTTGTAATTGTAAAGAACAAAGCGGAATAAATTCCGCTCGGGCGAACAGAGGCGTCCGCCCCTACATATGGCTTTTTTATATAGCAGGAAATGAGAAATTTCTTATAATGCAAAAAGAAAAATTGGAAGTACTTCCAATTTTTCTTTTATTATTTTACATATATATAACATTCTAAATTTTTTCTACCAAATTTTATACATTCATTGTAAGTACTCATGTATATATCTAGTTTGTTATTTGATATTGCTCCACCTCTATCTTGAACAACAAACCATCCACCATTTGGTTTATTTTTTAATGCTGGTATATAAATTACTGTTCCCATTGGATATGCTTTTCCTGCTGCAACTGTATACCAAGATGTAGCTTGGCTACCATTTGCTGTTTTTCCATATCCTTTGCTACCTGCTTTTTTTCCACATGTAGAAGCTGTGTATGCTGATGTATTTAAAGTTTTTACTATAGGTTTTATTCCTTCTACTTTTTTAGCAATTGATGATGTATTTGCAGCTTTTGATGCAACTTCTGTTGAACCTGTTCTATTTACTGTTTCTCCACTTCTTGAAGTTGTATTTGTTACTTGAACTATCTTATTGACTGCTTTTTTAATTATTTTTTCATCTATTACTTTTCTATCTATCTCTATATCATTTTGATATTTTACTTTGTATGTTACTTCTTTTATTCCTTCTTTACCTTGTTGAATTACTTTGTTGCTTCTATCGTCTGTGGCTGTTTGAGCATTTTTAGTTATAGTTTCGTAAGGAATTGCTTCTTCTTTTACTTCTATTTTTTCTATTATATTAGTATAACTACCTAATATTTGTTCTTTTGAAATAGCTGTTTCTTCGTTTGCTAATTCTAATAATTGTGTGTTTGTTGTTCCGGATTTTGATATTACAATATTTACATTTTCTCCTGTTATTTCACTATCTTTATCTGGAAATACTGTTTCATCTGGTAATACAACTATATGATTTTCTTCTAATATTTCTGAAACTTTAGTTTTTGTTGTTAAAATATTCATTTCATAATTATTAGATAGAATTATTTTTACACTATTTAATTTTGAATTAAAAGCTCTAACTGCAATATTGCATGTAAAAATTAAGATTAAAGTTATGATTGTAATTTTAAGCACTTGCAATGAAGCTTTTTCGTTTTTCTTCATAAATTAAATCCTCCTTAATCGACATTCCTATTATAGCATTTTATTCCATAAATGTCAAATTTTCATATTATATTGTATTCAGCTTGTACCAATAATATGAACATATTGTTAAAAATTTTTTAATATTATTGTAATATATTTTTTTATATGTTAATATTAGTTTATACTATTAAAAGGAGGATTATAAAATGTTTATATTAATCATTATTATTGCTTTAGTTTTTATTACTATAATTGGTATCTATAATGGTTTAGTTAGAGCTAGATTAAAAGTAAAAAATGCATGGAGCCAAATAGATGTGCAATTACAAAGAAGATTTGATTTAATTCCAAATTTTGTTGAAACAGTAAAAGGATATATGAATCATGAATCTGATACATTAACAAAAATTGCAGAACTTAGAACTTCTTGGGCTCATGCCAATACTGTTGAAGAAAAAGCTAATTTGAATGATCAATTATCTAATACTTTAAAAACTATAATGGCTGTAAGTGAAAGTTATCCAGATTTAAAAGCTAATCAAAACTTTATGGATTTACAAGAAGAATTAAGAAATACAGAAAATAAAATTTCTTTTTCTAGACAATTCTATAATGATACTGTAACTATGTATAATACAAAACTAGAAGTATTTCCAAGTAATATATTTGCTAGTATGTTTAATTTTACTGCAGAACCATTATTTACTGTTGAAAGTGATGAAGCTAGAAAAAATGTTAAAGTAGATTTTAATAAATAGAATTGAGAAAAGGGGTTAGAGGTTTTTATTTCTTGCCCCTATTTTTATGTAAGGAGAAGACTATGTTCGAAGATATTAGAAAAAATAAAATTAAAACTGGTGTTATTGTTTCTATATTTTTATTAATGATTACATTAATTGTGTATTATATTTGTATGGCTTTCGAACTAGGTAGTATGTCTATTGTATTCGCATTAATTGTTTCTATAATTTCAACTTTTGCATCTTACTACAATTGCGACAAAATTGTACTAGCCGTAAATAAAGCCAGACCAGCAACTACGGATGAGTTTAATAAACTAAACAATATTCTTGATGCATTAATCATTAGTTCTGGCATGAAATATAGACCAAAATTATATATTGTTGATGATAACCAACCAAATGCATTTGCAACAGGCAGAAATCCGGAAAACTCTGTAATTTGTGTTACAACTGCACTTTTAGATAAATTAGATTATTATGAAATTGAAGGAGTTCTTGCACACGAATTAAGCCATATTGCTAACTATGATATAAGATTATCTGCCGTTGTTAGTGTTATGGTTGGACTTATTGTTATGCTTTCTGATTTATTTACTAGAAATTTCTTTTTTAAAAGAAGAAATAACGATAATGACAATTCAAGTGCAATATTACTAATTATTGGTTTTATATTTTTAATTATATCTCCAATATTTGCAAAATTATTGCAACTTGCTGTTTCTCGTAGAAGAGAATATCTAGCAGATAGTACTGCTATCAAATACACTAGAAATCCAGATGGATTAATTTCTGCTTTAGAAAAAATTTCTCAAGATCCGAATGAATTAAGTTCTGCAAACAAAGCAACAGCTCATATGTATATTGCAGAACCTTTTAAGAAAAAAACTGCTAGTTGGTTTTCTACTCACCCACCTGTTGAAGACAGAATAGCAGCATTAAGAAATCTAAAATAGTTTAAAAATTTTCTTTGCATTAATGTTAGTAATTTGAGCAATATCTTCTAAAGTTTTGCTTTTTACAGTTGCAATTTTTTCTGCAACATATCTAACATTAGTGCAATTATTTCTTTTACCCCTAAATGGCTCTGGTGATAAATATGGACTATCTGTTTCAATTAAAATTTTATCTTCTGGTATCATTTTTATTATTTCATCTGCATTTTTAGCATTTTTAAAAGTTATTACTCCAGATAATGAAATATAATACCCCAACTTTAACGCTTCTTTTACTAGTTCTCTATTTAGAGGACAACAATGAAATATTCCCCTGTTTTTAACAGGATTTTCTTTTAATATTTGTAAAGTATCATTTATTGCTTCTCTTGTATGAATCACAATTGGTAGGTCTAGGCTATTGGCTAATTCTATTTGTTTTATAAACATTTCTTTTTGTAACTCTTTATTTTCTTTATTCCAATAATAATCTAGTCCTATCTCCCCAACTGCTACAATCTTTTTATTATTTTCTATAATTTTTCTTATTTCATATATATCTTTTTCTATGTCATTGGAATTTTTTATGTTTTTTACTCCATCTGGTGAAATTCCTATTATTGCATATGCAGCTTCACACTTTTTTACTATCTCTATTGCTTTTTTTGAACTTTCTATATCGTAACCTGCCACAATAAAATTAGAAACGCCATTTTCTAGCGTCTCTTTAATTACTATTTCTCTATCTAAATCAAATTTTTCATCATTATAATGTGCATGTGAGTCAAATAAATTCATTTTTAAACCTTCTTCTTAATAATTTATTATTACAGTAGAAACTGCATATTCTTTACAATGTGATATACTTATATCAATTTGTGTTATTTGATTTTTTATTTTTTCATTTAGTATATCAATATACGGTCTTCCATTTATATCATTTAATATTTGCACATCTTTCCAAGAAATTGCAAACTTATTTTCTAATATATTTGATATTGCTTTGTAGATTGCCTCTTTTCCTGCGAATCTTGCCGCATAATGTTGATATTTGGCATTTTTCTTGCTTTCGCAATATTCAATTTCTTTTTCTGTATATATTTCTTCTATGAACTTATTTCCTATATTTTCTATTGCATCTTTAACTCTACTTATTTCAATAATGTCTGTACCTATTGATATTTTCATTTTTTTCCTACCTTTATTATTTAAAAAATAACCAACTAGATAAATTTGCAATTCCAAATATTATTGCAATAATAGCCAACACAATTATTATTTTATTTTGTTTAATATTTTTTTCTATTCTAGCTTCTTTATAATATGTGTCATACTTTATTTTAACTTCTTGATATAGTTCTTGTAAATTTAGTTTTTCTCTACATCTTTTATAAATTTTTTGACCTAGTGCTTCTGTTGTAATTTCGTTAATCCATATATTTTGAGTAAAATCAATAAATTTATTCATTACATTTTTTATATTTCTAGTTTCACTAAATTCTTTACTTAGTTTTTTCAAATAGTACCTTTGATGTAATGCTAATAAATATGTATATAAATATTGATTTTCATATAATGTTGGCAATTTTGTATAATTATTTTTATCTGTAGATGAGCAGATTAAAAAACATCCTTTATTATTTATTCTAATTTTCATATAACTAGAATTTGTAATCATTGTTAGCTTTTCATAATCTACCTCTACACTTGTATTACTTGGTTTTATTTCTGATAATTTTATAAATTCATTTTCTATATTTTCAAAATCAGTATTTTTATTCCAATATTTAGAATCCACGCATGCGTAAGCATATGTTAAAAATAAATCATCATCTATATCTAATTGTTTGCTATCTATTTTTTTACCAGTTATTTCTGCTATAATTTCTGTTAGCTTTTTTATATTGCTAAAAGCATCTGTCTGGATTTTTATTTTATCTATTTTCTCTAGTTTTTTATTCTCTAAATTTAAATTACTAAATTTATAATTAAAGTTTAGCAAGTCAGAAAATTCATTAGTTTCTTCCATATGTGTTTTAAATATTAAAAAACATATTCCTGTTTTAAAACAAACTAAATCAATCTTAGTAATCTTAAAAAATATCCCGTCTTTTTCTTCTAATTTTCCTTGTAATTCTTGAGCTAAATTATACTCAAACATAATACAATTTTGTTTATTTAATACATTATATTGACTTTGCTTACTTAATTTATAAAAAGCATCTAGTTTTTCTTTTGAAAATGTAAAATCTTGAAAAGTATTACTTTTTATACTTGGTATAAAATAATTGTACAAATCAATATCTTTAAACCCATCAAAAAATTTCAAATGATAATTTTTATTTTTTATCATACTGGTAATATATTTTTTATATTTTTCTGTTTTTATTGCATATGGATAAATGAAATATGTATATTGGTAATTCAAATTCAACTCCATCTTTTGCATCCTTTCTTAATTAATCTGTGTAATATAACAAATTAATATCTTTTCCTAAGTGATATTTTCCTATATAATCAATTAATAAATTTTCATCTAAGTTATCGTTTATTCCATTAATAATGTTTCCGTCTTTATCTAAAGCTCCCCATTTACCATCTTTTTTTATTGCTGAAAATCCATATTTGTTTTGTTCTTTTGCATCATCATAAATACAATCTACAACAACTTTTCCATCTTTATCTACGAAACCATATTTACCATTTTCTTTTTTCAAGAATAAATTGTTTTGTGTTAATATCTTTGCAGGATTTTGCTCTTCTCCATTTAGGTTGTAATAAGCATATCCTTCTTCTTTCCATACTTTTATATAACTTTTTTCTTGATTTACATCATTTACTATACCTTTAGTAATCTCTTCTAGATTATTGTTTAATATATAGTTTAGTCCATCTTCATTTTCTGCTGGTTCTAGTTCATATATTTTAACTGTTTTATAAAATTGTATATTTTTATAAGTAAATGCTTTTTTCTCTTCTTTGTTTTTATTTATTATGCCGTAAGAATTATCTTTTTTAGCTATAAACATATCATTACAAGTATATGTTAAATCATTGTATTCACATTTTACTATTTCTTCACCATCTAAATTTACTGCCCCAAATTTATTATCTTTTTTATAAACAACTATATTATCTTCTACTTGCTTTATTTCACTAAATTTTAAGTCTGACACTAAAGTTTCTTCTTTATTATTTATTAATTTATATTTTCCATCTTCTTTAACACAAAAATTATCTTTATTATTTAATTGTTTTACATCTTCATATTTTATTTGTGTTTTTCCATATACTCCATATTTTCCTTCGGAATTTTTAACAATATATAAATTAGTATCTTCTCCTAAGCTTTGTATTTGCTCATATTCATTTGGTATTACTTCTTCTCCACTTAGATTAATTAAACCAACTTTTGAATCTTTTGTTGTTAAAATTGCTCCTTTAGTTCCTTTTAAAGAAGTAATTGAATCAAACTCTGGTTCTACTAAAACTTTTCCATTTGTATTAACTAATCCATACTTTCCATCTCTTTGAAATTTTAATACACCTTGCTCATACCATAAATTGTTATTTTCATCATAATTTTCTATTGCTTGAACTTGTTCATACTTTTTTAAAATTTCTTTTCCGTTTGCATTTAATATTTTAGTTGTATAAGTATTATTTGTATAATCAACATTTTCTGTACAAATAAATAGTGCTTTTGTATTATCTGGAATAATAATCATTTCTTCATAGGTAGGTTCTATAACAATATTAGCTTGACTATCTATCACTCCCCATTTATCATTTGAATATAAAGAAAAATATGATTTAGTAGCAATTGTTTTTGTAGATTCTTGTCCTATTAATTTTTTAATAGCTATTATAAATACAATCATTACTACTATTATAAGAATAACTGCCACTACTTTTTTCATATTTAACTTTGGTTCATTATTATATCTTCTTCCTCTACTCATAATTCCTCCTATTTTACAATATATAATATATCACAAAATCAGTTATCTGTCGATATCCAATTAACTCTTATTGAATTTTTTTTTGATTTGTTTTATAATACATGTTATTAATTAATAACATAATAAGGAGATACATATGAATAGTTATTCAAAAAAAGTAACATTAAAATATAGTGATATTGGAATTGCAAATAAATTGAATTTAAAATCATTAATAAAATATTTACAAGATGCTGCTGGAGAACATTCTGATTTAGCAGGATATGGCATTAGCAATATAGAAAAAACACATCTAGCTTGGCTAGTTTTAAATTGGAAAGTAAAAATGATTTCTCACCCTCATTACAACGAAGAAATAACAATAAAAACATGGGCAAGAAGTTTAGAAAAAGTTTATTCATATAGAGATTTTGAAATTTTAGATAGTAATAATAATCTAGTTGCTATTGCAAGTTCTAAATGGCTTTTAGTGGATAGCAATACAAAAAAAATCAAACACATAACAGAAGATATAGTTAATTCTTACGGACTTAATAATAAAGCTGTATTTAATGTAAATTTAGATGAAAAACCTAAAGTCCCAGAAAATAATTCTTTAAACTTTACATATAAGGTTCAAAGAAGAGATATTGACACAAATCATCATGTAAATAATTTGTTTTATATTGATTTTGCTTTAGAAACCATTCCTGAAAATATTTATTTATCTAATGAATTTAATAATATAGAAATTTTTTATAAAAAAGAAATTAAATATGGAGAGATTATTAATTGTTATTACTCGTTCGAAGATAATAAACATATTGTAACTATTAAAAGTGAGGATAACTCTATTTTACATTCTATTATTACCTTGTATTAAAATATCGGTGGACATGTTAGTCCACCGATATTTTTTAATTTTTCTTTTTTATTTTAACTACAATTATACTCATATCATCTTTTGGTTTGCCATAATCATTATCCACAGCTTCTTTTAGAATAATATCTGCAATTTTTTGAGTATTAGTTGTTTCAATATTTTCTAATATATCTTTAACCCACAATTCTTTATTTTGATATTCTTTATTAGAATCTATTATTCCATCTGTACACATAACTATAATATCATCATCTTCTAAATCTCTATCAAATAATATTAAATCTACATTGTTTAAAATGCCTGTAGGTAGAGCTATATTTTTTATTATATCTACACTCTTTTTGTTTTTTACAAAAGTAGGTGCTGCTCCATTTTTTATATATTCTATATTTCCTTTATATAAATCAAGTATCATTATATCTAATGTTGCATATGTTTCATTATTACTATTAGCTAATATTGTGTTATTAATAAGTTCCATTGATGTTTCTTTATCAAACCCATTTAATAATAATCTTCCCAACATTTTCACTGCAATTTGACTAGATTTTCTAGCATCTGGTCCGCTTCCCATGCCATCACTTAATGCTATTAAATATTTACCATCTTTTAATTTTGTTTGCAAACTGCTATCTCCTGAAACACTTTCATCAGCTTTGTTTGTCCTTGCTATGCCTATTTGCATTTTATATTTATCTTCTGATGTATATATTTGATAACAAATTTTTTGTTCTAATTTTATACCACATTTTTCTTCTTGTATAATTATTTTTTCTTTTAATATATCTTGTAATATTTGCTCTATTTTTTTTGTTGGACATTCTATTTTTTCGTTTTTATCACAAGTATTTAAATATGTTTTTATTATATATCTTCCTGTTTTTTCTCTCTTTATTTCTACATCTGCTATATTTATTTTTCTCTGTTTACAAAGCAATAATATTTCTTTTCTTTTATCTTCAAAGTTACAAGAATTATCATTTTCTATATCTCTCGCTATATTATCAATTGCTTTTGATACTCCATCTAATTGATTAGATACATTTTTATTAGCTTCATTAACTTTCGCTTTTAATACAAAGTTCATTTTACTAATATTATAAGCCTCATTAATTGCTTTTACCATATTAGAAATATCTTTTTCAACTTTTAATGATGTCTCATAATTATCAAATCCAACAACATATATGTTATGTTGTTTAAATATTTCTAATAGTCCTTCTCTATTTATTGAATCATGATCATTTAAATAATTGAAAACTTCTGATATGATCATTTCTCTTTCATCTAAAATATCTTCATATAATATATTTTCTTTAAGATTTTTTATATTATTTTCTAGTTCTTCTATAAATATTTCTTTATTATTTTCTATAATATCTTGTTCATCTACAGTTGTAGCTGCAACTTGCTTATAAGTATCTGACATTTGTTTAATTACATCTGATACATCATTTAATTTATTAATTGTTTGAGTTGTTTCTTGTAATCTGTAAGTGGCTCCTTCATTTAAGCAATTCTCTTTTCCAAACAAATCCTCTATATTTATCTCTAATTTATTTGGTATTAATATTAGGGCTAAAGATGCTACCAATATTTCCTTAAAATGAATTAATTCTATTACTTGTCCATTATATACATATGTAAGTAATAAATTTCCTAATATAAATCCTATAATTACTCCAAATTTTCCAAATTTACTTAATATACCAGAAATCATTCCTGACAATGCAAATGCTGCTATTAAAATTGGCTCAGAGTTTGTAATAATTCCTAGCACTACTCCTACTGTTACCCCAGAAGTAGTTCCTACTAAAACTCCATTTTTCCAACCTAAAATTAAAACTAGCAATATGCTAATTATAGTACTTATTTGTAAACCTATAAATTCTATTTTTCCTAAAGAAGTAGCAGCAATAGACACCATTAATACTGCACCCATTATCTCTTCTAAAGAAAATACTTTCTTTTTAGTAATTTGATTAATAACACTTATTGATTTACTAAATATTTTATAAAATATAAAAGCTGTTATTGCTGCTGCAATACTTACAACCAAATCATATATTAAAAATTGTTTAAATAATGCTTTTATACATTGTCCTAGAACAACTGCAATAAATACAAATTTTCCTAATTTCTGTTTCTCGCTTTGATATTCTTCTAATATTTTTTTAGGTTTAAATGCCAATATCATTATTATTAATATAAAACTTGTTAGAATATATTCTAACAAACCTGAAGTTTCAAACTTTATTAAAGTTGCCACCATTGTAATTATGTATAATATTCCTGTTGGTATACCATTACTACATGCTGCTGCAAATATTGCAAGTGCAAATATTGAATAATCTAATCCTATATTTCCACTTACTAAAGACAACATAAATGAAATAATATACAATAATATATTTTGCCCTTTTAAAAGTGATTGTATTACTTGTTTTATATTAAATTTATTATTAATTTTTATATCATTTTCATCGTTTTGGGTTTCGAAATCTTTTGTAATATTTTGAAACATGCTATCACCTCATACTTCTTTAACTATCATTTTCATATTATAGTTATTTTTATTAGAATTGTTTGTCGTTTTTGGAAACCCGACCCAAAAAGTTTTTTACATTTTATGATATATTGTATTCTATCAACTCTTTTTTTTCACTATGTAATCGTATTATGTATATTATTTTACAATAAAATGTCGCTTTTTTCAATACTATTAATAATAAAAATCTTAAAGTAAGCCTTTAAGATTTTTATTGTTGTACATCATGGCAATGTATACATTTATTTTCTTTTTTTAAACCACATTTTTCTAAGATTTCTTTTTCTGTTAATTTTCCTTCTTTTCTGTAATAATCAGCTATTGCTGTTTTTATTGCTTCTTCTGCTAAAACACTACAGTGTAATTTAACTGGTGGAAGTCCTCCTAGTTCGTTTACTACTTCTTTATTGCTAAGTTTAAGTGCTTCTTCTATTGTTTTGCCTTTTATTAATTCTGTTGAAACACTACTTGTTGCTATTGCAGCTCCACAACCAAAAGTTTTAAATTTAACATCTTTAATTATTCCATCCTCTATCTTTAAGTACATTTTCATAATATCACCACATACTGGGTTTCCCACTTCACCTATGCCAGATGCTTCTTCTATTTCTCCAACATTTCTAGGATTAGAATAATGTTCTATTACTTTATCATTATAAGGTTCCATTATTTTTTTCCTCCTTTACAAATTTGTCATACAAAGGTGACATGTTTCTTAATCTATTTACTATTTCCACTAAGTTATCAATTAAGTAATCAACCTCTTCTTTTGTGTTATATTTTCCAATTGATATTCTTAAACTTCCATGTGCAATTTCATGTGGTAATCCTATTGCTAATAACACATGAGATGGGTCTAGAGAACCAGATGTACAAGCGCTTCCACTTGATGCGCAAATTCCTTTTAAATCTAGATTAAGTAATAATCCTTCTCCTTCTATAAATCTAAAAGATATATTGCTAGTACCTGGTAAACTATTTTCTAGATCACCATTTATTTTTATATATGATATTCTTTTACTTACCTCGGAAACATAGTAATCTCTTAGTTCTTTTATATGTTTTCTATGTTCCTCTAAATTTTGGGTGGCTTTTTCAATTGCTTCTCCCATTCCTACTATTCCAGGAACATTCTCTGTACCAGCTCTTTTATTTTTTTCTTGATGACCACCATTAATTAACTTTTGGAATTTCACACCTTTTTTTATATATAATGCTCCAATTCCTTTAGGACCATAAAATTTATGTGCAGACATAGATAAAGCATCTATACAATCTTTCTTTACATCTACCTTTACACTTCCAATTGCTTGTACAGCATCTGTATGAAACAAAATTCCTTTTTCTTTTGCAATTTTGCCAATTTCTTTTATTGGTTGTATTGTTCCTATTTCATTATTTGCAAACATAATAGTTATTAAAATAGTTGTATCTTTTATACTATTTTTTAACTCTTCTAAATTTACTTTTCCTTTTTCATCTACTCCAACATATGTAACTTCGAAACCTTCTCTTTCAAGTTGCTTACATGTTTCTAATACTGCAGGGTGTTCAATCTTTGAAGTTATAATGTGATTTCCTTTATTTTTATAGCTATTTGCTATTCCTCTAATAACTGTATTATCTGATTCACTACCTCCTGCTGTAAAATATATTTCTTCTGGCATAGCATTAATGGCTTTTGCTATTTTTTCTCTTGCATCTTCTACTGCTTTCCTACTATTTCTACCTAATTTATATATAGATGATGCGTTACCATATTCTGTTGTTAAATATGGCATCATTTTTTGTAATACTTCCTCATCTAATTTTGTAGTTGCAGAATTATCAAAATATATACTTTTCATACTTTTCCTTCTTTCATAGTAATTTAGTAGGAATTATAACATGCAATTCCTACTTTGTCAATAGGAATTGTACATTTCATTTTTTATCATTAAAATTTATATTTATTTCTAAAACTTTTTAAAATAAAGTAGAATAAATTCCGCTCGGGCGGACAGAGGCGTCCGCCCCCACATATAATCTAATTAATAGTGAATAATGAATGATTAATAATTAATAATTTATATGGTTCAGACTATTTTGAGACTTTTGGGAAAATTAGGGCCCGACAGCCCTTTGAGGCATACGGATTACCCCTTGTCTTGGAGGGTCTAATTTGGAAAGAAAGTGCTCAAAATGTAGGCTGAATATTTATAAAATATTCCTTCGTAGCTGCGGGCGGACAGAGGCGTCCGCCCATACATAATAATAAAATAGGAAGCCAAAAGACTTCCTATTTTACTAAATCTGCTAATGTTTTACTATCTATATATTTATTAATAACATTGTCTAAACCTTGCCAAAATTCAAATGTCTTACAATTTTCTTTTCTTGAACAATTTTCGCTATGTATGCATGCTATTGGTGCTAAATCCCCTTCTGTAGCTCGTAATATATCTCCTATTTTATATTCTTTTGCTGGTTTAGCTAATTTATATCCTCCACTATTTCCTCTTGCAGTTTCTAAATATCCTGCTTTGTTTAACATTGCTATTATCTGTTCTAGGTATTTATTTGATATCTCTTGTCTTGTTGCAATTTCTTTTAATGAAATAAAACCTTTACTTTTGTTCATTTCCAAGTCTATCATCACTCTTAATGCATATCTTCCTTTTGTTGAAATTCTCATTTTTGTTCCTCCACTGTTATTATAATTGTATATATAATTTATTATTTTATAGCATATAAATGTTTTTCTTCTATACTAATGTTTAAATCATCCAAAAACAAAGAGCAACTATGTTGCTTTGTTTTATAATAATTCCTAAATAACACTATATTGGTAATTGTTAAGATCAATACTATACTTATTAATATTATTTTTTTCATTTGATTTCTCCAATTTTATTATTCTTAATTTTAAAATACTATTTTTACAATATTTTGTCAATAGCCATCTTTTTATTTTATTTAAGTAACATTTATTCTCTATATTAATAATATAATATAGTAAGATTTTATATTGGAGGTTAAGTTATGAACAACATGAATATGAATATGCTACTAAATATGCTATCTAAAATGGATAAAAAAGATTTAGAAAAAGGTATTGAGCAAGCTAATCAAATATTAAATTCTAAAAACAAAAATGAAATATTAGATAAATTAAAAAACAATGGCAATAACAAGTAATTTATAAGAGGTGTTAGTATGAATAATGAAGATATGTCTGAAATTATACAAAAGATGACAGATATGCTTAATAATTCAAATATTCAGCAGTCAGATAATAATCAAACAAATACTCCTAATAATGATGTATCTTCTAATTCTGAAAAAATTAATGAAGATACTTTAAAAAATATTCTTAATAATTTTAAAGCTTCTTCTAAAGAACAAAATTCCAATAACAATAACAATTTTAATTTTGATATTAACACAATGTTAAAAATGAAAAATATCATGGATAAGATGAACTCTAATTCAAATGATCCTAGAGCTAATTTATTACTTTCATTAAAGCCATATCTTAATAATAATAGAAAAGAAAAATTAGATCAATATATGCAATTTTTAAACATTAGTAAGGTTATAGAAGTATTTCAGTCTGAAGGTGGAGCTGATAAAAAATGATGTTTAATTACCCGTACTTTAATTATCCTTCTAGATTTCCTAATTATAACTATAAATATTATAATAATTATTCAAAACAAACTTCTACTAACCAAAATTCTTCTGCCCAAAAGCATATAGATCATACAAACTTTCCAAATAATAATAAATCTCAAAAAGAAAGTACTAATTCTTCCGAGTATATAGATATCTTTGGTATAAAATTACATTTTGATGATATCTTATTAATCTTATTGATTTATTTTTTATACACTGATGGCATAAAGGATATGTATTTATTTTTTATTCTAGTTTTATTGCTACTAACATAAATTAGTTTAAGAGCGAACAAAATGTCCGCTCTTAAACTAATTTTATTCTAATATAATTTTATCATCTTCTACAGAAGCATATGTTTTTCTTTCATGAATCACTATATTTCCTTCTTCATCATATTGTTCTTCAATTTCTTTTATTATATTAGCAATTCTGATTTGTTTACAATCTATTGATGCTGCTGCAATAATTGCATTTTTATTTCCTTTTGCTCCAGCATGTGCTAATCCTCTTAAAACACCTACAACAACAACATTATCACCTGCTACAACTTCTGCCCCTGCATTAACATCTCCTAATACAACAATACTACCTTCATGTTCTAATCTTTGTCCTGAGCGCACAGAACCTCTAAAAAATTTTGTATCTGATGATTCTATTTCTTTATTAAATGCTTTTTTTATTCCATGTAATCCCAATGTTTTAGGGCTATCAAATTCTACTTTAACATCAATTTTTGAATTAATTAAGTTTTTAATTTCCAACATTTCAGAATTTTTTAATACTTTTCCCACAATTAAAATTGGCATTTTAGATTCTTTATACAATTTTTTTAACTCTGTTATTTTTTTCTTTAAGCTTTCCATTATTTCTTCTTGTGTAGCTTCATCTTTTAATTTTATTATTATCTTATCTTTTTCTCCATTTATTTTTACACAACTTCTCATCTTTTTTTCCTCTCCAATTTAATATAATTATTTTCACTTATTTAATCAAAATTATAATATGCATCTAAAATTTTTCTTGCAGCCTTAGCAGCATACGAATCTGTTGCACCATCTTCTAATATAACAACAACTGCTACTTCTGTGTCCTTATATGGTGTAAACCCTACAAACCATCCATTTGCTATGTTTGAACCATCAGATGTTGCTTTTGCCTGTGCAGACCCTGTTTTTCCTGCTACTGACTTTCCAAAACTACTAAATGCTGCATATGCTGTTCCTCCTGGAGATGTTACCAATCTCATTCCTGCCTTTACTATATCCAATGTTTCTTTTGATATTTTTAAATCGCTTACTGGATCCGTATTTTGTCCTAATAATTCATTTACATATTTTCTAATTTCATCTTTTGAAACTTCATTTCCATCTGCATCTTTAATGCTCTTTATTACAGTAGCATTTATATAGTTTCCACCATTTGCTACTATACTAACATATCTTGCCATTTGCAATGGAGAAAATGCATTATAACTTTGTCCTATTGCTGCAGAAAGCGTATCAGACAAATACCATTTTTTCTTCTTTTGTTCTGCTACTTCTTTGCTTGCTAGGGTTCCTGCTGTTTCGCTTGAAAGTTCCACTCCAGTTTTTTGTCCTAAGCCAAAGAATTCTGCATATTTATCTAATGTATCTATTCCTAATCTTCTTCCCATTTCATAAAAGAAATAGTTACAAGATTTTTGAAGTGCTTGTTTTATATTAACATTTCCATGTCCTCTATGATACTGAGTATAATACCAACAGACTGGATTATGTGCATATGGATACACTCCTCTATCATTTATAACCTCTGTTTGACTAACTTTATTTTCTTCTAATGCTGCTGTTGCTGTTACCATTTTAAATGTAGAACCTGGAGCATAAGAACCTGAAGCTGCTCTATCATATAAAGCATTATTTTCTTTTAGTTCATTCCAATTTTTTTGATTTATTCCTCCAACAAAAACTTCTGGTGAATAATTTGGATAACTTGCCATAGCAAGTATTTCTCCAGAATTTACATTCATTAAAACTGCTGCTCCAAAAGATGATTTCTTTTTCATTTGCTTTAAAGATTGCACTGCATCTTTTATTATATCTTCTGTCTTGCCCTGTAAATCTGTATCTATTGTTAGTGAAACTGTGTTTCCTGCAACTGCTTCTGACTGCACATATTCATCTTCAATTGTTCCGTCTACTGACATATCTAATTGTTTTGTTCCATTTTTTCCTCTTAAATATTTTTCTAGAGTATATTCTACTCCAGTTTTTCCAATATAGTCATGTGATTCATAACCTTCGTCTAATTTCTTTTGTAATTCTGTATCATTTATTTTTCCTATATATCCTATAATATGTGATGCTAATCTACCACTTGTATATACTCTTATAGGCTGTGATATTATATTTATTCCTGGAAAATCTGCATTTTGTTCATTGAATTGAATTGCACTTGTTTTACTTATATCTTCTGCTATTTTTATAGATTTAGTTGAGCTATACCCTTTAGTTGTAATCTCATATCTAATAGCAATAATTTTTAAAACATCTTGCATATCTGTGTTTGAAATTTCATATTTATCTCTAAATCTATATACACAATCTTTTGCACTTGCTTTTTCAGATATATTATATTGTTTCTTCCAATTTTGTATTGCTTCATCAGAAGAAAGTGTAAATTTGTAATCAGCTGTAATTGGAAAATTATTTGTATAAGAATCATTGTTACTTTCTAATAACTTTACCATTTTTAAAATAGTATTATTTAATGATTCGTTATCAGTCTTTGTTTTATATAATTCTATACTATATCCTGTTTTGGTTGCTGCTAACACATTTCCTTTTCTATCTGTAATTGTTCCTCTTGCAGCTTCAATTGAGCTTTCTCTAGTTAGCCTAGTGTTTGATGTTTCTCTATATTCTTTTCCATGTATAATTTGCAAATTAAATAATTGTATTAATAGTACAATTCCAATTATATACACTAACACAGTTAATATATTATATCTTAATTTAAAATTTGCTTTTATTTTACTGGTTTTCAACTTTTTCCCTTTCTTTTAAAAATATCTTGTTAGTATTTTATTTTCTTTAAAAATTTTTTCTGATCTATATCCTAATTTAGTAATAATTGGATAAAGTATAATTGTTAGTATAATATTAAATAATATTTCTAAAATTATTGTTTGTATAAATAATCCTATATTTATATTGGCATCATTTAGAAAGTGATTGAATAAATATAAACCTACTTCATATAAGCATGTAGAAATTCCTATCATAAGCATCATTGTAAATCTGCTATCTTTAGAAAAGTTTTTATCTAAGAAACCTCCTAAAAAGCCTACTGCCCCAAGCATAATTGCAGAAATCCCAACATTTTTTCCTATAAATAAATCTAGAGTAATTCCAAATATTATTCCCCAAGTAATACCTCTGCTCTCTCCTAAAAATAGCCCTATTACTAATACAAAAACAACAAATAAATTTGGTTTCACACCTGCTAAATTAAACCATGAAAACAAATTTGATTGTAAAAGATATATAATTAAAAATATAACAATTAGTAAAATTGCATTTAATGTTTTTTTCATTTTTTATCCTTTTCTTTTATTGTTTAATAACTAATACCGTTTCTAAATTTTCAAAATCCACTGCTGTTTCTATTATTGCATATCTATCTGTAATATTTTTTGTTTCTACAATTTGCTTTATTGTTCCAATATAAATTCCCTTTGGATATATTCCTCCCATTCCAGAAGTATATAATTTTTCTCCTTCTGATAATGTAGTAGATGTTGATATATATGTTGCTTTTAATTTATTTTTCTCTAGCATTCCTCTACAAATTATATTATCTCCTGAGTTTTCTAAAGTTGTGCTAACTACATTAGATGAATCTATTAATGTTTGTACTTTTGCTGTTGTTTCTGTAACAGATATAACATGTCCTACTAATCCTTCAGAAGAAATCACTGTCATATTTTTTTCTATTCCACTATTAGTTCCTACATTAATAACAAATATTTTTGAATAATTGCTAGTATCTTTATTAATTATGTATGCTGGAACTGTTTTGTATTGTTTATATTGTTCTGATAAATTTAGATATTCTTTTAGTGTTTTATTTTCAGATTGTATTATTTCTAATTTTCTCATTGATTCTTCTAATTCACTATTTTTCTTTTTCAAGTTAGCATTTTCTTCTTTTAAAGTTTCTAAATTAGAAAAATACTGGTTATTTCCTTGCATTTTGTTTTTTAAATAAGTAAATCCACTTTGAATTGGCATAATTAATTTACTAAAAACATTTTCTACATGTGATACTTTTTCCATTTGCAAATTAGATAAGAAAACTAATAATATTAATATTATTACTGTTATAATTACTCCTATTGCATCATTTCTTTTTTTATTCACAATATGCCTCCTATTTATCTCTTTCTAGAATTAATTAATACTGTTTTTAGTTTGTCTAAATCTTCTAAAGTTTTTCCTGTTCCTTTAACAACACAATTTAAAGGATTATCTGCTATAACAACTGGCATTCCAGTAGCAGTGCTAATTAATTTATCTAAATTTCTAATTAGTGCTCCTCCGCCAGCTAAAACTATACCTTTTTCCATTATATCTGAAGCCAATTCTGGAGGTGTTTTTTCTAATGTTGATTTTATTACTTCTACTATATCGTTAATAGGTTCCTTAATTGCTTCTTGAATTTGCTCTGATGATATTTGAATATTTTTAGGTAACCCTGTATTCAAATCTCTTCCTCTAATTTCTAAAACTTCTTTAGTCATTAGCGGCAATACACATCCTATCTTTATTTTAATTTCTTCTGCAGTAGTTGCCCCTATTGCTAAATTTAATTCTCTTTTTATATAATTTACTATTGCCTCATCTATTTCATCTCCGGCTATTCTAATAGATTTACTTACAACAACTCCTCCTAGTGATATAACTGCAACTTCTGTTGTACCTCCCCCTATGTCTACAATTATATTTCCACTTGGTTCAGATATTTCTATATTTGCTCCAATTGCTGCAGCAATTGGTTCTTCTATTAAATATACTTCTTTTGCTCCTGCTTGTACAATAGCTTCTTCTACCGCTCTTTCTTCTACTTCTGTTATACCAGATGGTACTCCTACAACAGCTTTTAATCTCACAATGTTGTATCTTTTACAAACTTTTTGAACAATATTTCTTAATAATAATCTAGTTGCTGTAAAATCTGCAATTACTCCATCTTTCATTGGTCTTACAGCTCTTATTTTCTCAGGTGTTCTACCTAGCATTTCTTTTGCTTCGGCACCAGTTGCTACTATTTTTCCAGTAACATTATCAATTGCAACAACTGATGGCTCATTTAGAACAATACCTTTTCCTTCTAGTGTTACTAATATATTAGCTGTTCCTAAATCTATACCAATATTTTTAAATGATAAATTAAAAAAATTAAATTTCATTTTCTTCTTTCCCTTCCATATAAAATGCTTTCGTAATTATTATTTCCAATTATTATATGATCTAAAAGTTCTATTCCCATTATTTCTGCTGCTTCATAAATTTTATCTGTAATTAAATAATCTGCTTTGCTTGGTGTTATGTCTCCACTAGGATGATTATGTACTAAAATAATTTTTGGTGCTTGAATTTTAATTGCTTCATATAATATATCTTTTGGATCTATATAAGCAAAATTTGTTCCACCATAGGATATATCTTTTATTTTTAAAATAATATTCTTAGTGTTTAAAAGAATTAATTTTACTTTTTCTCTTTTTTCGTTTTTTAATTCATTCATTAGTAAATTAGCTATATCTGTAGTATTTTTAATTTTTATTTCATTAATATTTATTGGTTTATTTATTCTTTTTGCTAATTCTATTACTGCTAATAGTTGAATTGCTTTTACTCTTCCAATTCCTTTTATTTTTTTAAAATCTGATATAGAAACATCTTGAAGAAAAGTTAAATCATCTTTTCTGCTTCCATCGTTCATTTTTAATACCCTTTGAGCTAAATGTACTGCTGTTTCTTCTCTTGTTCCTGTTTTTATAATAATTGCTAACAATTCAGCATTTGTTAGTCTTTCTGAACCATACTTTTCTAGTTTTTCATATGGTCTTTCTGATATTGGTAATTCTTTTAATTTAATTGCCATATAAGCTCCTTCTCCGAAGCTCCCTTTATTAATATTTATATATTAGATTTTTTTATAAATAAATATTGAAATTGCCATTCCAATAATACTTGCAATATTAATTTTAAATACTAAAGCAAATGTTATTTTTATAATATTTAGATCTAACTCTAATGGATTTGTTAGTCCAAATGATTCTCCATATCCTAGCCACCATAAAAAATCTATTTTTGATGCTAATTCTCCTAATAATCCCCCTATAACTAATCCAGATAATATAAATAATATAAGTATCCATACATTTTTATCTTTAGTTGCCATTTTCATTCCTCCAATTTTCCTTACGGAAATATATGTTTTTTATTTGTCTGTATTATATACGGAAATCGCAACTTTTTCAAGTTGTTTTATAAAATTCGTTTCACTTTTTCTTTGTATTTATCATATATTATAGAAATTACCAAATATTGTTTCTTTATTTTATTATTATCAGATAGTATAATAAAATTAGATGTTATGTTAGAATCTTTTTATTAGAAAGAAGTGTTCATATGCAAATCGAGAAAATAAATAATAACAAATTAAAAGTTATTTTAAATATTGATGATCTAGAAGAAAATAATATTGATTTAAATACCTTTATGGCAAACTCCTTAGAATCTCAAGAACTTTTTTTAGATATATTAGATTTAGCAGAAGAAGAATTTAATTTTAAAGTTGATAACAGTAAACTTATTATTGAATGCATTAGTTTATCTAATCATATATTTATATTTACTATTACCAAATTATCAAACTTAATAGAAGAAAATTCTGAAAATTTAATATTCTGTTTTAATAATTTTGATTCATTATTTAATATATTCAGTTTTATACAAAAATCTAAATTTATAAAACTTTATACATACAACACAAAATTTTATTTAATAATAAATAAAGATAATAAATTAATCCCATTAATAAATGAATTTTCAAATTATAAATTTACATCAAACAAATTAGAAAATATCTTAATTGAACATGGTCAAAAGTGTTTGTTAAATAGATAATTCCTCCAATTTATAAAGGATGTAGAAAACCTTCTACACCCTTTATAAATTATTTTATTCTCTTTTAAATACTATATCCTTTGTATTCTTTTTATCTAAACTAGATACCCCTTGAGTTACTATATCTCCTGTAGGTAAATCTAATTTTACATTACCGCAAAAAGAAACTCCTGATTCCAAATTTATTTTTATATCAAATGATACTTGTGAACTTACTTCTTCATTAGAAATCCCTACTTTTTCTAATAATGTTCCATCTTGTTTTAACTCTTCTTCCTCATTTTCATAAGTTTTTCCTGTTTCATTAAGAATTCTAAATATAATAGTACCCCCTTGGTTAGCTATTTTTAAATTTTTCAAATCAGATTTTATATTTCCTTCATAAGTAATGTTATTTCCTATACTATCTTTTTCATAGTTATAATCTTTCTCATTATCATTTGGAATATATATTTTCATTTTTCCTACTTTGGGTTGTTTATTAATTGTAATATTATTTATATCAATACTTTTTATTATTTCCTTTTGCTTATAGTTTTTATTTTTTTTGAAATTTAAATAAATATCATTTGTTTGATATATTTCTACATTCCATTCTTCAGAATTATCATAATCTTTTTGATATCCTTCTGCTGTACTTACAACTAATAACTCTGATAAATCAAAAGGCATGTTTTGTTCTCCCTCAACATGATATTTTAATATAATTAAACATATTACCGCAATTATTAAAACTATTATAAATGTAAAAACACTATTTTTTACTATTTTTGCCCATCTTGTATTCTCATTCATACTAAATGACCTCCTAAGATTGCTTTTTAATTTTTCTCAATTCTTTAAAAAAATCTTGTAATAATTGTTTGCATTCATTTTCTAATATACCAGTTTGAGAGTATACAGATGTATCAAAAGAAAAGTCTTGTAATAAATTTAACTTTGAACCACAAGCACCTGTTTTTTCGTCTAAAGCACCAATATAAACCTTATTTATTCTAGAATTCAAAATAGCTCCAGCACACATTGGGCAAGGTTCTAATGTTACATACATTTCGCAATTATTTAATCTCCAATTTTTTATTTTTTTGCTTGCTCTTTCTATTGCAATTATTTCTGCATGTTTTATAGCACTCTGCTTTTCTTCTTTTATATTATGTGCTCTTGCAATTATTTTTCCATCATGAACAATAACTACACCAACTGGAATTTCTAATTTTTTATACGCTTTTTTTGCTTCTTTTAAAGCCTCTTTCATAAATACTTCTTTGTCATTCATCATAATACTTAAATTTATATCATATTTTCAATATAAATTCAAGATAAATAGCTGCTAGTTATTTTCCGTAATATACACAAAGAGTACATGGCAAAGCGGAATAAATTCTAATTGGGCGGACAGAGGCGTCCTCCCCTACATATATTCTGTTCTATAGTATGAAGTGAGAAACTTCCTACTATAAAACAAAGAGCAACTCTTGTTGCTCTTTGTTTGGTGTGCCTAGAGGGACTCGAACCCCCATCGGTCGCTTAGGAGGCGACTGCTCTATCCTGCTGAGCTATAAGCACATATATTTAATTTTCTTTATTATATTATAGCATTTTTAAATATTTATCAAGACTTTTTTGAAATTAATTATGGCGGACATACTACATTATTTTAGCATTTCTTTGTAATACTTGATTTTTAAGTTAATTTTATAATATAATGTAATAGTTTTAAGGAGGCTATTATGCAACAAATTCTAAGTTATATGAGGAAAGCAATCGAAGATTATAATATGATAGAAGAAGGAGATAAAATTGCTGTTGCTCTTTCAGGTGGAAAAGATTCTATAAGTTTACTTATGGGATTAAAAAATTTACAAAGATTTTATCCAAAACATTTTGAATTAGTTGCCATTTCGATAAATCCTGGTTTCGATTTTTTTGATAAAAAATTATTAAATAATATTTGTGAAAAAATAGATGTTCCTCTTTTTATAGAAGATACGCACATTAAAGAAATTGTGTTTGACGAAAGAAAAGAAAAAAATCCTTGTTCCTTGTGTGCAAATTTTAGACGAGGTGCTTTAAACTCAGTAGCAATTAGAGAAGGTTGCAATAAAATTGCTTTAGGTCATAATGAAGATGATGTTTTAGAAACTTTTTTACTAAACTTATTATATACTGGTTCTATTAATACATTTGCTCCTGTAAGCTATATGGACAGAAGCAAAATAACATTAATTAGACCCCTTATATATGCACCAGAAAAGTATATGAAAAAATTTATTAAAAAGAATGAAATAACTGTTATGTCCAAAGTTTGTCCTATGGATGGTTATTCTAAAAGAGAAGATATAAAAAAAATGATTAGTGATTTAAAAGTTGATATTCCTCATATTAGAGCAAATCTATATGGGGCAATCAAAAGAAATATTCCACAATGGAAAAAGCCAGAGTAATTCTGGCTTTTTTATATTTCAGTTTCGTATATTGTTTTTATTAATTTATTTAGTAAATCATATGTAAATTTAATTAAATTATAATACTTTTCTAAATCTTCTTTACTTATAATTCCTTTTTCCAATTTTTGTGGTTCAAATAATTCTCCACTATGAAATCTCAAATATATTTCATTGTTTCGTATAACTATTTCGTATTCTAAATTAAAATTATTACGAAAATTAATCATTTCTTCCATTATGTCTGGAGTTAATAATTGCATTGCTATTATTTTATCTGTTGCTACTACATCAAAATATTTCTCAAATTCTTTTGAGTCCATATTTATTTTATTTTTATCATATTTACCTAATTTGTTTAATATAATCCTTAAGTTACTTTTTATAGATTTATCTATTACTGTTGTTGCAAATAATCCACTAAATTTAATTGTTATAGATGTGGTTTTATTGCCCTCACTATCCACACTTTCTTCATAATATTCTGTTAATATTTCAGCCATACTTATATTATATTTATTTTGAAGTTTACATTTAAAATAATCTTCTGAATAATATCTGTTATAAAATTCTTTATATTCCGCTCTATCATATATTATTGCTGGCATTTCTTTCTCTGGAAAATATTCTAAATCGTCATAAAAATTTCTTAATATTCTTTTTATAATTTTCTGTTTAAATATGTTTTTATATTCAGATTGTTTTTGGTTCTCTTTTCCTATTGAATTAAAAATTATAATGCTCATAAAAAATATCAAAAAGACTATTGATAAAATATAAAGGATTTCTTTGCTAAAACCATTAACAGAATCATAAAATGCAAAACTAAGATTCTTTAAAAAGAAATAAAATACAAATAATAAAACACACATAAAAGCTGCTACCCATTTATCCTTTTTTAATCCTTTTTGCTCAGCAAGTGCATTTTGTAAATTGTTTTTTATTGTTTTTTCTTTTTCTTTTATTGCATTAATATAAATTATTATACTTATAAAAGTTATTACCATTACTATACCGTATATAATATACAGATACTCACTAAAGAAAAACTTTTTGAAAATATTGGTAAAAAGCAAAAATATTAATACAATAATTATTGATATAACTATCAGTTTATTTTTATTTGATTTTTTTTGTTCCGTTAATGCATTTTGCCAAGCTTCTTTTAATTCTTGATCTTCCTCTATCTCAAAAAATAATTCATTAAATTCTTTCATTTTTTTATCCTAACTCTATATCTATATTTTCCTTTTTATATTCCTCTATTGTAAACAAATCCGCTTCTTTAAAATTAAATATTTTTGCTAAAATATTTGTTGGTACTGTATTTATAAGGGTATTATAATCCGTAACTTCATTATTATATATCCTTCTTGCTGCTTGTAATTGACTTTCTAATTTTGATAAGTTCTTTTGCAAATTTAAAAATTGTTCACTTGCTTTTAACTCTGGATACTCTTCTGCTATTGCTATTATTTTATTTACATTGTTATTCAATTCTTCTGCTAATTTTAAATTTTTGTTTTCTATACATTGTGTTCTTAATTTTATTACATTTTCTAATAACTCTTTTTCATGTTTTGAATATGCTTTTACACATTCTACTAAATTTGGTATTAAATCAAACCTTTGATTTAGATAAATATCTATTCCTGATTTAGCTTGTTTTACTAGATTTTTTTGTTTTATTAACTTATTATATTGTTTTAACACTACAAATACTAATATTATTAGTATTATTATTAATACTACCATTTTATCCTCCAATTATTTCTACTTTAATAATTTTTGTGCTTCTTCTTCTAAGTTTTGCATTATTTTTTGGGCCTCTTGCATGCTTTCTCCTTTAGCGCCTATATATACTTTTATTTTTGGTTCTGTTCCAGATGGACGAATACAACACCAATTATCATTTTCTAATTCCAAATATAAAACATTTGAATTTGGTAAATTTGTTTTTTCCTCTTTTCCATCTTGCATATTTATTTCTATTTCTTTTTTATAATCTATAAATTTAATAACATGCTTTTCTCCAACTACATTAGGCGGATTATTTCTTACTTTTTCCATTATATTTTTTATTTGTTCTGCTCCATCTTTTCCTTCTAATGTTATTGCCACTGTATCTTCCATATAATATCCATATTCTTTGTATATGTTTAACATTTGATCATATAAAGTTAAGCCTTTACTTTTATAATAGGCTGCTGCTTCGCAAAGAGTTGTTACAGCTGCAATTCCATCTTTATCTCGTGCATATGTTCCACTTAAGCAACCATAACTTTCTTCGAATCCAAATTCATATTTATACTCATTTGTTTCTTCAAATTGTCTAATTTTTTCTCCTATATACTTAAATCCAGTTAATACTTCAAATAACTTTATATTATATTTTTTACTTATTGCTTTTGCTAAATCAGTAGATACAATTGAAGTAACCATAGCACCATTATTACTTAACATTTTTCTTTCTTTTCTTTGTGATAATAAATACTCAGCAATTAACATTGCACTCATATTTCCTGTAAATCCCATATATGTATTTGTTTTTGAATCTTTAGCATAAACACCTAATCTATCTGCGTCTGGATCTGTTGCCAAAACAACATCTGCTTCAACTTTTTTCGCTAACTCCAATGCTAATTTAAATGCTTTTTTATCTTCTGGATTTGGATATTCAACTGTTGGAAAGTTGCCATCTGGCTTCTCTTGCTCTGGTACAACATAAACATTTTCAAATCCTAGCTCTTTTAATATTCTTCTAACTGGAATATTTCCGGTTCCATGTAAAGGAGTATAAACTATTTTTAATTTTTTTCCTTCTTCTTTTATTATTTCTTTATTTAAAACTAACTTTTTTAATTCTTCTATATATTCATCATCAATTTCTTTTCCAATCACATTATAAAGCCCTTTTGAAATTGCAGTTTCTTTTTCTATAGTTTTTATATCTTCATATTTTGTAACACTATTTACTTCATTAATTATTTGTTTATCCTTTGGTGCAGTTATTTGTGCTCCATCTTCCCAGTACACCTTATATCCATTATATTTAGGTGGATTATGGCTTGCAGTTATCATTATTCCAGATATACATCCCAATTTTCTTACAGCAAATGATAACTCTGGAACAGGTCTTAAAGATTCAAAAATATATGTTTTTATCCCATTTGCATTTAAGCATAAAGCTGTATATTCGCTAAATTCCTTTGACATATTTCTAGAGTCATACGAAATTGCTACACCTCTATTTTGTCCTCTTTCTTTTATTATAAAATTGGCTAGTCCTTGAGTTGCTTTCATTACAGTATATTTATTCATTCTATTTGTTCCTGCTCCCATTACGCCTCTTAACCCAGCAGTACCAAATTCTAAACTTTTATAAAATCTATCTTCTATTTCCTTTTGATTATCTTTTATTTTTAATAATTCTTTTTTAATGTTTTCATCAAAGATTGAATTTGTACACCAATTTTTGTATTCTTCTAAATAATTCATATTAAAATTCCTCCTATACACATAAAAGGGCAGATTTGTTCTACCCTTTATATTTTATTTGTTTTTTCTATTTATATAATTTATGTATAATTGTCTTGCTGTATCTGGGCTATCTTCTCCTTCTGCATTTTTTAAAGGAGCAAACTCATCTTCTCTTTTTACTCTTAATATAGACATATCATCTAAACTTTCGAATGCATCAAAAATAAATGCTTCAAATTTATATGCATTTGGTTTCTCTGGTTTTATTATTTCTCCATTTTTATCCATATATTTTGCTTTTTTAAATGCACTATGATATGGTAATTTGTTTTTTGAAATGTCTTCTAATGCCTTTATATTAAATAAATTTGTTAATATATGTGATTCACCATATAAAAGTTCTCCATTTTTGTCTTTTGCATTTGCCATATCATCTGTTATTTCTGTATATTCTATTACATATGGTCTACCATTTTTTTTGCAAAATACTCCAACCTTTTCTGATGGGTTTCTTTTTACAACAGATTTTCCTGTTGCAAGTGTATTGTTTACCACAGATAAGCCAACTGCAATTGGGTCTACTAATCCTGCTAAAACATTATCAACACCAGATATAAATATCCACTCTATATTGCGTTTTTTCATATCTTCAATATATCCATTTTTACTTAGTGCTTCAAATACTCCACCATGACCATCTGCTGCTAATTTTATTATTCCTGTCTCATCAAGCATTAATTTTCCATTAGTATCTAGCATAGGAAGTTCTCCTTGTTTAAAGAACTTTACATCTTCATATGGTAAATTAAAGAAATCATTCTTTTCAAAAAACTTTTCTGTAGCATTATTATTTTCTCTACTTGTCATTATATACCAAGGTATACTTGTATTATATTTTTCTCTTGCTTCTTTTATTGTATCTGATAATGCTTCAAATAAAGATTTATCAATTCCCCCACCTATTTTAAAAGTTCCTTTAGGAGCAACATATCCAAGTCTTGTTCCTTGCCCTCCAGCCATTGTAACTACTGCATATTTACCTTCTTGTATTATCTTAGTTCCAATTTTATTATATCTTTCATATTCTTCTTTAGATAATTTTGATTTATCAACATATTCTATGTTAGTTATTTTACATGCTTTATCATCAATTTTCTTATCTTTTTCTATAAATAATTCCTGAATTTGATCAAAGTCAATATTTTTTATTTGTTTTATCAATTTTTGTTTTTTGTTATCATCTAAAAAATTATATCTATCTAAAACTTGCTCTTGTCCGTAAGTTTTTAATTTTTTCAAAGCTTCATTGTATTCAATATCTTTATCCATACAAAACTTCCTTTCATGTTTAAATTGCCTTTTCTTTTGTATGAATTATCATATATCAAATAATAAAATAAGTCAATATTTTGCATTAATTTGCTTTTTTCAACTTTTCAACATCACATATTTCTTCTATACCTGTAGTTTTTAATATATACTCATGATTTTGTATAATATTATCTATTTTATCATTCTCATTAAAATTATAACAATTTATAACATTTACTATTACATCTTCTTTTTCCATTTTATCTAAGTTTATTTTTACCCACAAATCAATTAGTTTGTTTACTTTTTCTATAAATAAATTTGAACCTGCTACTAGAAAATGTATACGAGTATTTTTACTAAAATTTCTTTCTATATTATTTAAAGTATTTTTAATTTTATAAATATTAGTTTGATTCCAATCAACTTGTGAAATTTTATCTTTTGCTTCTTCATTTATCCCCATGTTATTTATAATTTTCTTTATACTATCAGAAATATTTTTTTCTAATATTGGTTTTACGACTGCTCCATTTTCTATTTCTTTGTTTATAAAAGGAAATGTCATTGTTGCTAAATGTATATCACTTGCATATACACTACATGTTTTTCTTAAAAATACTTTATTGTTCATAAAAAATTCCCCCAAGTTCAATTTTTGTTTACTGGTAAATTTTACCATTTTTATTTTCTTCTGTCAATACTATTTCCGTAGGATTCGTGCGTGTTTATTCGACATTACATCATTTTTTATTACCTATTTTTTTATAAAAAAAGTATAATTTTTAAAATTTGGTTAATACTTTTTTTAAAGAGATTTTTTTACATTTTTTTGTTTAATTATTATTGGAGGTAATATGAAAAATTCAAAAAAATATTTTATTATTTTTATACTATTATTTTTATATGTTATGCTTTATTCATTTTCTTATGCTAATAATGTTGTGTCTGATTTAAGTAACAGTTTATTTAGATTACATGTAATTGCTAATAGCAATTCTAAAGAAGATCAAAACTTAAAATACTTAGTAAGAGATGAATTAATTTCTTATATGAATACTTTATGCTCAAATGTTTCCTCAAAAGAACAAGCAATTGCTATTGCTAATGAACACCTAGATGATTTTCAAAAAGTTGCAAATGAAGTAATTTCCAAAAATGGTTTTAATTATTCTGCTAAAGTTCAAATAGGAAATTTTGCATTCCCTACTAAAACTTACGGAGATATTAGTTTGCCTTCTGGATACTATGATGCATTAAAAGTTGAGCTTGGCAAAGCAGAAGGAAAAAACTGGTGGTGTGTAATGTTCCCTTCTTTATGTTTTGTAGATATAAATAATGGCATTGTTCCAGAAGAATCTAAAGAAGAATTACAGGCTTCTTTATTAGAAGAAGATTACAATTTAATTTCTTCTAACAATAGTGAATATAAGTTAAAATTTAAGATAGTAGAATTATTTGAAAACAGCAAAATTTTTACTGCAAAAAAATAGTTGTATTTTAAATTGTTTTATGTTATATTTTTTAAGTAGAGTTTTATAATAAACTCTACTTATATTTACATTGGGGGTACTATTTTGGAAAAATTAATAATAAATGGAAAAACACCTTTAAAAGGTGATGTAATAATTAGCGGAGCAAAAAATGCTGCTGTAGCAATACTTCCAGCAACTCTATTAATAAATGGTATATGTACAATAGATAACTTGCCAAATATAAGTGATGTAAAAATTTACTGTGATATTTTACAAGATATTGGTGCAAAAATAACATGGAATAATGAACATGAAATAACAATAGATACTAGAAATATAAACAGCTTTAATACTCCTTTAGAAAAAACTAGTAAGTTTAGAGCTTCTTATTATTTAATTGGTTCTTTACTAGGTAGATTTAAACATGCACAAGTTGGCATGCCAGGAGGATGTAAATTAGGAGCAAGACCTATTGATCAACATATAAAAGCTTTTGAAGCTTTAGGTGCAACAGTAGATGTTGCTCAAGGAAAAATTATTGCATCAGCTGAAAAACTAGTTGGAAATTCAATATACTTAGATGTTGTATCTGTTGGTGCTACAATAAATGCTATGCTTGCTGCTGTTCTTGCTGAAGGTACAACAGTAATAGACAATGTTGCCAAAGAACCACATATTGTAGATGTCGCAAACTTTTTAAATACAATGGGTGCTGACATTCGTGGAGCTGGAACAGATGTTATAAAAGTAAACGGAGTTAAAAAATTAACTGGAAACGCTACATATTCTGTTGTTCCTGATCAAATTGAAGCTGGAACATTTATGCTTGCTGCTGTTGCAAGCCGTGGAGATATTACTGTTAGAAATTGCATCACAAAGCACTTAGAACCGTTAACTGCAAAAATTATAGAAATGGGTGCAAATGTTCAAGATATTGATGGTGATAATATAAGAGTATGGTGCAATAATAAACCAAAAAAAGTAAATATAAAAACTTTGCCTTATCCTGGATTTCCAACAGATTTACAACCTCAAATGGGTGTTGCTTTAGCAACTGCTTCTGGAACTAGCATAATAAATGAAAGTATTTGGGAATCAAGATTTCAATATACAGAAGAATTAAATAAAATGGGAGCAAAAATCTCTGCACATGGAAAAACTGCCGTTTTTGATGGAGTAGATTCATTAACGGGTGCTCCTGTATATGCTTCTGATTTGCGTGCTGGGGCAGCATTAATTATTGCCGGCATCAGTGCTAATGGAATCACAGAAGTTTATAATTTGGAACATATAGATAGAGGTTACGAAAATATAGAAGAAAAATTTAGAAAATTAGGTGCAAATATAGAAAGAGTAGTAGAATAAATGTTAAAATTTTGTAGTTTATATAGTGGTAGTTCTGGAAATAGTTTTTTTGTAGAAAGTAATAATTCTAAAATATTAATAGATGCTGGAGTCAGCTGTAAAAAAATAGTTGATGCTCTAGCATCTATTAATGTTGATATTTCTTCAATAGATGCAATATTTATAACTCATGAACATACTGACCATACTCAAAGTGTGGGAACTATATCCAAAAAATATAACATTCCTGTTTATGCAAATAAAGAAACTTTTTATGCTATACCTTTGCAAACGCAAAAAATTTTACCAGAAAATATCCATTATTTTAAAAATAATAATGAAATTATTTTTAAAGATATGAAAATATTTCCTTTTACTGTTCCTCATGATGCAGCAAACCCTTGTGGTTTTAATATTTACAATTCGGTTTCAAAAATAAGTATTGCTACAGATATTGGTCATATGGATAACAGTGTTTTAAATAATCTAAAACATTCTAAATTTATTTTATTAGAATCAAATTATGAACCTGAAGTTTTAAAATGTAGCCCATATCCATATAAGTTGAAAGAGAGAATTGCAAGCCCTTTAGGTCATCTTTCTAATATAGATGCAGGTAAAACTATAAATTATTTATCTGATTTTGGATTGGAAAAAGTTATGTTGGGACATTTAAGCAAAGAAAACAACTTTCCAGAACTTGCTTATAAAAGTGTTTTAGAGCAAATTAATAACAATAAAAAATTAGAGCTAGAAATAGCCAGTAGATTTGAACCAAGCAGTTTTTTTGAGGTGAGTTAACATGTTAAATATTAATATTATTTGTATTGGAAAATTAAAAGAACAATATTTAAAAAATGCCATTTCTGAGTATTCAAAAAGGCTATCAAAATATTGTTCTTTATCTATTACAGAATTGCAAGATGAAAAGTTACCTAATAAACTTAATTCTTCTATAATCTCTGATATTAAAAATAAAGAATGTAACAAAATACTTCAATCTATAAAAAAAGATTCTTATGTTTTTTGCTTAGATTTAAAAGGAAAAGAATTTTCTTCAGAAGATTTTTCTAAAAAAATTGATAGTATTGCTTTAAATGATAATAGCCATATTACTTTTATTATTGGTGGAACATTAGGATTAAATAATGAAGTATTAACAAAAGCTAATGAAAAAATCTGTTTTTCTAAAATGACTTTTCCTCATCAATTAATTAGAGTTTTCCTTTTAGAACAATTATTTAGAGCTTTTAAAATATCTAGAGGCGAAACATATCATTGGTAAAAAAATCCTCCAGCACAGCTGAAGGATTTTTCTTTAAATGTTCAATGTGCAATATTTAGCACTTATCTTCCAAGGTTCTCCGTATTTTGTATACATTGGAATTTCCTCATAAATTCCAGTTGTAGATGTATGCTTGTTTCGGTAATTGCCTTTTGCATAATACCACCCTTCCGGATATACGAGATTTTTTGGTTCCTCTGTAACCAAAATCATTCCCCAAAGATAGTCATTTCTCAATTCAACTTTTCCGGGGTTAAGCCCCTTCAATGCTGAAATTGCCACGCTCAAAGGCATGTCACACATTTTAACACTTTTTATTTCTGCCATTTTTTATAAGCCTCCTTATTTTTTTGCTATGGCATTCAACTTTATCAGAACAAATAATTACTTAATGTTCTTAATACAAGTTGATGTGTTAATTATATCATATTTAAAGCGATTATTCAAATTAAATTCTATATTAAAATCAATTCTGTTCCATTTGTAATATCTGTATTTTTAACAAGCATATTAATATCGTAATAATTTCCAGTAGCTTTATTGTATAAAATAGGTATATTTTCTGGTTGATATATATTATTATTTAATTCATTAAGTCCTGTATATAATAATACTATTATATCATAAATTCTTTTATTGTTAGGAATCCATACATTATATTCCATATCAATATGTGGAAAAAAAATCTTAACTAATATTTTATTCATTTTCTACTTCTCCTTCTGATATACCTACTAATTTAATAAAAGTTGGTATTCCTTCATTTATTGCATATCCATAACTATTTCCACAGTTATTATCCAATTTTTGTATAGAAAAGTTCTTTGAAATTAGAGTTTGTTTTTCTATTCCGTTTCCCACCCAAATTCCATTATCTTTAGGCACAAAATTTTCATACCATTCTTCAAATGTATAATCCTCAAGCGAATCCGGATTATCCACTAATATAATAGAACATTTTTTACTATTTTTATAATTTTTCAATAATTCATTCAAATCATCTTGATAAATTATGTTTTTCTCAATTAATTTACTAATTCCTACTATAACACATATTACAAATTTGTTTTTCTTTTCTTTAATACTTTTTTCATTTTTTTCAATAAATTTACTGTATTCTTTTTCTAAGCCTTCTTCTATTGTTTCTGTATTTAATATGTTTATAGCAATGTTTTCTAAGATTTGTATTTCTTCAGTTAAGCATTTCATATATTCAATTGATTGTTCCTTATTTTTTGCTACAATTAGTGTTACAAAATTATTTTTTAAATCATAATAATAAATATCCTTATTATGTTTTACTATACCTAAAGGAATCTTAGATATATCTTTTAAATATTGTTGCATAAATGAGATTTCTATTTTTTTAGGTAATATTGGTATAGGCTTTGCTACTATATTATATTTCTTCTTTAGACCACTAATTGTATTATTAATCATATCAACATAGTCAACATGCTCACATATTTTTGCAGTTTGATATTCGTATATTTCGTTTTCAACTAATACTAAACCTCTTCCAAACATTTGCGTAGGTCTTTTTTTATGTATATTTTCAAAAACACTATAATATTCTGAATCCTCATTTAGTTGTAATGCTATTCTCTTATTAAAATTTTGTGATAGTCTGTATCTCATAGATGTTGGTGAGCTTGATGAAATACAAAATACAATTCCCGCTTTTAATCCTTCTCTTGTAAGTGATGAAAATACTTCATCATACTTACCTTTTGTACTCTCTACAAATGCCTCATAATTATTTATAAGAATTAACATTATAGGCATTGTATTTCCTTTTGAAACATATATATTCCTATCTCCATTATAATCTGATAAAGTTTGTATACGATCTCTTATGGTTCGTTGTATCATTTGAAAGAATGTTTCAATTTTTTCTTCATCCCCCATAAATACAATATCGCCAATATGCGGTGCTCCTTTAAATATTTTTAATGCCTCTGTTCCAAAATCAAATATGTACATTTGTACTTCTTTGGGTGAATAATTAGTAATTAGATCGTATATCATTGTACTAAATAAAGTTTCCTTACCACTTTTTTCATTACCAAATACTATAACATTTTCTTTTTTAGTTATATCTATTTTTACTAAATCCTGTTTTTGTTCTGAAGGAGCATCATATTCTCCAATTACAGTCTCTATTGCTGGGGTTTTAGTTTTTAATTTATATTTATTTCTTAAATCATTAACATATGTATTTTCTGAAATATCTGGTAACCACAATGTTTTTGATTTTACATTAAGTTTATTTGACACCTCATAAATATTTCTTAATATTGCTGTAATTTGTTCTTCTGTATTGAAATCAACATTAACTTTTTTATTATCAATTTTCTTTAATGTCATTCCTGTATTAGATACAAATTCTATTGATGTATCTATTTTCTTTAATGGTGCTAGTGATGGAATATATGGCTCTCCTGCATATCCAGATTGTCCTAATATAAAGTACTCATTTTGTCCAACATTTAAATAAAATTGACCTGGCCTTTTTAAATATGCTGCATCCTTTCTATCGATAACATCTAAACTATCTAATGGTTCTTGAACTTTTAAACATACTCCAAATCTTATATTACTTCTAATTTGATCGTCTACTACACCATTTGGTTTTTGCGTAGCTAAAATCAAATGTACGCCTAAGCTCCTTCCTATTCTTGAAACACTTATTAATTCATCCATAAACTCAACTTGTTGTTGTTTTAATTCAGCAAATTCATCACATATAATAAAAATATGTGGAACTGGAATACTTACAACATGTTCGTGATATAGTCTTTGATATTTATATATATCCATTGTACTTTCATTTGTTATATTTCTTGCTTCATTAAATATCTTTTGTCTTCTTTTTAATTCACTTTGAATAGATGTAAGAGATCTATTTAATCCATTTTTATCAATATTAGTAATTGTTCCTGCAATATGTGGCAATTTTATATTGTTTTTTTCAAATGCCCCTGCTAAACCTCCACCTTTATAATCTATTAATAAAAAGGATACATCATCCGGATGATAATTAATTGCTAGTGATAAAATATAAGTTATAATAAATTCACTTTTTCCAGATCCAGTTGAACCTGCAATTAACCCATGTGGTCCATGAAATTTTTCATGTGCATCTAAATATACTATCATTCCGTTACTGTCAATCCCTACCGGAGCTTTTAAAGATAAAGTTGAATCGTTTGTTTTCCATCTTTTTTCAACTTCCAATTGTTCTACATTTCCTACATTATACATTTCTAAGAATGCTAAACTATTAGGTAATGATGTTGTTCCTTGTTTAACTCTTATTGGTATATTAAAAAGTTTTTTAGCAACTATCTCATAAAATATTGTTACTAATGGTTCAAATTCCAATTTTGTTTGATTTTCAATATTTACTCCTTGATTATATAAAGTTCCATGTTGTTGATCTTCAACACTAATAAATGTTCTACAATTACTAGGTAATTTATAAAACTCATCTGAAATACATAAAAAGCTAAAACCTAAGTCTTTCTCTATATTTTTCAATTCTTCAATAAAACTTAATCTTTCTATACTTTTATAATCATCTGTAATTATTAAGTATTGTGTTGTAGTATTATTTTGATTTTCTTCATTTTCTTTTTTTCTAGTAATTATTTCTTCCATAAGAATCTTAGAGATTTCATTCATGTCATTATAATTATCAGCAAAAAATCTAATTTGTTTTGTATTGTCCCATATATGTGGTAATTCTTTTACATACGCAAACTCTTCTGAATTTGTTTCACTTACTAAAAATACTAATTTTAAATTTATATAATCATGAAATGTTATTAATTGCAATATTATATTTTTTAAATATTTATATAAAAAGTCTTTATCTTTTGCAATAATAGCAGATATTTTATTATTTTTTAATGAAACTGTTACTGGTGCATTATCAATTAATTTAGATTGCTCAACTATTTCATTTAGAACATTTATCAAGTCATCATCTGTGGTACGAAATTTTTCCTGTGGATATTCTAAATTTATGTTTAATGGAACCTTTCCAATACCTATTCTAACAGAAAGAAAATCCTCATCATTTACTTGCCTTTCCCATAACCTAGTATTTTGTTTAGATATAACATTTAAACATTCTGCAACAGATAAATAATTTTGTAATAATATTGCTCTTTGTTTCTCTTTTATAGAGTTAATTACATTCGCTTTTTCCCTTAAATACTTTTTATATTTTTCTATAATTCTATTTTCGTTTTTTTGTCGATTATTTCTATCCCATTTTATATTAACTATTGGAAGAACAAGCATCGCTACTAACATTGCTAAAGAACTTATAATACCTAGAGTTGCTTCAGCCCTTGTTGAAGTTTTATTTACAATTCCGAATTATTGTTGAAGCTAATGTTGTAATCATTATTATTCCCATTGCCATAGAAGATCCTACTGCTAGTAAAATTGGTTTTTGGTTTGTATTATCAAGAACTGGTGGTTCATCTATTTTTACAGTTTCCTTAATTATACTTGGAATCATTCTTGGAGCACTTAGAAAATAATTTGTATTCTTTTCATCTTCTGATTTATAGGATTCAATATAATTGCTATTAATTTCATTGTTTTTTATTTCACTTGGTACAAGATGCTTATCATTTATTTTAATTTTTTCTTTTGGAATATTAATATATATAGAATCACCTATGATTATTATTTTTAAACCTATTATATATATAATATCTCCATTAAATATATTTTTGTTTCTATTTTTAACATAAAAATTATTTACAAAAGTACCATATATTTTATTACAATTTGTAAGGACCCATTTATCATTATTCTTGTTTAGTTTTATGTTCACATCTGACACTAAAGGATGATCATATATTATTATATTCTTATCACTTTTTCCTATTGTTATAGTCTCAATGTCTTTTATATCAAAATGTAATAATTCCTTTTCAAAGTCTGGAAATACTTGTAAAATATATAATTTTCTTTTATTATCAACATAAATATAGTATGTTTCGTATTCTTTTAAAATTATATTATTTTTAACAATATAATTATTAAAATTTTCATTAGTTACATTTTCTTCATATATGCTAAAGTTTTTAACTTCTACATTTTTGGAATAATTACTATTTAATAATATATAGTTATTTTGTTCTTTTACTATACTAACTATTTTATTGCCAGATTTATCAACTATCCAATATGAATCAATAATATTGTTAGGTAAATCATCTTTTATTATTTGATTATCTCCTATTAAAACTATTTTCATCCTTTACTCCTTGTATCGATCTCTTATAAACAATATTATTATATTAATTTTACCAAAAAATATCAATATAATTAAATAATTTTTTTTAAAACAAAATTATTGACAATTTTATACATCTTTGTTTTAATATATTTAGATTCTATTAAAGGAGGATGATTATATGGCAACAATTTTAAGTGACGAAAACCTAGCAAGCTATAAAGCTCAAATGGAAAATTTTGATATTCAAGTTAAAGCTTGGTCAACTTATCTAAATGATGCAGAAAAAGCATTAACTAATTCAACAGGTGCAACTTTTAGATTAAAATATGCAAAAGGTTTAAAAGCAACAGCAAACATAAAAATTATTATTGATATTTTGCAATCAGTTCAAAAAGATTTAAAAGTGTTATCAGAAACATCTAATGCATATTATACAACTTGCTTAAATGCTTCTAAATCATAATAAATTATAAGGAGGATAAAAAATGGCTAGTAATTTATCATCACAGAAAATAAAAAAATGGCAATCAGAAGTAAATGATGCTATTTCTACAAAACTTGTTCAATCACTTAAAGAAATGACAACAATAACTACTACTTTAAGCAATATTACTAAATCAGTTGATCAAGATGAAAATAATTTAAGTTATAGATTTAGTGATTTATCTAGACTAACTGAAAGTGCTGCATCACAATTAACAACTTTTATGGGAACATTTAATTCAGATTTAGATAAATATATATCAACTATAAAAAAATCTGAGGATGCAACAGCAGAAAAAGTTCTTGAAAAAATAGATAACTTTGCAGAAGCTGCAGAAAAAATTTCAAAACTAAAAATGTAAAAAAAAACGCTCTTATGAGCGTTTTTTTACACTTCTTGGTGCGACTGGAGGGATTACGACGAGCCGCGTCGGTAAAACTGTTCACTGAACAGTTTTAGCTTTGGTTTCATGACAACCTT
>JABLTL010008727.1_pt1 | contig 51332 bp, 49 predicted proteins | sample 7160151 | NCBI WGS metagenome assembly JABLTL01 (sample SAMN14651223, study PRJNA627086) | human gut metagenome | isolation source: feces | host: Homo sapiens | reverse complement strand
GCAAATATCTGGTAAAGGAAACCAAAGCTCCGACAGGCTTTGTGCTTGATGAAAATGTGTATGCCGTATCCATCGAGGAGAACGGCAAGCTTGGCAAAAATCAAAATGTTACGCTACCTGTCTTGTTGTCGATATGTGAATATTTGAAATGTGATTTTGGAGATATTATGGAAGCGTTACCAGATGATGTTGATAAGGAGCGTGAAAGCTGATTATGAATGAAAGTATTTTAATTGTAGACGATGAAAAAGAGATAGCCGACTTGATTGAGGTTTATCTAAAAAATGATGGTTACACGGTACATAAATTCTATAATGGTCTGGATGCTTTGGGATGTATTGAAACGCAAAAAATGGATTTGGCAATTTTAGATGTAATGCTTCCAGATATTGATGGATTTCGTATTTGTCAGAAAATCAGAGAACAGTATTTTTATCCTATTATAATTCTGACGGCAAAAGTTGAGGATACTGATAAAATTATGGGACTTACCATCGGAGCTGATGATTACATTACAAAACCATTCAACCCTTTGGAGGTTGTCGCAAGAGTAAAAACACAGCTTCGTCGTTATGTTCGTTATAATAATGCGGCTAATACCAAGGAAAAAGCTGCTCCCATTGCAGAACATGATGTAAGAGGACTTATTATAAACAAGAATACTCACAAATGTACTTTGTATGGAAAAGAGGTTACTTTGACACCTATTGAGTTTTCTATCCTCTGGTACTTGTGTGAGAACAGAGGAAAAGTTATTTCGTCTGAGGAATTGTTTGAAAATATTTGGGGTGAGAAATTCCTTGATAACAATAATACTGTTATGGCTCATATCGGAAGATTGAGGGAAAAGCTTAATGAGCCTGCAAAAAAACCGAAATTTATAAAAACTGTGTGGGGAGTGGGATATACCATTGAAAAATAAAAGAAATAGCGAAAGAGATGATTATCGTCTTCTTAAAAACAAATTATTGATTAGAATTTTTGGAATGTTGTTTTTTGCGTTTGCTTTTTTAGCAGCCTTGTACTCTCTATTTTTAAAGGGGCACATAGCAGACACTTTCGTGGGTTTTTTGGATAATTTTGTCTACCATGATTATGACCGAGCTTATAATGTATATTCAATATATATTAGAGATTATATGAGTATTTTCTACGTAGTGCTTTCCTTACTGTTATTTGCAATTATTTTGCGCTTTTATCTAAATGAATTTTCCAAGTATTTCAAAGAAATTAACCGTAGTATAGATGCTCTGATAGAAGAAAATTCAGGAGATATTGTTTTGCCTTCTGAATTAACTGCAATCGAAAAGAAAATCAATCATATTAAGCATACTCTTGAACAACGAAAACTGGCAGCAGAGCTTTCAGAACAGCGGAAAAATGACCTTGTTGTTTATCTTGCCCACGATTTGAAAACCCCACTCACCTCAGTAATTGGGTATTTAACTTTGCTGCGGGACGAAAACAAAATTTCCGAAGAATTAAGAGAAAAGTATTTGTCAATTTCTTTGGAAAAAGCAGAACATCTTGAGGATTTAATTAACGAATTTTTTGAAATCACGCGGTTTAATCTTTCTAATATCACTCTTGAGTACAGCAGGGTCAATTTGACCCGTATGCTTGAACAGCTTATATACGAATTCAAACCAATGCTTTTAGAGAAAAATTTAAAATGTGAGCTTGAAATAGCCCCAGGCACTATGATAAAGTGCGATGTCAATAAGATACAGCGCGTTTTTGATAATCTGCTGAGAAATGCAGTGAATTATAGCTTTGATGACAGCACGATTCATATTACTGTAAAACAAAACGGTGAAAATTTGTGTATTCAGTTTACCAATTGCGGCAATACCATTCCAAAAGAAAAGCTTGTACGCATTTTTGAACAGTTTTATCGTCTTGATGTTGCACGAAGTTCCAGAAGCGGAGGTGCAGGATTGGGTCTTGCAATTGCAAAAGAAATCGTTGAGCTTCATAACGGAACAATTACCGCAAAAAGTGAAAATGAGCAAATCGAATTTACAGTCACTCTTCCGCTCCTGTAAGAAAATCGTAAGAAATTCCGCAGGAAAACATAGGAAACTCTTGTGGGGAAACGAAAAAAAAGCACGCTTGCTTTTGGTATACTTACAGTACCAAAAGCAAGCGTGCTTTTTTAGCTTATCAGGGAGGAAAAACGATGTCAACTCATACCCAACAAACCAAGAAACGCCGTCCCCACTTATTTATCTGCATCCTGATTTTACTGATAGCATTAGCCTGCATCTTTGTTCAGCGTTTTGCAGGGACAGATATATACAACAAGGCATCATTGCCTTCCATTGATTTTGGTAATGAAAACGAAGCAGATGGAGAATGGTGCTTGATACTGGTGAATAAATGGCATCCCCTTGAAAGTGACAATAAAATCGATTTAACAGAGCTATCAAACGGACAATGCGTGGACAGCAGAATATACCCTCAGCTTCAGAAAATGTTTGATGATATGAGGGATGATGGTGTATATCCTGTTGTTGCCTCCGGCTACAGAACAGAGCAGGAGCAACAGCAAATATACGATGAATCAATGGCGGAGTATATCGAAAAAGGATATTCTGAATCCGACGCAAAAACAGAAACAGAACGCTGGGTTGCTATTCCGGGAACAAGTGAACATCAACTTGGTCTTGGCGTTGATATAAATGCTGATGGCATAAATTCATATGGTTATGAGGTTTATAACTGGCTCGCTCAAAATGCCTATCGCTATGGGTTTATATATCGCTATCCAGAGAATAAAGTTACAATCACAGGTATAGCCAACGAGCCATGGCATTACCGATATGTCGGTGTTAATGCGGCTACCGAAATATACAAACGAGGAATATGCCTTGAAGAATATCTGGGAGAAACAAACTAAGAGGATGAATTTATGAAAAGAAAAAGACTGACACAGGTGTTTCCCTTTTTACTTCCTATCCGTAAATGGCAAAGGAAAAAACTGTTCTATTTAGAAATGCTGATAGACGGAAACAAATACGCCAAAAATAAATCTGAGGCTCTATTGCCTAATACGGTATTTGAAACTTCATCACTTACAGTATTAAATATAAAGATGCTGTTGTAAGGAAATTCGCTGAAATAGAGATTTTGTAATTTGATTTAAGCAAGTCTTTATTGAATTGCAACTAAAAGGATGTAATTCTGTTTGAAAAAGAAAAATGATGAAATAACTATCCGTTCAAGTGCGGCGGAATATCTGACTTATGTTGCCTCTGTGGGAGATCAGGCGGATAGCGTTGAAATGCGTTATGAGGATGAGAATATATGGCTGACGCAGAAGATGATGGCTACAGTTCAGAATAAAATGCATTTTGCTGTTCACGGTCATACGGCGGCAGAACTTATTGCGGAACGTGCCGAGTGTTATTCAGGATAGGCTATTTGTGTCTGACTTTGATAAGTATATATTGGAATTAGAGGAAAACACAAAGAAATAGTGTCCTGATTTTCGGGTTGAGGTTATGTCTTTTTGAATGTGATAAACTATGATTGTCATTCATTTGACAGTCCCTCTTTCGATATTATGAGGTCGCCAAACCGGCTTTTATTATATCATAAAATCAAGTCGGCGTAAGCCGTCTTTTGCCTTTCGGCAAAAGCTTTTATGTTAAAATGTTCTCAGACCGGCGGTGTGCCGCCGACCGTGCAGAGCACAGCAAAATCCGCTATCGGCTGATTTGTGTCTGAGGTTATGATATCATAGGAGGTTTTTTTACTAAAGTCTTTTATTTCCCACCGCTTCAAGCGGTGGCTTATTTTTGCTAAAGCTACAATTAAAAGCGGAATGCCGTGTCAGCACTCCGCTTTAGCTTATTATTCATCTTTCTTAAGATGTACATCGAGTTGATTATACGGTATCTCAATACCATTCGCATCAAACTGCTCTTTAACAGCTTCGTTGAGATCAAAATATACTGTCCAGTAATCCTCTGCCTTGACCCAAGGATAACAGGTTATCCTTACCGCACTGTCCGCAAGCTCGGTTATCCTTATCTTCGGCTCGGGATCTTTGAGTATGAGCTTATGGTTATCTGTAATACTTTTGAGAACGCTAATAGCCTTTCTGAAGTCGGCATTGTACGAAATCGTATAAACCATATCCACGCGTCTTATTCCGAGTGAAGTAAAATTCGTCACTTTCTTTGCTGTTATCTGTCCGTTTGGGTAGAATATAGCTTTATTGTCATACGAATGAAGTTCTGTGTACCAGATATTTATCGCTTCAACAACGCCTTCGACATCATCGACCTTGATATAATCTCCGACCTTAAACGGCTTTGTAAGCATTATACTGAAGCCGCCGGCAATGTTTGAAAGACTATCCTGCAGTGCAAGACCGATAGCCACACCCGCCGTACCGATAACTGCGATTATCGATGTCATCGGAACACCGAGAACCGCAAGTACTATGGTTGCCAGCAACGCATAGAGCAATATTCTTACAAGCGAATAAACGAAACGTGATATCGTTTTATCTACAACATCATGTTTCATACCCTTTTTCATAACCTTGAGTACAAGCTTAGAAACGATAAGTCCGACCGCAAGAATTATTACTGCGGCAAGAAGCGTAGGCAGATAGCCGATAAAAGCATTCCACAAATGACTGAAAAATGTTTCAGCTTCTTTTATCTGCTCCTGTGCATTTCCCAACGGATCGGAAGTATTTCCGACCGCTTCCGTTATCATTGTCAGACTCAAATATTATCACCCCTGTCAGCTGCTGCTTGTCTTATCCTCTGCACGCTCTGTAACCATTACAGACACCTTGTATTCACCTGTGACCCAGCTCTTCACCTTAGTGCCACGCAAGGTAAACTCGGCATTGATATCCTTCAGACCCGCCGTGAGCGTAGTTCCCATAAGATCTATCGTAGCATATATATCCTTAGAGGCAAGTGCCGCTATCTCATCGGCAGGACCGGTTACATTCACACTGAGTTCGTTTGTGAGAACCTCAACATCAAAGTTATCGGGCACGTTTATTACTCTTATATTATCCTTCTGCACAGCATAGCTTAAGAAGGTGTAATTCTCGGCATCCTCAAACGAAACCATAGCGGAGGTATTGCCGCTTATGTTCTTATAACCCTCAGGAAGTGTTATGGGCAATGTCAGCTTCTGCAGATATTTAGTTGTAAGCTGACTCAGATCTATCGTTCCCACCTCGAACTTTTCCTGTGAATCAAGCGAATCGTCAGGTGAAGAAACTGTCAGAGTTTCGGGATAGATGCTGTATTTAAGACTGCTTAGATCAAAGTTCGACGGTACATTGGTAAACTGCACGGTGAGCGGTAAAGTTTTTTGCTTATACAAAGTAACTTTTACAGTAAAGCTCTCGTTGTCATATTTGATATCGGGATTTTCGATCACCTCTCCGTTAGCCCCAAGGAGTACTATCTGCCCCTTTGAGGTAACCGATTCGGTCGTTTCACCTGCAAATACCGAACGTATCTCAACCGCCTTTACCGCATCTACCGCGGCGCTGTCACCGGTCAACGTTATAGTTGACGGTTCGGCTGTGACACTGTCTATCTTCATACCCGAGGTAGCTGTTACTCCGTCTGCGGTAGCTTTCATGTTTCCGCTTGAAACACTGTAGGTCTTTGACTCCGTTTTTTCGACTTTCAGTCTGAGAGTAATGTTTTCGTCATCAACCGTACAGCTGTTTTCCTTTACAGGGGCAACATTTACCTTAACGGTATACTCTCCGTCTGACGTGATCGCCGATAAATCGGCTTTCGCCGTGAAGTCATCTGCGGTCATATTACCGACCTCGTAGCGCTTTCCTGTTATCTGAACAGAAACCTTGTCTACATAACCGTCTGTCACCGACAGGTTGTTCTGCGTCATATAATCGGTCGCTTTCACCTCGACAGGTATATCGCCGACATGAGTAGTCACATCGGGAAATATCTGCATTGAAATTGCAAACCAGACGATTATCGCTATCACCAGCGCAAATATAATATTCTTCAGGTCTTTAACGAAGCTGTGAAAAAAGTTCTTTATCCATTCTTTCATTATTTATCCGCCCCCTTGTCTTTTTGGTTGTCGGGTGCGTCCTTCTTCGGCTTCTTTGCTGATTTCTCCTTGCTCTTCCTGTTCTCGGGTTTTTCGGGAATAAGCTTTGAAGTCAGTAATTTGCGCAGTGTATCTTTATTATAAAAACGAGTAAGACTGCCGTTTTCGGCAACCGATATCGTACCGGTTTCTTCCGAAACGATAACAATGACAGCGTCAGACACTTCGCTCATTCCTATAGCTGCCCTGTGACGTGAACCGAGCGCTTTCGATATCAGCTCCTCCTTCTGGGGCTTTGGTAAAAAGCAGCCTGCGGCGTATACCTTACTGTCACGGATAATCACAGCACCGTCATGCAGCGGTGTATTCGGGAAGAATATGTTTCCGAAAAGCTCGGGGCTCGGTGTTGCATTTAATATCGTACCCGTATCTACCTGCTCGCCCAGTCTTGTTTCACGCTCAAATACTATAAGCGCTCCGGTCGCCGTCTGCGAAAGCTGCTCACACGCCGTACAGACAGCCTCGATGCAGTTATGTATATCGGCTGATGCGCCATCGCTCTTTCCCTCAAAGTTAAGAGCAAGCTTCTTTACCTTTGTAGTACGTCCCATTTTTTCAAGAACTCGTCTGAGCTCCGGCTGAAACACAATAAGTATCGCTATAATTCCGACATTGAGGAAGGTTTCGATAATTACCTTCATCGCTTTGAACTCAAACTGATTGACCACAAAGAAAAGTATTGCAAGCAGTATAATACCTTTGATAAGCTGCTCTGCACGCGTTTCTTTGATGATTTTTATGCCTTTATATATAAAATAGGCAAGCAGGAGAATATCAAGATAGTCAACAAGTCCCATTGTCGCAAAAACACTGAGTATATTCTCCCAGATATCCGCTAAATACTGAATCAACGTGTTACTCCATTTCCAAAACTGCACAACGCAGTGAATTTCATCGTAAAATCTATATAAATATTGTACCATTAAACAGTTGCGATTTCAATAAGCAGACGAAATTTTTTGTTATTTTTCACAAACAAAATCAGCCCCTATGAGAACAAGGTTCGACATCTGTAAGCAACACAGAAGTTAGCTTTGGCATACCGCAGCTTTATGAGATTTACTAAAAAAATTCTTATTTTTTTCACTTTTAGAGGTTTACATTCAGAGACGATTATGATATAATACTAAGTTGAAAGCATACGTCTTGATATGGCGATATGCAAAAACAAAGGAGGACGATTCCCATGGGAAGACAAAAACTTACTATGGACGGTAACAACGCCGCAGGTCACGTGTCTTATGCGTTTACTGACGTTGCAGCGATTTACCCCATTACACCATCTTCAGTTATGGCTGAAGTAACAGATTCCTGGTCAACAGCCGGAAGAAAGAACATTTTCGGACAGGAAGTAAAGGTAGTAGAGATGCAGTCAGAAGCCGGCGCAGCAGGCGCAGTTCACGGCTCTCTTGCAGCAGGTGCATGTACTACAACTTACACAGCATCACAGGGCTTACTGCTCATGATCCCCAACATGTACAAGATCGCAGGTGAATTACTGCCCAGCGTTATCCATGTTTCCGCTCGTGCTCTTGCAACACACGCACTTTCTATCTTCGGCGACCACAGTGATATCTACGCTTGCCGTCAGACAGGTTATGCTATGCTCTGCTCCACTAACCCTCAGGAAGTTATGGATCTCGGTGCTGTAGCTCACCTTTCAACATACGAAGCAAGAGTTCCTTTCCTTCACTTCTTCGACGGTTTCAGAACATCACACGAGATTCAGAAGATTGAAGTATGGGACTATGAAACACTCGACAAGATGCTCGACCACGAAGCTGTAGACGCTTTCAGAAACAGAGCTCTCAATCCTGAGAAGCCCGTTCTGCATGGCACAGCTCAGAACCCCGACATCTTCTTCCAGGCAAGAGAAGCAAGCAACAAGTACTATGAAGCTACACCCGCTATCGTACAGAAGTACATGGACAAGGTAAACGCTGAGATCGGTACAGATTACAAGCTGTTCAACTACTACGGTGCTCCCGATGCTGAGCAGGTAATCATTGCTATGGGCTCTGTTTGCGATACTATCGAAGAAACAATCGACTATATGTTAGCTCAGGGCAAGAAGGTTGGTCTTGTTAAGGTAAGACTTTACAGACCCTTCAGTGTTGATGCTTTCGTATCGGCTATCCCCGAAACTGTTAAGAAGATCACAGTTCTTGACAGAACAAAGGAACCCGGCGCACTCGGCGAACCCTTATACCTCGACGTTGTTGCAGCTCTCAAGCAGGCAGGCAAGTTCCAGGATGTACCCGTATTCACAGGTCGTTACGGTCTTGGTTCTAAGGATACTAACCCCGCTCAGATCATAGCAGTTTACAATAACACAGAAAAGCCCAGGTTCACAATCGGTATCGAGGATGATGTTACAGGTCTTTCACTGCCTATCGGTGAGAACCCCAACACAACACCCGAGGGTACGACCTGCTGTAAGTTCTGGGGTCTTGGTTCAGACGGTACTGTAGGTGCTAACAAGAACTCTATCAAGATCATCGGCGACCACACAGATATGTATGCTCAGGCATACTTCGCATATGACTCAAAGAAGTCGGGCGGTGTTACAATTTCTCACCTTCGTTTCGGTAAGTCACCTATCAAGTCAACTTACTTTGTAAACAAGGCTAACTTTGTAGCTTGCCACAACCCCTCATACATCGACAAGTACGATATGGTTGAGGATGTTGTACCCGGCGGTTCATTCCTGCTCAACTGCCAGTGGACAGTTGACGAGCTTGACGAGAAGCTCCCCGCTCCCGTTAAGGCATACATTGCTAAGAACAACATCAACTTCTATATCATCAATGCTATCAAGGTAGCTAAGGAGATCGGTCTTGGCAACAAGACAAACACTGTATTACAGTCTGCATTCTTCTCAATCGCTAACATCATCCCCGCTGAAGATGCTATCGAATACATGAAGAAGGCTGCTTACAAGTCATTCGCTAAGAAGGGTGACGATATCGTTAACATGAACTACGCCGCTATCGAAAAGGGTGCAGGCGAGGTTATCAAGGTTGACGTTCCCGCATCATGGGCTGACGCTGAGGGTACACTTCCTGTACACACAGCTACAGGCGACAGAAAGGATCTCGTTGACTTCGTTAACAATATCCTTATCCCCGTTAACGCTCAGAGAGGCGACAAGCTCCCCGTATCTACATTTGTAGGCATGGCTGACGGTACATTCCCCCAGGGCTCTGCAGCTTATGAGAAGCGTGGTATCGCAGTAGACGTTCCCGAGTGGATCCCCGAGAACTGTATCGAGTGTAACCAGTGTTCATTCGTTTGTCCTCACGCTGTAATCCGTCCTGTAATCCTCTCAGAGGAAGAAGCTGCAAAGGCTCCTGCAGGCGCTAAGATGAAGGACGCTATGGGTCTTCCCGGCAAGAAGTTCGCTATGGTAACTTCTGTTCTTGACTGCACAGGCTGCGGCGTTTGTGCTCAGGTTTGCCCCTCTAAGAACAAGGCACTCGTTATGAAGTCACTTGATTCTCAGATGAACGAACAGCCCATGTTTGACTACGCTGTTAAGGAAGTAGCAGACAAGCCCGAGGTTCACGAGAAGTTCAAGGAAACAACAGTTAAGGGTTCACAGTTCAAGCAGCCCCTGCTCGAATTCTCAGGCGCTTGTGCAGGCTGTGGTGAAACTCCTTACGCTAAGCTCATCACACAGCTCTTCGGCGACAGAATGTACATTGCCAACGCTACAGGCTGTTCATCAATCTGGGGCGGCTCTGCTCCCTCAACTCCTTACACAGTAAATAAGGAAGGCAAGGGTCCCGCTTGGGGCAACTCACTGTTCGAGGATAATGCTGAGTACGGTCTCGGTATGTTCATCGCTCAGGATACATTAAGACACAGAGCACAGGGTCAGTTAAAGGCTATCGCTGAAAAGACTGACAACGCTGACGTTAAGGCTAAGATCGATACATACTTCGAGACAGCTGACGACGGTAAAGCAAACGCTGCTGCTACTAAGGAGCTCGTTGCAGCTCTTGAAGCTCTTAACTGCGACTGCGCTGAAAAGACAGCAGTTCTCAAGGCTAAGAACTACCTTGCTAAGAAGTCCAACTGGATATTCGGCGGCGACGGCTGGGCATACGATATCGGTTACGGCGGTGTTGACCACGTTCTCGCATCAGGCAAGAATGTAAATGTATTCGTATTCGATACAGAGGTTTACTCCAACACAGGCGGACAGGCTTCTAAGGCTACAAACATCGGTGCTGTTGCACAGTTCGCAGCAGGCGGTAAGGATGTTAAGAAGAAGGATCTCTCCGGTATCGCTATGAAGTACGGTTATGTATATGTTGCTCAGATCTCAATGGGTGCAGATATGAACCAGTGCTTAAAGGCAATCGCCGAAGCTGAAGCTTATAACGGTCCTTCACTGATCATTGCTTACGCTCCTTGTATAAACCACGGTATAAAGGGTGGTCTTACAATCGCTCAGAAGGTAGAAAAGGAAGCTGTACAGGCAGGCTACTGGCATCTGTTCAGATTTAACCCCGCTGCTCCCGCAGGAACAAATCCGTTCACTCTCGACAGCAAGGCTCCTACAGGCGATTACAAGGAATTCATGATGAGAGAAGTTCGTTACAACTCTCTTATGCGTGCTAACCCCGAAAGAGCTAACGTACTGTTCGACAAGGCAGTTGCTAACTCCAAGAAGCGTTATGAAGATCTTGTAGGCCTTGTTGAATACTACAAGAAGGAATACTGCGGTGAATAATCACTGTTATTCCTGACGGATAATAAAAGCCCAAAAATTTTGAATAGTCGGAATAGAATAGGTTTTTACGCCCCTCCGGTAAAACCGGAGGGGTTATTTTTTCCGATATTTATACTTTTGTTCGCTATTATTAGTAAACATTAACTATTCATATTTTTATCAGATTTTACTGTTTTTTATAATTTTTCTGTAACGCGAACACAAATACCCCTTCTCCGACGCAATAAATACATATCGGTGTATAACGCATTCCGACAGTCATAAAGAGCAAAATCACGGAATACAAATTACCAGAGAAAATAACGTACAGGCAAACACGCTTGTACAAGATAGAAAAGGAACAAGTCAGTATGGAAATATTAGAGTGGATAAACGAAAACATAGTATGGGGCATACCGGTGCTTATCCTGTTTGCAGGCTCCGGCATTATCTTTACGATAAGAACAAAATGCTTACAGATACTGCACTTTCCTACTATCATAAAACGTACACTCCTCACAAAACAGCCCGAAGCTGACGGTAAGAAAGTTTCCCCGTTCAGGACGCTCACAGCGGCTCTTGGCGCGACAGTCGGCACAGGTAACATTATAGCTATCGGCAGTGCCATAGCTTTTGGCGGCGCAGGCGCTATATTCTGGATGTGGATATCTGCATTGCTGGGTATGGCGACAAGCTTTTCCGAGAACTACCTCGGTGCAAAATACAGAACCGTACAGCCTGACGGTCTTACAGGGGGAGTGCCTTTTGCGTACATAAAAAAAGCATTCGGCGGAAAAAAGCTCGGTACTTTCTTCGCGGGAATGTTTGCAGTATGTTGCATAGGCGCAAGCTTTGGCATTGGAAATATGGCACAGGTAAACTCAGCGTCAATGGCACTTCAGAACTGTCTGGGCGTTCCGCTATGGGTTTCTGGCATTCTGTGTGCAGGCGTTATCGCCGCGATAGCTCCCGGAGGAATCCACCGTCTTAGCAAAGTCACATCGTGGGTTATCCCGATAGCCGCAGGCGGTTATCTGCTTGGTTGTCTTGCTGTTATAATAATGAACATTGAGAATGTTCCATCGGTATTTGCACGTATTTTCACAGAAGCGTTTTCATTCAAAGCAGTAGGCGGAGGTACTGTCGGCGTGGTAATGCTCGAAGCGATGAAATGGGGCGTAAAACGAGGCGTATTCTCAAATGAGGCAGGTCTTGGCTCATCTGTTATGATCAACGCCAACTCCAGTGCCGATCAGCATCATACACAGGGTATGTGGGCTATGCTCTCGGTATTTATCGACACGATCATCATCTGCACTATGACAGCACTCTGCATTCTTTCAAGCGGCGCTGATCAGAAATCAAGCGTAGGCTTTGATATGGCGCTGATAGCATTCCAGGACGGACTCGGTGATTTTGCCGGCGCATTCCTCAGCATTGCAACGTTTATCTTTGCGATAACAACCGTTACAGGCTGGTGGATATACGGCAGAAGCTGCTTTGTTTACCTTTTTACAAAGAAGTGGATAGGCGTATATCTTGCAATTTTCATCGTAACTGCTTTCGTGGGCGCGGTAATTCAGGCTACGGTCGTCTGGGATGTATCCGATCTGTTCAACGGACTGATGGCGATACCTAACCTTCTTGCTATTATCCTGCTCCGCAAGGAAGTTAAAGCTGACATTTAATTCCTTTATAATCAGTAGATATTCATAAATTAAAATAAAGCACAAAGTGAACGTGTACTATTCTGATTTGTTTTATACAGCCATTTTCGGGTTCTTGCCCGGCTGTAAATCAAGGTCTGTTATGTAACGATTACTTTGTGCAATTTTTTTACCGTTTTTGCAATTTTGCTATTGACCTATTGCAAAAAATAGTATATAATAGTAAAAGGGGAACAAGGTACGATAGAACTGTATCGATAATTCCCTACCGAATGACTTTCATCAGCGCAAGCTGATAAAATAAAGAAAAGGAGAACAATCGGTTATGACAAAAAATCAGAATGTTTTAAAGTGGGTCGAAGAAATGAAAGCCCTCACACAGCCCGACAAGGTTGTATGGATCGATGGCAGCGAGGAACAGCTCAAGGCTCTTCGCGACGAGGCTATCAGAACAGGCGAAATGATTGAGCTCAACCAGGAGAAGCTCCCCGGCTGCTTATATCACAGAACAGCCGAAAACGACGTTGCCCGTGTAGAAGACAGAACATTCATCTGCTCGAGAGAGAAGGAGAATGCAGGTCCTACAAACAACTGGATGGATCCTAAGGAAATGTACGCTAAGCTGACAAAGCTCTATGACGGCGTTATGAAGGGTCGTACAATGTATGTTATCCCTTATTCAATGGGACCTATCGGTTCACCCATCGCTAAGGTTGGTGTTGAGCTGACAGACTCTATCTACGTTGTTCTCAACATGGATATAATGACAAGAATGGGCGCACAGGCATTCAAGAACCTGCCCGATGACTCCAACGACTTCGTAAGATGCCTTCACTCAAAGGCTGATGTAGATCCCGAGAAGAGATACATCGTTCAGTTCCCCGAAGACAACACGATCTGGTCAATCAACTCAGCTTACGGCGGTAACGTACTGCTTGGCAAGAAGTGCTTCGCACTCCGTATCGCTTCTTACCAGGGCTGGAAGGAAGGCTGGATGGCTGAACATATGCTTATCCTCGGCGTTAAGAAGCCCGATGGTGACATCAAGTATATCACAGCAGCATTCCCCTCAGCTTGCGGTAAAACAAACCTTGCTATGCTTATTCCTCCCGAGGGATACAAGAAGGCAGGCTATGAAGTATTCACAGTAGGTGACGATATCGCATGGATGAAGCAGGGTCCCGATGGCAGACTTTACGCTATCAACCCCGAGAACGGCTTCTTCGGTGTTGCTCCCGGTACAAACGCTAAGAGCAACTACAACGCACTTGCATCTACAAGAAAGAACACAATCTTCACAAACGTTGCTATCAACAATGATGATATGACAGCTTGGTGGGAAGGTCTTGACAAGAATCCTCCCGAGAATGCAACAGACTGGAAGGGCAACAAGGTTAACGGTAAGGAATACACAGCAGCAGGCAACAAGCTCGCTCATCCTAACTCACGTTTCACAGCTCCCGCTCAGAACTGCCCCTGCATTTCACCTGAGTTCAACAACCCCCAGGGTGTTCCGATCTCAGCTATCATCTTCGGCGGCAGACGTGCAGCTACAACTCCTCTGGTTTACCAGTCATTCAGCTGGCAGCACGGCACATATGTAGGCTCTGCAGTTTCTTCTGAAACAACAGCAGCAGCTACAGGTGCAGTAGGCGTACTCCGTCACGATCCTATGGCTATGAAGCCCTTCTGCGGCTACCACATGGCTGATTACTGGGCACACTGGCTCGAAATGGGCAAGAAGCTCGGTGACAAGGCTCCTAAGATATTCAACGTTAACTGGTTCAAGCAGGATGAGAATGGCAACTTCATCTGGCCCGGTTTCGGCGACAACATGAGAGTTCTCGACTGGATCATCAAGAGATGCGAAGGCACAATTGACGCTGAAAAGACTCCTATCGGCTACCTTCCTAAGAAGGGTGACATCAACCTCAAGGGTATTGAGGACGAGGTTACATCAGAAGTTGAAGACAAGCTGCTCGCAGTTGACAGAGACCTCTGGAAGAAGGAAGTAGAAGAGATGAAGGAATTCTACAAGCAGTTCGGTGACAAGCTTCCCGACGGCTTAAAGCAGGAACTTGCTGATCTCGAAGCAAGACTTGGCTAATCCATAACTGAATAAACTACTCCAATCCCCTGTTAAGCGATTAACAGGGGATTTTCTTATGTTTCATACACTTATAGCTAATATGTGCCTATGTACCGCAAAGTAAATTTCGCACTGCTGTCTACCGCATTATATACAGCAAAACGGCACCGGAAGATTTCCGATGCCGTTTCTGTATAAAATATATTAACCCAAAATTTCTGATTAGCCCTTTACTGCGCCAAGTGCAACGCCCTTAACGATGAACTTGGATAAGCAAAGATAAATAACTACTATAGGAAGTATCGAAAGGATAACAACAAGATACTTAACACCGAAATCTACTATCTTATCATTACCGAGAACGCCGGCAACCATCATAGGCATTGTTCTCTGCTCGATCTTGTTTGAAAGAAGCAACATTGAAGGTGTATAGTAGTTGTTCCAGTTAGCAACGAACTGGAAGATAGCCTGAACTGCGAAAGCAGGCTTAAGTATCGGCAGTGCGATTCTGATAAATGTCATAAACTCACCGCTACCGTCAATTCTTGCAGCCTCAACTATCTCAAGCGGGAACGAAGACTTCATATACTGTAACATGAAGAATACAACCGCAGGAGCAGCAACCGCAGGAACAATAAGGGGAATGAAGTTATCATACAGCTTGATCTGAACCATGAACTGTAAGAAACCTGTTGAAACGACCTGCATAGGAACCATCATAACCGCCAGTATGAAAGTTGTAGCAGCCTTTTTAAGCTTGAAATCATAAACTACAAGACCGTAAGCGGTAAGACCTGAGAAGAATACCGCACAAACAGTAGCACCGATAGAAATTATCAAGCTGTTCGCATAACCATAGAAAAGGTTAAATGCACTTACAAACGCACCGTCTGCCGCAGAAGGATCATTAAGAGTTTCAAAGTTCTTAATCAAATTTCCGCCCGGGAGAAGCGAAATACCTTGTGAAATAATATCTCCCGAATCTCTTGTTGCGTTAATAAGGATTATGTAAATCGGGAACAAACTTATAACTGTAATAACAAGGCAGACTACAAAACGTATTACCGCTTGTATCTTAACACCTCTTGTATAGCGTTCTTCTACACTTTTCATACGTCTTTTTCCGCTCTTTTCATCAATAACATGAGTAGCATTAGCCATTGTCAGTTCCCTCCTTACTTAGATTTCTTTGCCTTTGCAGGCGCAGTAGAATCTGTGTTGAACTTGTAGACAAAGATGCCGAGTGCCGCAGTTATAATGAACAGTATTACTGAAGCAGCAGCAGAATAACCGTAGTTAGGCTGTGCAGCGTGGAAGTTCTGATAAATGAATACCGCGGTCGTCTTTAAGCTCTGTCTTACTACAGTACCCTCATGTAACAGATAAGGAATATCGAACATCTGAAGACCACCGATAAGTGATGTTATTACAACGTAAATAAAGATAGGCTTCAAAATCGGCATTGTTATCTTGAAGAATGTATGCAGTCCGCTTGAACCGTCTATCGAAGCGGCTTCATAAATAGAAGCATCGATACCGTAAATACCGGACATAAGAAGAAGCATTGTATTACCATACCACATCCATGACTGAATGAACATAACAAGGACTCTTGATGCCCATACATTATTGATAAACGGGAACGCTTCGTTTACCCAGCCCCAGTTAAGTAAAATAGAGTTTATTGCACCATACTTTGAGTTACCGAATATCATAAGGAACATACCGGCAACAGAAGCTGCAGTGATAATATTAGGCAGATACATAAGCACCTTGAATACGCCTGCTCCCTTGATCTTAACTCTTACATCAGAGAACCATACTGCCAACAACAGTGAAAGCAGCAACTGAATTACGAAGTTACCTATCCAGAGAATAGCTGTATTGCCTAAAGTATTCAGAAAATCTTGCTGAATAGCAGCACCGGCGCTAAATTCACCGCCTGCCGCATCACCAAACAGAAGATACTGATAGTTCTGCAATCCTACGAATGCATCGGGGTTACCGCTGTTACCTTTTAGACTTAGGATAAAGGTATTGATAAGCGGATAAATCATAAAAAATGTGTAAACCAAGAAAAATGGTAAAATAAATAGATAGCCATATTTAGCATAGCTTACCATTTTATGAGGCTTACCGGCAGTTCTCTGCATAAAATACACACCTTTCAACTGATTTTGGCTAAAAAATTTACAATATACGCTTATGGGCGATAGCCCATAAGCAATATATTGTAGAACCATCAATAAATTGTATTAGGGTTGAATGCTATTGATTATTCAACAGTGAGGTCGGGGAATGAACCCTTAACGAGCTTCTTGAATGCATTTATAGCGTCATCCTTTGTAGCATATGTGCCATCGAGGTAACCCTGAACTGATGTGTTGAAGTGACCCTTGATTACTGAGTCATACTTTGTGATCATACCATCCATCTTGATGCCTTCAGCTGCTGTGTAGAGAATAGCGAACTGATCCTGACCATCCTTGAGGAGTAAGTTCTTGTTTGTCTTTGCTTCAGCGATATCCTTCATAACAGTCTTGTTATTGCAGAAGTCGCCTGTGAACTCTGTGTACTTCTTCATTGTATCAGCATTTGTTGTAAAGAACTCAACGAACTGCTTAGCAAGTGACTTGTTGTCGCACTTTGTTGAAACGCCGAGCCATGTACCGCCCCAGAAGTAGTTTGTAGGACCTGCACAGAATGCCATCTCGTAAGTAGGCTTTACTTCTGTACCTTCGCCTGTGCCCTTAGCAAAGCTGTAAAGGATCGAGCTTGTACCTGTTGTAAGACCCCATGTAGGAACGAAGTCACCGAGAGCTGTACCATCCTGAACTGCTGCGTACCAAGCATCCTGCCACTGAGGAACGTCTGCCATGTACTTGTTGTCCTTGAATGACTTAGCTATATCATAGAAGTCAGGAGCTGTATCCATCTCGAGCTTGCCGTCAACTACCCATGCCTTTGTTCTGTTAGCCTGGTATACCTGCCAGAGACCACCCTCTGTAGCCTGTAAAGATGTCTTTCCGCCGCTCTTATCATAGAGTGTCTTAGCTGTAGACTGGAATGTATCCCAGTCCTTAACGAGTGCCTGCATCTCATCAGGATTATTAACGCCGAGGTATTTCTTAGCGAGGTCTGCTCTGTAAGCAAAACCACCGGGAGCTGCCTGGAATGAAGCACCCTTGAGAACGCCTGCATCATTCTTACCGATTGCTACTGTGTAGCCGTAAGCATCTGAATAAGCTGATTCTTCAATGCCGAGTGCTGAGAGAGGAGCTGTCAGCTGGTCATCGTTGATGTACTGGAGAATCCAGTCAGCTTCAAGACACATAAGGTCTGCATCGCCGTCACCCTTGAGGTACTGCTGGTACTGGTCACGACCGCCTTCACCGTTTGAACCCTGCTTGCTGATCTCGATCTTGTCTTCAGGTGTTCCTGTTTCCTTGCAGAACAGCTTAACCATGTTAACGATATCTGAGTTTGACTCCCAAGCGAGGATTGTCAGCTTGTCGCCGTCATCCTTGAGCTCTGTTGCCTCAGTCTTGCTGTCCTCAGTCTTGCTAGAGTCTTCAGTCTTGCTGTCTTCAGTCTTGCTTGATTCTGTTGCTGAAGATGTAGCATCAGAAGATGATGCTTTTGAGCTTGTAGCGTTGTTGCTTGAGCAGCCGGCTACTGCGCCGAGAATTGATGCAGATGCTAATACAGCTGCTAAAATTCTTTTCTTCATTGGTAATTCCTCCAGAAGTATTCGTTTTTGTGTAATATAGTCTTTGCTATAAACACTGCCTGACCTTTCGGTCGCGTTTAAGAGGAAGTGTAACCCGCCTTGAGAATGTACCGTTTCAGTTGAAGCTCCCTGTTATATGGCGTTATATGTAACTTCATATAGAACAATGGATAATTCACTAAAAACCGCGTATACTCATCAAAAGTTTTGTTTACTTTTTCCTCGCTGACATAATGATATCACACATTAGACAAATTTGCAAGCGTTTTGGGAGAGAAGTTGTGTTTTTTTACCGTAAACGTTTACAAAAATCGTTTTTTGAAGTTTTTTTCGTGATTTTGCACAAAATTCAGTTACAACTTTGTAACAAATCAGTTTCAACTCAATTACTGATTTTGCTGATTTTTCGTATTACAATCGATATTTTTCATTTTGTAACGAGATGTAAACGATTTTACACTAAATTAACTCACAAAAAGTTTATTAAGTAATAAATGTGCATATAGCACAAAAACAAAATGCGATAATTGTTGAAAAAGCACAATTTGAGAGATTTTCCGCTTTAGCACTTGAATTTGTTATTAAAATAAGGTAGAATAATATAGTAACAAGTACGGAGGGAAAGCATGAGATCTATGAATAAAATACAGCTTACAACAGCTTTGATAAGCCTCGGTAAATTTTCATATATGTCTTTTTCTACGCCGTATTATAAGAATAAGTGTATTTTTTAAGCTGTGCAATGTGATTACACAGCTTTATTTATTTTCTGAAAGGATGTTCGTAAATGAAAAAAGTAGCCATAGTAATGGGAAGCGACTCGGATCTGCCTATCGTTAAAAAAGCGGCTCAGGTGCTTAAGGACTTCGGAGTTCCTACAGAGCTTCGTGTTCTCTCCGCTCACCGTTGTGCCGCAGAGGTATCCGAGTTTGCAAGAAACGCCGAAAAGAACGGCACAGGCGTTATAATCGCCGCAGCAGGCAAAGCGGCTCATCTTGCCGGTGCTATCGCAGGACAGACTCCCCTGCCCGTTATCGGCATTCCGATAAAAGCAAGTGCTCTTGAGGGTATTGACGCACTTCTGTCAACAGTCCAGATGCCGGCAGGTGTACCGGTTGCAACTGTAGCTATAGACGGTGCTGCAAATGCGGCATTCCTCGCTGTACAGATACTTGCAGTATCTGACGATGCACTTATGGACAAGATGAAAGCATACCGTTCGGCACAGACCGCAAAGGTTCTTGAAGCCGACAAAAAAATGGAGCAGGTACTTGCCGAGCTTTGATCGGTGTACTATATATAATAGGATTTAACAAAATTACGGCATAGCCGTGTGAAGGAAAGGATAAACACAATGGAAAAGAAAGAACAGCTCTACGAAGGAAAAGCAAAGAAGGTTTTCGCGACAGACGACCCCAATCTCGTTATCGTATCCTATAAGGACGATGCAACGGCATTCAACGGCCTTAAGAAAGGCACTATCTCGGGTAAGGGCGTTATCAATAACAGAATGACAAACTATATGTTTAAGCTTCTTGAAAAGGCAGGAGTTCCCACTCACCTTGTTAAAGAACTTAACGACAGAGAAACGCTCGTAAAGAAGGTTTCTATAGTTCCCCTTGAGGTTATTGTCAGAAACGTTGCTGCAGGAAGCTTCTCAAAGAAGCTCGGCATTGAGGAAGGCACAAAGCTCCTCTGCCCCACGCTTGAATTCAGCTACAAGAATGATGATCTGGGCGATCCTTTCATCAACGACTACTATGCACTCGCACTCGGTCTTGCAACAAAGGAAGAGATCGACCTTATCTCAAAGTACGCTTTTAAGGTAAACGAGTTTATGCTTGACTTCTTCAAGAAGCTCAACATTGACCTTATCGACTTCAAGATCGAATTTGGCAAGACAGCGGACGGTACAATAATCCTCGCTGATGAGATCTCTCCCGATACTTGCCGTTTCTGGGACAGCACAACTCACGAAAAGCTTGACAAGGATCGTTTCCGTCGCGATATGGGCGGCGTTGAGGACGCTTACGCAGAGATCATGAAGCGTCTTATGGGTGAATGATCACTTCCGGTAAAATAATCTATAGGAAAAGGCAGGATAATATATGGGTGGATTTTTCGGTGCAGCTTCAAACAACGACTGCATAACCGATGTTTTCTTCGGAACAGACTATCACTCCCACCTCGGAACACGCAGAGGCGGTATGACCGCATACAGCCCCGACAGAGGCTTTCAGCGTGCTATACACAGTATTGAAAACTCACCGTTCAGAACGAAGTTTGAACAGGACGCTACGGATATGAGAGGAAAGCTGTGTATCGGCTGTATCAGCGATACCGACCCTCAGCCCATTCTGGTGCGTTCAAAGCTCGGAATTTACTCAATATGCAGTGTCGGCATTATCAGAAACGCTGAACAGCTTTCTGCCGAGCTGCTCGAGAGCGGCTGTGCAAACTTTGAAACAATGAGCAGCGGCAGTATCAATTCCGGCTCGCTCATCGGTGCGCTTATCGCACAGAAGGACAATTTTACCGATGGCATAAGGTATGCCCAGAGCAAGATCGACGGTACGATGTCACTTATCATTCTCACAAAGGACGGAATTATCGCCGCAAGGGATCAGTACGGCAGACTTCCTATCATTGTAGGAAAAAGAAGTGACGGCTACTGCTTATCGCTCGAATCGTTCGCGTTCCAGAAGCTCGGCTACAGCACATATAAAGAGCTTCGTCCCGGCGAGATAGATATGATAACTGCGGACGGCTGTGAGGTGCTCAGTGACGGCGATGAAAGCAAGATGCACATATGCTCGTTCATGTGGACATATTACGGCTATCCGAATGCGGTATATGAGGGTGTGACCGTTGAAACGATGCGAACCCGCAACGGCGAGATCATGGCAGAGAACGATATAAAGAACGGTAAGCTGCCGGACGTTGACTATGTATGCGGTATTCCGGATTCGGGCGTACCTCACGCAATAGGCTACGCAAACAGGAGCGGTATCCCGTTTGCTCGTCCTTTCATAAAATATACCCCAACATGGCCAAGAAGCTTTATGCCGACTAACCAGACAATGAGAAATCAGGTCGCTAAGATGAAGCTTATCCCGGTCCATGAGCTTATCGAAGGCAAGAAGCTGCTGTTCGTTGACGACAGCATAGTAAGAGGAACACAGATGAGAGAAACGGTAGAGTTTCTCTACGAGAACGGTGCTAAGGAAGTACATATGCGCAGTGCCTGTCCTCCGATAATGTACGGTTGCAAGTATCTCAACTTCTCCCGCAGTACGTCGGAGATGGAGCTGATCGCAAGACAGATAATTGATGAGGCCGAGGGTGCAGATGGTATCAGATTTATCGACGAGTACAGTGACACCAACACAGAGAGAGGCAGGAAGCTCCGCGAGGAGATATGTCGCAGATTAAAGCTGACATCGCTTGAGTTCCAGTCGCTTGAGGGTACTGTACGGGCAATAGGCAAGCCACAGTGTGAGCTTTGTACATATTGCTGGAACGGAAAGGAATGACTCCATTGACAAACGGTTTGCACGAAGAGTGCGGTGTGTTCGGTGTTTTTGCAAAAGAAAAGACCAATGTAGCCGCAACCACATATTACGGACTATTTGCATTACAGCACAGAGGACAGGAAAGCTGCGGCATTGTCGTGAACGATGACGGTGTGTTCAACTCCTACAAGGATACGGGACTTGTGAACGATGTGTTCACTCCCGAGCGGCTTGACGGACTGGGACAGGGTAATATGGCAGTAGGTCATGTGCGTTACGGCACTACAGGAGCCAATGCCCGCCTTAATGCTCAGCCTATCCTCGTAAATCACTATAAAGGAAGAATGGCGCTTGCTCACAACGGCAACCTAGTAAATACTTATGAGCTTCGCCACGAGCTTGAAAAGCAGGGCTCGATCTTCCACACTACAAGCGACACAGAGGTAATAAGCTACCTTATAACAAAGGAAAGGCTTGAAGCCCCGTCTATAGAAGAGGCTCTCAACCGTGCCATGAACAGGATAAACGGTGCATATTCGCTGGTTATCATGTCACCCGCAAAGCTTATCGCCGCCCGTGATGAAAACGGTTTCAGACCGCTTTGTTACGGTGTGACCGAGGATGGAACATATATAGTAGCCTCCGAAAGCTGTGCGCTTGACTCAGTAGGTGCAAAGTTCGTAAGGGATCTTCTCCCCGGCGAGATCGTTGTATTTGACGAGAGCGGAGTACGCTCTATAAAAGACCATTGCGGCAAGCGTCCGCATTCAATGTGCGTTTTCGAATATATCTACTTTGCCCGTCCGGACTCGGTCATCGAGGGTGCATCGGTGCACGAGGCAAGACTGCGTGCAGGTGCTTTCTTAGCGCTTGAACACCCGGTGCAGGCTGATATAGTGATCGGCGTTCCCGACTCGGGAATAGATGCCGCCATAGGCTATTCTCACCAGTCGGGTATACCCTACGGTATCGGCTTTATCAAGAACAAGTACATCGGCAGGACCTTTATCTCTCCCGGACAATCGTCAAGAGAGGACAAGGTAAGGATAAAGCTTAATGTAGTAGCAAGCGTGGTAAAGGGCAAGCGTGTGGTGCTGATTGACGACTCTATTGTAAGAGGCACTACAAGCGGCAGAATTGTAAAATTACTGCGTGAGGCAGGAGCTACGGAAGTCCATATGAGAGTTTCCGCTCCGCCGTTTCTGAACCCATGCTATTACGGCACGGATATCGATTCAAGGGATCATCTCATTGCTTGTCACCACACGGTTGAAGAGATAAGCGATATAATCGGTACAAATTCACTCGGATACCTGAGCGTTGAAAGCGCAAAGAAGCTTGCGGTACACGCAAACGGCTGTGAGTGCGGCTATTGCACGGCTTGCTTCAGCGGAAAATATCCTACGGATATCCCGACAGAAATGTACAAGGATAAATTTGACAGAAAAATAAGCGAAAGCAAATCAGAAGCCACCACATAAGGACAAAAATCCCCAAACGGAAGGAATTATTATTATGAAGAACAGTTTTTCAGAAAGCTACAAGGCAGCAGGCGTTGACGTTACCGCAGGCTACGAGGGCGTTCGTCTGATGAAAAAGGACGTTGAACGCACCAATATCCCCGGTGTACTTACAGGTATCGGCGGTTTCGGCGGTCTGTTCCAGCTTGATGTTTCGGATATCAAGGAGCCCGTACTCGTTTCGGGTACAGACGGTGTCGGCACAAAGCTGAAGCTTGCTATGCTGATGGACAAGCATGATACTATCGGTATAGATGCAGTTGCTATGTGCGTAAACGATATAATCTGCTGCGGTGCAAAGCCCCTCTACTTCCTTGACTATATCGCTATAGGCAAGAACGTACCCGAAAAGGTAGCCGCTATAGTAAAAGGTGTTGCAGACGGCTGTGTACAGTCAGGCTGTGCGCTTATAGGCGGCGAAACCGCAGAGCACCCCGGTATGATGCCCGAGGACGAATACGACATTGCAGGCTATTCAACAGGTGTAGTTGACAAGTCAAAGATAATCGACAACAGCACCGTAAAGGAAGGCGACATCATAATCGGCCTTGCTTCCACAGGCGTTCATTCAAACGGCTTCTCTCTTGTAAGAAAGGTGTTCAACATAAACAGCAAGGAAGTTCTCGATGAAGTTCTCCCCACAGGTAAGACGCTCGGCGAAACACTCCTTACACCTACAAAGATCTACGTTAAGCCCATATTAGAGCTTATCTCAAAGAAGAACGTAAAGGCTATATCGCATATCACAGGCGGCGGCTTCAACGAGAACGTACCGCGTTCACTCCCTGACGGCTTCACAGCAAAGATCACAAAGCACAGCTATGAAGTACCTTACATCTTCAAGCACTTACAGGAAGTCGGAAACATCTCCGAACACGATATGTACAATACTTTCAATATGGGTATCGGTATGACTGTTGTAGTTGACAAGGACGATGCCGATGAGGCTGTACAGATACTCAGAAACGCAGGCGTTGAAAGCTACTGCATCGGTGTAATAATCAAGGGTGACGAGGGCATCATAATTGAGTAATATGAAAAATATCGTTGTACTTGTATCGGGCGGCGGAACTAACCTGCAAGCACTTATTGATGCCGAAAAGTCAGAGGGGCTCGGCGGAGGTAAGATCACCTGCGTTATCGCGTCAAAGCCCGATGCCTACGCACTGACAAGAGCCGCAGATAACGGCATAAAGACAAGAGTTCTCGCAAGACGTGACTATGCCGATGTTGCCGCTTACAGCAAGGCTATGGCTGACGCTTTAAAGGAAGAAAAGGCTGACCTTGTTATCTACGCAGGCTTTATGACAATACTTGACGAGCAGGTATGCGACGCATTCAGGTATAAGATGATAAACGTCCACCCTGCCCTTATCCCCTCTTTCTGCGGAAAGGGCTACTACGGACTTCACGTTCACGAGGAAGCGCTTAAAAAGGGCGTAAAGGTAACAGGCGCTACCGTTCATTTTGTAACAGCGGAATGTGACGCAGGACCTATCATTCTGCAAAAGGCAGTTGAGGTCAGAAACGGCGACACCCCCGAAGTTCTTCAGAAACGTGTTATGGAGCAGGCGGAATGGAAGATACTCCCCCATGCCGCACGTCTTTTCTGCGAGGGAAAGATAACCGTGAAAGACGGCATAACCGTTATCGACGATTGAACCTTATGTCAGCATTATCCCGACTAAACGGGATTTTGAGGACGTTATAACAAGTTATATTCAGAAAACTGCGTGTTCCACGCAAAAACGCAACAGGAGGCTATATGGAAGTTGTAACACTTGAAAAAGAGCTTAACTCTCTTGCTTATCACGGCAGAGGTATCGTGATAGGTAAATCCGCTGACGGCAAAAAAGCTGTCATCGCCTACTTTATCATGGGCAGAAGTGAAAACAGCCGCAACAGAGTATTCGTTGAGGACGGCGAGGGTATCAGAACACAGGCTTTCGATGAAAGCAAGATGGAAGATCCCCACCTCATCATTTATGCACCCGTAAGAGTTCTCGGCAACAAGACGATAGTTACAAACGGCGATCAGACCGACACTATCTACGAGCTTATGGACAAGCAGATGACATTCGAGCAGGCTCTCAGAACAAGAGAATTTGAGGACGACAAGCCCAACTACACACCGAGAATTTCCGGTATAGTTCACCTTGACAACGGAGAGATGAATTACGCAATGTCTATCCTTAAGAGTGCAGACGGCGACGGTTCATCATGTCAGAGATACACTTTTGCTTACAGCGATCCCATAAACGGCAAGGGTAAGTTCATCCACACCTACAAGTGTGACGGCAACCCCCTGCCGAGCTACGAAGGCGAACCCAAGACAGTTGTTATCCCGGATATGGATATTGACGCATTCACATCAATGGTATGGGAAAACCTCAATGCCGACAACAAGGTTTCACTCTTCACCCGTTACATTGATATTGCCACAGGCAAGTATGAATCACGCATAGTAAACAAAAACAAGTAAGCGAAAGGATAAAACAATGAACGAACTTCAGTTAAAGTACGGCTGCAACCCCAATCAGAAACCGTCAAGAATATTCATGGCAAACGGCAATTCACTTCCTATCGAAGTGCTTAACGGCAAGCCCGGTTATATAAACTTCATGGACGCTTTCAACGGCTGGCAGCTGGTAAGCGAGCTTAAGAAGGCTACGGGTCTTCCTTCTGCAACCTCTTTCAAGCACGTTTCGCCCGCAGGTGCGGCTGTAGGACTTCCCCTCACAGACACGCTCAAGAAGATATACTGGGTAGACGATCTCGGCGAGCTGTCACCCCTTGCCTGCGCTTATGCAAGAGCAAGAGGCGCTGACAGAATGTCATCATACGGCGACTTCATCGCTCTGTCAGACAAGTGTGATGTATCGACTGCAAAGATAATACAGCGTGAAGTATCAGACGGCGTAATCGCTCCCGATTATGATGCCGAAGCGCTTGAGATACTCAAGTCAAAGAAAAAGGGCAACTACAATATAATCAAGATCGACCCCAAGTACGTTCCCGAGCCTATCGAACGCAAGCAGGTTTTCGGCGTTACTTTCGAGCAGGGCAGAAACGAGCTTGTAATCGATGAAAAGCTGTTCTCAAACATTGTGACCGAGAATAAGAATATACCCGAGAGTGCAAAGATAGATCTTGCAATAGCAATGATCACATTAAAGTACACTCAGTCAAACTCCGTAGCTTACGCTTGCGGCGGTCAGGCTATCGGTATCGGCGCAGGTCAGCAGTCGAGAATCCACTGCACACGTCTTGCAGGTACAAAGGCTGACAACTGGTACTTAAGACAGTCACCTCAGGTTATGGGCTTACAGTTTGTAGACAACATAAGACGTGCCGACAGAGATAACGCTATCGACCTCTATATCGGCGAGGATTATATGGACGTTCTTGCAGACGGCGCATGGGAAAACATATTCAAGGTAAAGCCCGCCGTATTCACGGCAGAAGAAAAGAAGGCATGGCTTGCAACAATGAAGGGTGTTTCGCTCGGTTCTGATGCATTCTTCCCGTTTGGTGACAACATAGAAAGAGCACACAGAAGCGGAGTTGAATACATAGCTCAGCCCGGCGGCTCTATCCGTGATGATAATGTTATCGACACCTGCAACAAGTACGGTATCGCAATGGCGTTCACAGGAATAAGACTTTTCCACCACTGATATGCTCAACAAACGGGCGGCACGTCCGCCCGTTACTTTTTTAACATCTACAAAGGTACTACTATGCATTTTACTTATACAGATAAAGATCCCCTTGACGGCAGATTTGAATTCAGGCAGAGCGGCACGTTTCGGGTGTTGTCTCCGTTTGCCGCGCTGAAAATAGTTATAGCGTGTATTATTGAAGCGATGATCGCTCCGTATACTCTCGGCGTATTATTTAACGGAGGAGCGACAGCGAATAACACCTCAATTATAATAATTAAAATTGCTCTTGCCGTAATCCTGCCGGTACTGCCTATATGGTATATACTGATAGTTGCAGGCGGAGAGCAGCAATACAGCTACTATGCCGACGAACGTCTTATGCGTATAGCGAATAAACGTCATACCTATATTTTCAGGTACTCGGACATAGAAAATGTGACCTACAAGCCTATGACTCTTTTCACAAAGCAAAAAGGCTATACTGTCACTGTTACGACAAAAAATACCACGCTGTTCTTCCGTTATATCATGCCGTCTTGTGCAGAATTTTTCACAATACAGTCCACTCCGTTCTATATACTTCAAAATCCGCCTTTGGCGGAGGAAAGGAAAGACCGATGAAAAGATCATTGACGCTCCTATGCGCGGCAGCGCTTATAATATCTGTTTGCGGTTGCTCGAATACTATTGCTGTTCCCCCTCAGCTGACGCAAAAGGTAGAAGCAACTTCTGTGACGGAAGCATCAAAAGAAACTCCGTCGACCACTCCTGCTACCGAAGCGGTTACTACACCTGCGACCTCTTCTGTTACTGCTCCGGAATCTACTGCACATACAACAGTCGCCTCAGCGGTAACATCGACCCCTAAACCGGAAACATCTGTTTCATCGCGCACCGAACAAACAAAGACCGATGCTCCGCCATCGACTTCAAAACCGGTCGCTACAGCAGGGAAACTGATAAAGCACAGTGTGAATAAGCTTACTTTGACATACGATGACGGTATATACTTTGATATCGGCGAAAGTGAATTTGAAGAAGATAATAATGAGCTTTATCTTGTACATTATGCGGACAACGGCGAAGTCACATCGAATATTGTGGTTATGTGCAGTGACGAAGACGAAGACACAGAAGGCAAATCTGTAAGCGAGATCGGCGAAACTTATATGAGCTATTATACTGTCGGCGATAATATTGTTTCATCAACAAAAAGCATGATCAAAATCGGCAGTACCGATGTGTTTTACGGAACTGTGAAATCATCGGACGGAGAATATTCTGTTTCTGCGATACAGCACATATATTTTGCTCGTCACGCCAATAAAGTCTATACTGTAATAGCTCTTCATCTTGATGATAATGAAGAGCAGGTCACAAAGTCGCTTGAATACACGCTCAATTCAATGACTTTTGACTACTCTGTCAACACATGACGGAAAGATCAAACTCATTTTCCGGATCGGTGAAACTGCCTGCAGAGCTGATACCGATATCGGATATTGATGCGGAGCTTTCAAAAGCGCGGGAGGATGAAACGGACTTTTGCTCAACAGATTTTTCAAAGCTTGTCTGCGACAGCACCGACTTCTCTTCCCTGTATTTCAAGAACTGTCTGTTCAAGGGCAGTCGCTTTACAGCCTGTGATTTTTCAAAATCCACATTCATTGACTGTGTTTTCAAAGGCTGTGATATATCAAACTGTGATTTCACCGAGAGCTATTTCAGAGCCTGCTCCTTTACCTCATGCAAGGCTGTCGGAGCGGCTTTCAAGGGCTCATATCATAAAAATGTCAGCTTTGACGGCGGCAGCTTTGAGCTGTCGGACTTTCAGCGTTCAAAGCTTCAATCGGTGCGTATAACGGACACCGACTTCTCCTCTGCTCTGTTTTCTTCGTGCGAGATAAAACAGACGGAGCTTAAAAACGTCATGCTTGCAAAAGCGGTGTTCTTCGGGACAAAGCTTGCAGGACTTGACTTTACCTCCTGTAATATCGACGGTCTTACAGTATCGGATACAGGAACAGAACTTAAAGGCGCTAAGGTCGATGTATGGCAAGCGGCAATGTTTGCAAAACTGCTCGGGCTTATTGTTGAATAGTCAAACAGACAAGATCTAAAAAAGAAAGGTTTTAATCAAGATGAACGTACTTGTAATAGGCGGAGGCGGAAGAGAGCACGCCATAATAACCGCTCTCGCAAAATCAAACAAGGTAGACAAGCTGTATGCCGCTCCCGGCAACGGCGGTATCTCAAAATATGCCGAGTGCTTTAATGTAAAAGCAACCGATATCGACGGCTGTGTAGAGCTTGCAAAGAAGCTCAGACCCGACTATGTATTCGTAGCACCCGATGACCCGCTGGTTATGGGTATGGTGGACAAGCTCAACGCAGAGGGCTTTAAGACCTTCGGACCCAGAGCAAATGCCGCCATTCTCGAGGGCAGTAAGGTATTCTCAAAGGCTCTGATGAAGAAGTACAATATCCCTACAGCAGCTTACGAAACATTCACAGACGCAGATGAGGCTATAGCTTACATCAAAAAGCAGAACAGCTTCCCTGCCGTTATCAAATGTGACGGTCTTGCGCTCGGCAAGGGCGTAATAATTGCCAAGGACGAACAGGAGGCAGAAAACGCAGTACGTTCAATGCTCCTTGACGGAAAATTCGGCAAGTCAGGAAGTGAGATAGTAATCGAAGAATTTATGACAGGTCCTGAGGTAACTGTTCTTGCGTTCACAGACGGTAAGACAGTAAAGCCTATGATAAGCTCTATGGATCACAAGCGTGCTTATGATAACGATGAGGGTCTTAACACGGGCGGAATGGGCACTATAGCTCCTAATCCTCTCTACACCCCCGATAAACAGCAGGAATGCATGGAAAAGATATTCCTGCCTACAATAAAGGCTATGGCGGCTGAGGGCAGACCATTCAAGGGCTGTCTGTACTTCGGTCTTATGCTGACCCCGAACGGTGCAAAGGTAATTGAGTACAACTGCCGCTTCGGCGACCCCGAAACACAGGTGGTTCTCCCCTTACTTGAAACAGATATTATGGATATAATCGAAGCTGTCTGGGAAGAAAAGCTCGATACGCTTGATATAAAGTGGAGCGACAAGTCATGCGCCTGCGTTGTTATGGCAAGCGGCGGCTATCCCGAAAAGTACGAAACAGGCAAGGTAATAAACGGTCTTGACGAAAACGGTCAGTGCGAGGGCGCATTCGTTTACCACGCAGGCACAAAGCTGGAGGACGGAAAGTTCCTTACGGCAGGCGGAAGAGTTCTCGGAATTACCGCGTACGGCGATACATTACAGGAGGCTCTCGACACAGCCTATAAGGCAGTAGACACTATAAGCTTTGAAAAGGCACATTATCGTCACGATATCGGCAAAAAAGCGCTTTCTGCATTAAAATAATTCCCAAAAAGCACTTGCATTTCATTTCTTTTTATGTTATAATAGCATTTGCGTGTTAGAATAATTTTGGGTTTGTACGATAAACAGACACTCGGACATACCCGTATTCCTATAAGGAGGACATATAAATGGGAATATTAGAAATAATCAGTGCTATTGTTCTGGTTGTTGCCTGTGTTTTCATCGTACTCGTGGTACTTATGCAGGATACAAAGCAGGGTATGTCGCAGACGATTACAGGCGGTAGTGCAGACAACTATTATCAGAGAAATTCAGGACGTTCAAACGAGGCTAAGCTGAACAGACTTACAAAGGTTGCCGCAATCATCTTCTTTGTTGTGGCTCTCGTTGTTAACTTCATCGTTATGTACAGCGGAAACTTCAATAAGACAGACAATTCTTCGACAACAAGCTCCGCAACATCATCTGTAACATCTTCCGTTACAAGTGACGATTCGTCAGCTTCATCGACAGATTCTTCTGCTTCTTCATCTGACGCTTCTTCTGCTGATTCCTCAGCAGCCGAGTCTTCATCTGAAACAAGCACAGAAACATCTGCCGAATAATTAAAGCTTTTAAAAGCTGTCGCACTGCGGCAGCTTTTTTTGTATATGTCTGATTGTTCCGGCAACGTTCGCCGGATATAAGAAATGCTGAGCTTTAGATTTTGCACAAAATCTCATACGCTCTAAGGCTGTTTTAAGCTAACGCTACTATAATATCAATATCAAAAAAGGACGGTGATATTATGAAGCTCCTGTTTGCAGAAGATGAGGTCAGTATGGCTGAGGCTGTGACCGACATTCTGACCTATCATAATTATACGGTAGACACGGTTTATGACGGTGCCGACGCTCTTGATTACGCAAGAGCCGAACAATATGACGGGATAATTCTTGATATAATGATGCCGAAAAAGAGCGGCTTAGAGGTGCTTAAAACACTAAGGAGCGAGGGAAGCACCACTCCTATTCTCCTGCTTACCGCAAAAGCTGAAGTCGAGGACAGAATAGCGGGGCTTGATATGGGTGCGGACGATTACCTGCCGAAGCCGTTTGTAATGGGCGAACTTCTTTCACGTGTCAGAGCAATGCTCCGCAGAAAAGACAGGTTTACGCCCGATATTATGACATTCGGCAATGTGTCGCTCAATCTCAGTAGCTGCGAGCTTAAAGGACCGTTGCAGTCAATTGTCCTGCCCAAGATAGAATACAAGCTGATGGAGCTTCTTATGCTAAACAAGGGCATCTATCTTTCCACTGAAGATATTCTCGTAAGGGTCTGGGGCTATGAGAGCGATGCCGAAAGCGGCGCAGTATGGGTATATATATCCTATGTAAGAAAACGTCTTGCCGCTATCGGCGCAGATATTGAAATCCGGGCCAAGCGCAGTGTTGGCTATACTCTTGCAAAGATCGGGGATACTGACTGATGGTAAAACAGCTGCAGAAAAAGTTTATCATATCCGCTATGACAGCGGTAACAATTCTGCTTGTCGTGCTTATCGGCGGAATAAACGTTTTCAATTATCTCACCACAAGTGGCGATAACGACAGGCTTATGGAAATGCTCTGCTACAGCTTTGAAACCTCAACAAAGTGGAACGCAAATACAACCGACAATACTCAGCCTCCGCAGAGCATAAACAGCACTCGGCAAAATACAACCGACGCAACCGGCAATCAGAATGATACCGGGTTTGTGCCGCAGGACAATGGAACTAAACCGCCCGACGATAAAAAGAACAACGGCTTTGGCAGACACGATAAAAACGCAGTGGATTCAGCGCGTTATGCCGCAGTTGCAATCGACAAAAACGGCAATATCATAAGGACGGATGTCACTCATATATCATCGCTTACCGAGGAGGAAGCGACCGCCATTACCGAAGCACTTAAAAATACCGCTTCGGGAACAGGCACATACAACGGTTTTGTGTACAGGATAAGCGAAACAAAGCGTGCAGACGGCAAGGTGATCATTCTGCTTGACAACGGTATGCAGATAAGCTCGTTCTTTACGGTACTGTTTATATCCGCCGGTGCAGGAATATTCGGTTGGCTTCTGATGCTTTTGCTTGTTATTCTGCTTTCCAAAAAAACGATCGCACCTGTTGCGCGCAGTATAGAAAAGCAAAAGCAATTTGTTACAAATGCGGGTCACGAGATAAAGACGCCGCTTGCCATTATACTTGCCAATACCGATGCGATGGAACTGCACAACGGTGAAAACAAATGGAGCAGGAATATCCGTGCGCAGACGCTCCGGCTCAGCGGACTTATGCAAAATCTTCTTATGCTTGCGAAAATGGACGAAAGCTCAACAAAACTCCCGATGTGCAGTTTCGATATAAGCACGGCGGCTGAAGATACGGTAAATGCATTTATAGAACCTGCCGCCCTCAAGGGCGTGATGATAGAGCAGGATATCCAAAAAGGACTTCAGCTCAATGGCAACCGCGACAGCATAGTACAGCTTATAACGGTGCTCCTCGACAATGCAGTGAAGTACACCGAAAGCGGCGGCACTATTAGCGCAAAGCTCAGCGGCAATGATAAGAATATAGCACTCAGCATAGCAAATACCTGTGAACCTATTGACCACCCCGAAAAGCTGTTTGACCGCTTCTATCGCGGCGACAGCGCCAGAACGCAGAAAAACGGCGGCTACGGTATAGGCTTATCGGTAGCACAGGCAATAGCGGAGCTTCATAAAGGTACTATCACAGCGGAAAATATAACCGGTACATCTCCTGATAATCCCGATATTAACACGGATAATATGCTTATGTTTACGGTTAAAATATGAATAAAAAACGGTTTGCAAAGCAGCTGAAATCAGCCGAATGCAAACCGTTTTTACATATATGACTTTTCTCATTGCTTTTCGCGGCGGCACTTCCCCGCAAGACCTATAGCAGCCGCGATAATTATCACACCACCGAAACTTCGATCAGGATATTTCCCTTAGCGTCCTCATACCAGGTTTCCCACGCAAAATACTTATCCCAGCAGTCACACTCACTGAAATCCATATATTCCGCATTGAACTCCTCCGCTTCTTCCACCGGCACAAGCCAGCCGCTGCAATCGCTTGCAATAAGCCCGTTCTTCACCTGCTCATGACCCTCTTTGCTGTCAAGAAAGAACACGCAACCTTTGGTTTCAGCCGCCTGCTGAACTTTTTCCATAAATTTCTCAAATCCGAGCGGCTCTCTAGTTCTGAGTCCCGTCATCATAATACACCTTGCCTTTATATCAAAATAGTGTAATAATTATACCACCGCTCTGCCCCCAAGTCAACCGTGATATACAAAGACTGAGAGCCGCCCACTGTCCGTGAGCGGCTCTTTACGGTTCTCTTACATCTGGAGCGATTCTATTACCGCACCTACTGCCTTTATCGCCTTGCCGGTCGCTTTCTTTACGTTCTGTGTCTTGTTTGAGGTCATAGCCTTCGTTGCGGCAAAAGCGATACCGCCTGCTACCATTGCAGTGGCGGCACATATCATATTATTGGAAGTTTTCTTGCTCATTTTCCATTATCCTTTCATATCCGCCGTTTTCGGCTCGTTAATATATTGTGTTTTAATCTCAGAAATATTGCAAGATAAATTTTACAAGGGCAGTTTCCAATAAGACCGCTTTTTGCAGTAAAAAATGCCATTCATACGACAAACGATCCATATATAAATTTTACATCTCGACAATTCGAAAATTTTATGTTAAAATATAACCGATGTGTAAACAGAAAGGACGATTTTTAATGTCGCAACATAAAATAATAGCGGCGATCCACGATCTCTCGGGTTATGGCAGATGTTCGCTTTCGGTTATAATACCGGTTATATCAGCTATGGGGATACAGGTCTGTCCTGTGCCTACCGCGGTCATGTCTACCCATACAGGCGGCTTTACCGATATAGCGATGGAGGATCTCACAGACCATATTTCCTCCTGCTATCAGCATTATGATAAGCTTGGTCTGAAATTCGATGCCGTCTACAGCGGTTTTCTTTCCTCGGCAAAACAGGTAGACTGCTGTCTGGAGTTTCTTCATGGAAATCCCGATGCCCTCAAGGTCGTAGACCCGGTAATGGGCGACAACGGCAAGCCTTACAGCACCTATACGCCTGAACTTATCCGCCGTATGAAAGAGCTTGTAGACGTAGCTGATATAATCACTCCGAACATCACCGAAACCTGTATGCTTCTTGGTGAAGAATGCCCTGCTATGATGTCGGTATCACAAGCGCGCTCTTGGCTCGCACGCCTGAGTGATAAGCCGAGGATAGTTGTAATAAAGGGAGTCCCGCTGATCGATGACGACGGACAAAAGCTCTCAAATATCGGCTTTGACAGAGAGAGTGGCAGCTTCTGGCGCATAGACTGGGATCATATCCCTGTGCATTACCCCGGTACGGGAGATATTTTCACGTCTGTGCTCACCGCTTCTCTTCTCAAGGGTGAAAGCCTGCCAATTGCGCTCAACCGTGCAACTACTTTCACAGAGATAGCTGTAAAGACCACCTACAGCTATGGCACAGAGCCGCGGCTTGGCGTACTGTTTGAGGACTGCCTGAGCTGGCTTATGACAAACACCGTACTCAGCGACTACAGAAAGCTGTGATACAACTATTTTACGATAAACCTCTATCGTTGTTAAAAATAGGTGTTTAGCGTTGCTTGCTATGTTGGTTTTGCATCTTGCAAAACTTTTGGCAAGCAACCAAAGCGTCCTTGCTTTGGGCGTAGCCCCAAGCAGGTCGCAGGGACGGCAGTCCCCGTATTCTCCCCCTTTCCTGGGAAAGGGGGCAGGGGGATAGGGATAGAGAATTTGCTCTATTTTATAAAAAACAGACTTTTTCTACAACCTGCAACCGCTTTGCGCATAGCAAAGCGGTTTTACTGTCATTGTAAAAAAAATATGCAGAAAAATTAAAAAAATTGTCGGAAAAGGGTTGACACACACCGAATTATGTGCTAAAATATTATCTGTTGTCACGGCGCAACAAAACTGAAAAAAGCAAGAGAGAAAAAAATAAAAAAGTTTTAAAAAACTCTTGACAAGCGGTTTTGAATATGATATAATATAACACGTCGGTTGACAAAGAAACTAATAAAAACAAACAAGCTGGTGTAGCTCAGTTGGTAGAGCAGCTGATTTGTAATCAGCAGGTCGGGGGTTCGAGTCCGTCCACCAGCTCCAATTTTTTCTTAAATTTAATATGGGAGTGTTCCCGAGTGGCCAAAGGGGGCAGACTGTAAATCTGTTGCGTTTCGCTTCGGTGGTCCGAATCCACCCGCTCCCACCAAACCCGTAAGGTTTTCTTACGGGTTTTTTGTTATGCCCGAAAATCCGTAAGCTCAGTAATCGGATTGTTTTTTGATTATGCGTACAGATTGCATCTCCCGACTTCAAGTATATGAACGGCGAAACAATCACCCTTGAAGGCGGTATGGGTCAAGGGCCTTAACCGTTATTCACTCTTTATAGAACTACCGCCGCAGACAGGCAAATGTTGTTGTCTGCGGCGGTTTTATTTCAATTTCCTTTCAGATAAACTTATTGACAATTTTATTTTTCCGTACTATAATCAAGATAAATCGGCGTGCTTCACATCGAGCAATGCCATAACACAGGAGGATAATACAATGGCTAAGAATAAATACACAGGTACACAAACCGAAAAAAATCTCCGGGAAGCATTTGCGGGCGAATCTCAGGCAAGAAACAAATATACATACTTTGCTTCTGTCGCAAAGAAAGAGGGATATGAGCAGATGTCCGCCCTTTTCCTGAAAACAGCCGACAACGAAAAGGAACACGCTAAGATGTGGTTCAAGGAGCTTGCAGGAATAGGCGATACAAAGGCGAACCTTGAAGCTGCCGCAGACGGCGAAAACTACGAATGGACAGATATGTACGAAAACTTTGCCAAGACAGCCGAGGAAGAGGGATTTTTGGAGCTTGCCGCTAAGTTCAGGGCGGTAGGCGAGATTGAAAAGCACCACGAGGAAAGATACCGTGCACTGTTAAAGAACATAAAAACCGCACAGGTATTTGAAAAGAGCGAGGTCAAGATATGGGAGTGCCGCAACTGCGGTCATATCGTAGTAGGCACAAAGGCTCCCGATGTATGTCCCGTATGTAATCATCCGCAGAGCTACTTTGAAGTACACGCTGAGAATTATTGACGGGATTATCAAACCGCATTTAAACAGGCAGGGCTTCTGTTGACGGCATATAAAGACCGCCGGCGGGAGCTTTGTTTTCGACCGCTATATTCAAAAGGAACATATTATGAAAAACTATAACTGGGCGGTACTCGGCACGGGCGTTATAGCCTATGAAACAGCCGCCGCAATGCAGAAAAACGGAAGAAATCTATTCGCCGTGGGCAACAGGACACATGACAAGGCTGTAGCTTTTGCAGAAAAATATAATGTCGGCAAGGTGTATGACAGCTATGATGAAATGTTCACCGACCCCGATGTCGATATAATCTACATCACAACTCCGCACAACACGCATTACGGCTTTATGAAGAAAGCAATTTTAAACAGAAAGCATATTCTTGTTGAAAAGTCGATAACATTGAACAGTGACGAACTGAATGAGCTTATCACACTTGCCGATGAAAACAACGTTGTAATCGGTGAAGCAATGACGGTTTATCATATGCCGATATATAAAAAGCTTGACGAAATCCTGAAAAACGGCACACTCGGCAGGGTGAAGCTTATCACAATGAATTTCGGCAGTTTCAAGGAATACGATATGAAAAACCGTTTTTTCAACAGAAGCCTTGCAGGCGGTGCAATGCTTGATATAGGCGTGTATGCCCTGTCTGTTATCCGTTGGTTTTTCGATTCAAAGCCGGATAATATGCTGTCACAGCTTAAAACCGCACCGACGGGAGTTGACGAACAGGCGAGCCTTTTACTGTCGGATAAGGAGGGACAGATGGCAACGGTTATGCTGTCGCTCCATTCAAAACAGCCCAAGCGTGCGATGATCTCCTGCGAAAACGGCTATATCGAGATCATGGAATATCCGAGAGCGTGGGAAGCAAAAATAACCTATACAGACGGCAGGACGGAGCTTGTCGGCGCAGGTGAAAATTCCGATGCGCTTTACTATGAAATAACCGATATGGAAAAGGCGGTAAACGGCGACAAAAACGTAATGTGCCTTGACTACACCGCCGATGTTATGGAGATAATGACAAGGTTCAGGCAGAAACACGGCATAATTTACCCGGAGGAAGAATAATATGGACAGATGTGAAAAGCTGCGTGATAACCTGTATAGCGCCGAGCTGTTTACAGGTTCGATCACTCTGCAAAAGGAGCACTTAGCGGAGATATTCTATATAGTAAACCGTACCAACGACAGCGAGTTTGTCAAAAAAGAAGCATTGCAGATGATAACTCAATTTGGTAAAACGAAGTATCATTTCTGTGGTAAACACAGCGAATTATGGCAGATGATCTTTAACGATACCGCACTTAAAATTTATCCGACAGACAGCGAAAAGGTCATTACCCGTAAGTATGAAAGCACAGAGAAATTTGCGGATGAACTGAGCTCTGTATTGCAGGAAAAATATTTTGTTCCGACCGACTTTTATCTTATTTATGACGATGAAGAAATGTATAAGCAGGTTGTGGGAATGACGGAATGATAAACAGCGTGAAGTTATGCGGTAAATTTTGACTTGACTATTTTTATTCAAGGTGATATAATCTGTAACGCAAAATTGCAATATATTATTTGAAGGAGCGATTTTAATGAAAGTATTGATGCTCAACGGAAGCCCCAAGGCTAACGGCAATACCAATGCCGCACTGCTTGAAGTCGGCAGAACGCTTGAAAACGAGGGCATTTCATATGAGATATTTCAGATGGGCGGAAAGCCTGTCAGAGATTGTATAGGCTGCGGACAGTGCAGTGAAAAAGGCTGTGCTTTCACCGATGACGATGTTAATGAGTTTATAGCAAAAGCTAAAGAAGCGGACGGATTTGTGTTCGGTACACCGGTGTATTATGCTCACCCGAGCGGACGTATCCTGTCATTCCTTGACAGAGCGTTCTATGCGGGCGGCGCGGCTTTTAAATTCAAGCCCGGCGCATCAATCGCGGTCGCAAGACGCGGCGGAAGCTCCGCATCGTTCGACTGTATGAACAAGTATTTCGGCATAGCACAGATGCCTGTTGTCGGCTCTACCTACTGGAATATGGTATACGGCAGAGTACCCGGTGAAGCCGAAAAGGATCTTGAGGGTATGCAGACAATGCAGAACCTTGCAAAGAACATGGCATGGATGATGAAGTGCTTTGAGCTTGGTAGAAAGAATGGCATTGCACTGCCCGATACAAGTGCGGTTGTAAGAACGAATTTTATAAGATAACTTAATATTCATAATGTAATAATAAACAGGGCTGAACTGCTTGATCGCAATTCAGCCCTTTTATTATTCCCTTACTCTCAGCTCTCTGAATGCGACAGCGGCCGCCGCACCGACATTGAGCGAATCGACACCGTGATACATCGGTATCTTTACCGTATAATCACAGCCGTCTATAGTTTTTTGCGACAGACCGTAACCCTCAGAGCCGAGTATTATAGCAAGCCGTTCCTCGCTCTGAAGCGTCTTATCATCAATACTTACTGAGTTATCGGTAAGCGCCATTGCCGCTGTTTTAAAGCCCAGAGAACCCAGATATGCGGGGCCGTGTGATTGCCACCAGTGCTCGTCCTCTCCGATATATCCCCACGGGATAAGAAACACCGTTCCCATGCTGACTCTTATGGCTCTCCTGCAAAGAGGATCACAGCAGGACGGGGTTATCAAAACAGCGTCTATGCCGAGCGCCGCCGCAGAGCGTATTATTGCTCCTGCGTTGCTGACATCGGCTATATTTTCGAGTACGGCAATCCTGCGTGCATTTCTGCAAAGCTCCTCTGCCCTTTTCGGCGCAGGACGCTCCATAGCGCACAGCATTCCCCGTGTCAGCTCATAGCCTGTAAGCCCGGACATTATCTTGCTGTCGGCGGTATATACCGGAATATCACCGCACCGCTCTATTATGCCGTTTGCACGGTCATTGATATACTTTCTGTCTGTGAGCATCGAAATCGGCTTACAGCCTGCGTCAAGGGCTACGTCTATAACCGTCTGACTTTCGGCTATGAATATTCCGTGTTCGTATTCGTACACCTTGCGCAGTCTTGCATCTGTAAGGCGCGTGTATATTTCAAGCTCAGGGATATTTATGTCGGTAACGTCAATAATTTCTGCCATATCTTTTACAGATCCTTTCGGGTGCGGACTTCTTTTCTTGTTGCAAATAACTTGCAAAAGTGATAAAATAATATCAGAATATGTTTGCGTGCCGCACTGAATATTATAGCGTATGAAGCGGATATTGTCAAACTCGGCAACAACGATAATCGGCACGATTTATTTCAAAAAGGTTGGGCTATATGGATTACTTATATAAAATCGCAGTGGAAATAGACGATGAAAAAGTACTTAGCTTACAACAGCACGACTTGAACGCTGTATACAAGACAGTCAGAGAAGCGTTTGCAGACTGTAGCTTCAATGAGCTGTCAACAAACGATAATCAGCTTGTTTTTGTGATCGGGGACGGTAACGATTCTTTCAGTGAGGTCGGAATTGCCGCAAATGCTCTTCATGACAGCTGGCTCGGCAAGTATCTGAAAAAGATGGAATGGTATGATTCAAGCGACGGCAGCACTGAGGATATGCTCAGAGAAATACAAGAATTTGACAACGAATACGGCAAATAAATTTAACGGAGAACATTATGAAAACAGGGCTTGTGCTTGAAGGCGGCGCTATGCGTGGAATGTACACGGCAGGCGCACTTGACGTACTTCTTGAAAACGATATAAATTTTGACGGGATAATAGGAACATCGGCAGGTGCGGTGTTCGGAGTAAATTTTCTGTCAAGGCAGGACGGCAGGGTCATCCGCTACAACTGCCGTTTCAACGGCGACAGGAACTACATGGGAATAAAGCCGCTACTTAAAAGCGGCGACTTTTTCAACACGGAATATGCCTATTACAAAGTGCCGAACGAGCTTGACAAATTCGACGATGAAACCTATATAAATTCCGGAGTGCCTTTTTATGCAACGGTCACCGATGTAAAAACGGGAAAGCCGGAGTATCTGCAGGTAAAAAGCGTACTTCGGGATATGGAGATGCTCCGCGCTTCTGCTTCTATGCCGTTTATATCAAAGCCTGTCGTAATCGACGGCAGGGCTTATCTTGACGGTGGGATTTCCGACAGCATACCGTTTGAGCATTTTTCCGAAATGGGCTACAAAAAGCAGATGGTAATCCTCACCCGTGATATGAGCTACCGCAAAAAGCCGATGAACAAACTGCTGATACGCTCATTCTATGGCAAATTTCCAAACTTGTGCAAGGCGCTTGAAAACCGTCACGATGTCTACAACGAAAGCATAGACAAGCTATGCGAACTTGAACAAAGCGGCAAGGTGTTTATTATCCGCCCGTCAGAGCCGATAACGATAAGCAGAACGGAGAGAGATCCCGACAGGCTGAAAAGCGTTTATGAGCTTGGACGAAAGGATATGGAAATATACCTTGAGGGTCTTGAAGAATTTTTGGAGAAAGAACAGGAAATATAAATGGCAAACAAGAAATGTCCCGTTGCGAAAAAATGCAGTGGATGTCAACTGTCCAACATGACATACGAACAGCAGCTTGAATGGAAGCAGAAGGATACCGAAAAGCTGCTCGGCAGTTTCGGCAAGGTATCGCCGATAATCGGCGCTGACGATCCGTATAACTACAGAAACAAGGTGCAGGCGGTATTCCGCTCCGACAGAAACGGCAGGATAATCTCCGGCGTATATCAGTCGTCCAGAAACGGCATAGTCGGAATAGACAGCTGTATGCTTGACGATAAACGTGCGGACGAGATTATAGTAGGAATAAGAGGATTACTTAAATCGTTCAAGCTACAACCGTATGACGAGGGTACGGAGCGTGGCTTTTTACGTCATGTGCTTGTCCGTGTCGGAAAGAATACGGGAGAGATACTGGTTACTCTTGTTGGCGGAAACTCAATGTTCCCTAAAAAGCACGACTTTGTGAAAGCGCTTGTAAAGCAGTTCCCCGACATCACAACCGTAACATTCTCGGTAAACCGCACTCCCGAAATGCTTACTCTCGGAAATAATAACGACGTGCTTTACGGCGAGGGATACATTACGGATATTCTTTGCGGGAAAAGGTTCAGAATATCTCCGCACTCGTTCTATCAGATAAATCACGCACAGACCGAAAAGCTGTACGACTACGCTATAAAGGCGGCAAAGCTCACGAAGAAGGACGTTCTGCTTGACGCATACAGCGGAATAGGCACGATAGGTATAATTGCATCTGACTATGTAAAGCAGGTACAGGGCATTGAATACAACGCATCAGCCGTCCGTGACGCAGTAAAGAACTGCCACGAAAACGGGCTTACCCGCAACATTGCTTTCAACCGGGGCGATGCAGGCGAGTTTCTGGAGAAGAAGGCAAAGCTCGGCACGCATTATAACGCAGTGATCCTCGACCCTGCAAGAACTGGAGCGGACAGAAAGTTTTTAAACTCGCTCGTAAAAATCGCACCGGAAAGAATAGTTTATATTTCGTGCAACCCGGCTACGCAGGCGAGAGATCTGAAAACGCTCGCGAAAAAGTACACTGTGACCGATATTCAGCCGTTTGATATGTTTCCGCATACGAGGCACGTCGAGTGCGTGGTTGCGATGTCAAGGAAAGCGGAGTAAAGCAGGATATTTGGCTTAACGGTGCGGTTTAATCACATTAGGCATACTACACTGTTTTGGTGGAATATGGTGATTTGGCGTATAGGGTAATATGTCCGCGGTGACAGCAGTTTCGCAGCGATACACGGGTTTCGGGTAGAGTGAGAGGAAGTGCTGTGATAGTGGGCGGGATAGATGTCAAATAGTATTAAGTGTTCAAAGACCTTATACAATCAAATGACTTATTCTGTATTATATTATTCACAAAGTTGCTTGATTGACCTCTCCATTATTTATATATAGTGAGGATTCAATACAAATAGCTCTTAATCAAATTAGCACATCAAAATATTAAACATTTTTAATTGCGGAGGTATTATATGTTTGAAAAGCAAATTAATGCATTAACTACTATTTTGAGGGATAAAGATATTAGAGATTATTCCGGTGATTTATTTATGAATATTATCAAAGCAGTTTCTTTAGGCGATATAGGTGCCTTATTGGATGCTACAGGTGATGTGAAAAACATAATCTTTCACATACCAACAGTCCTGTTTTGGGACAAAATGCAACGGTATTTGTTTGGCACTTTTAGAAGCTTTGATGATCAAATAAAAATGGCTAAAAAATTTTCCAGAGATAATTCGAGTTACGAAGCTTTTGTAAAAAAACAGATTCACTTGATTAACGAAATGAATGATGACAAAAAGATCGATTATTTTGCAATGCTTACACGATGCTTCCTGTTAAATGAAATGGAAAATGATTTATATTATAAACTTGCAAGATTCATCAATATGTGTACATCTGATGAGTTAGATTATATTAGGGATTTTGATTACAATAATAGGTCAAAAATCAATGCTGTAATATCATCGTTGTATCAATATGGTTTATTCGAACAATCTGAATCAAACGACGGCGCAGATTATGTTCTCTCTGGCTTTGCGAAAGCACTAAAAAACAATTGCTTGAATTATGACGAAGGGTTAAATAGTCGAGTTCGGATTCTTTCATATGATCAAATACCTCCACTTAACATAGCTGAACCTATATCATTTAAAGAAATTGATGAGATGTTCTAATAGGAAATAAATGAATTTTTGAGCCAATATGCAACATATAATTAACACCTACTGACTGCAAAGCCAGGAGGAGTATCACTATATCTATTATAAACTTACACCATAATCTCAACCGTAACCCCCGACTTCAACTCCACAGAAAACCTATCGTCCCAAACGACAATCTCCTTAAGCCCCCGCCGGGCAAGGCTCTCGTCAAACTCGGTAAGCTCGGCGTCCTGCTGGAAAATAAAGTCATTCAGCTCATTGATACACTTGACCTGTTCGTCACGGACGGCTGTGTCGATGAAGTTCTTCTGCTTCATCTCACGAAATTAGTGTATTCATATGTGAGGTTTTCCTACCCTAAACAATATTCCGATATAAAAATGACCCTCGTTACTTTTAAAAAAACGGCCTATTATATAACTATACAGCAGAAAAAAATAATCCCGACTGAAACCAGTCGGGATTTGCATGGCGGAGAGGAAGGGATTCGAACCCTTGACCTTTAGTAGTCAAAAATTGTATCCATGCTTCTTGCTAATAGCAATTTGTATTTTTGCATTGCTGATGGAAAAACGTGCTGATATACTTTTTCAATCATGTCTGTTGACGAATGCCCCATCAGTTCCGCTATGTATTTCTGTGGTATTCCCATCAGTAAGCATTTTGAAGCATAGTAGTGACGGAGCGCATAGAATTTAAAGTAATATAAGTCGGTATTGGCATTGAAAAAATTCCGCCACTTATCACTAATTTCTTTGGCGAGTATTCCGCCACATAATGACTGTTTTCTGTTGTTAATATTTTCAAGGAGAACTTGCTCCATTTGATTTGATATTGGAATAGATCGATAACCGGCGTAGGTTTTAGGCGCTTTTCGCACCGGCTTTCCTTTATGATCCAGTACAATTGCCGACTTTATTTCTATATGACCCTTACAAATTGATTCGCCACTCAGAGCAGCAATTTCTGAGGGGCGTAAGCCACATTGGCTGGCAAGAAGAAACGGTTTAATTAATATCGGTTTTAATTTCTTTATACGACTGTAGATTATATCAATCTCATCTTCTTCGGGAATATAAAACGATGCTTTTGTTTTCTGAGGTTTGGTGACAAATAATTTAGATTGTATTTCAGGAGCAAACATCTTCACTGCGGCGTTCACAAGACCTACAGCATTGCTTATAGATTTTGATGAGTATTTTAGCATATCACGGTTAATGGCACTTTGGTACAGCTCAGAGGTAATATCCGTAAGGTTGACAGACATCAAATTCTGCAACTGATTGCGTCTGATAATAATATAACCATTGACTGTTGAGGGAGAGAGAACAGTATATTTACTTTTAATGTAGCGGTCGATTGCTTCTGAAACAGTCATATTATTGATTTGCACATTATTGCTCCTTTGTAGAAAATTTGATTTATAATTAAATTATATCATATTTTGTCGAGATTTACCATACAAATTTATTTAAAATTAATTGTCGCCACTGGCGTCAATTAAATATAAACTTATTGCACAGCTTGTCTGTGCATTTTTATTTGCCAAATATGGCGGAAAGGAATAAAAATGGATACAATCATTTATTTAAATGCAACAATCAAATTACACTTTGGTGGGCTTGCGATCTATGAATGTGAAAACGGATTTATAGGCTTCTGCGATGCGAGGTGTGGCGACATCGGAGATAATCCGATGATTACCGATAAATCTGAAATGATAAGCATTGACAGATTACCTTACAAGTGGCGTGAGAAAATAAAGGAGGAGTTGAAAAATGCCGAAAACTTATGATAAGAAAGCTTGGCTGGAACAGAAAGAATTGACCAAAGAAGAAAATTTAAAAATTATACAGAATATAGTCAATAACTTTAAAGAAGATCCTGAAAAAATTCTTGAATTTATTGATTTTCAGTCACGTTTTTATAATTACAGCACACGCAACACCATGCTGATTTACGCTCAAAACCCAGGTGCATTATTCGTCGGATCTTTTGCCGCCATCAAAAAAATTACAGATGAGCTTGCAAAAGAACACAAACTTCCTAACGGAGAGCTGCCGTATTACGGAATTAAAAAAGGTGCTAAATCCATAAAGATATTTGTACCGCAAAAAATCACATATTTGAAAAATGAGAACGGCGATTGGATCCAGTTATCAAAAGCAGACAAGCAATTGCAACTGGAATATAAGAATGGCAACATTGAAAGCTACCAAAGGCTTGGATTTGGCATAGGAAATGTTTTCGACATATCGCAGACAAATTTACCGATTGAGTTATATCCGACCGTTATCAGCGAAGGGTTCGGAGAAGAAAGTGAAATACATAAACAATTTGCCGAGTATATAACGAATTTTTGCAAACAGCACAATATTGAAGTAAAGGATATGAACGAGGAAACGGTTACAATACGTGGACTTGCAAGAAATGACAATATTATAGAGCTTAATCCGCTTTTAAACGATACCGGAAGGCTTTCGACATTGCTCCATGAAGTTGGGCATGAATTGCTTCATTTTTCTGCTAACAGTAATAAGATGTCGATTGAACAGAAAGAAATCGAAGCTGATATTTTCAGTATGCTGATGTTACGAAGATACGGTTTTGAAATACCGGATAGCCGCAGTAAGCATTTCGTAGATAATTATCGTAGCCTGGATGATAAAGACGGAAAACTTCTGCAGGAATCATTTGACCGTGTAATGAAAGAATACAGTAAAACCGTTCAATTAATTTCAACTGAATTTGCTGCGGAGATGCAAGCAACTGAAGAAGTCAGCAATCAGATAACGATGGTTATGGGATGATTTTTAATTGTCGCCATTGGCGGCAATTAAATAGGCTGTCGTTCAGGCAGCCTGTGTATGAGAGCGACAGTGTAAAGCCGGTGCAATTCCGGCAGCTCTCAAGGAACGACAAGAGGTAGAAGAACGTTTTAAAGCGTGCTTATGATGGGAATTGTGATTATGTCGTTTCTTTTGCAGCGGACAGTGATAGCTACACTGTAGGACGGAAAAGTAAGCCTGCCGTCCTTTCCCGTTGCTTTTAAATTTAAAAAGGCTTAAATTTAACAGCTGCTTTATGCAGCAGAAAGAGGTTTACCATGAGAAAAACAAAAATTATCGCAGTTGCAAATCAGAAAGGCGGTGTCGGCAAAACAACTACAGTTGTAAATATAGCTGCAAATCTTTCAAGAAACGGAATGAAGGTACTATGTATCGATCTTGACGGTCAGGGAAATCTGTCGGATTATCTAGGCTTTTCAGGTGAAAATGAAGAAATAGTAATAACTGACCTGCTTACCGCAGAAATGTCACGCAAGCTTTCAGATGAGGTCATAGAACAGGCAATCCTGACGAGCAAATCCGACAACGTTGATTACATTCCATCTGACATAACTCTTTCAACAGCGGATATGTTCCTTGCCACAGCAATAGGACGTGAAATGATACTCCGCAGGTTGCTTCTTCACAAAGTGTTTGACAGGTATGACTATATCCTGATAGATTGTCTGCCATCGCTCGGCGTACTGGTAGTAAACGCACTGGTAGCCGCAGACGGCGTTTTGATACCGGTGCAGACACAAAAATTTGCGCTCAACGGCATTGTTCAGTTTGAAGAAATAATGACACTTGCAAAAGAACTTAATCCTACGTTGACACTGTATGGAGTTATCGAAACAATGAACGATAACACACGAATGGCAAAGGCGGTTGATGAAGCGTTGACCGAAAGATACGGTAATCTCGTTTTCAACAGCCGTATATCAAAAAGCGTTATGGCGAGCAATAGTACCGCAGAACAAAGAGCAATGACTATAAATACAAAGCTCGGCAGTCAATATGCAGATCTTACAAACGAATTTATAGGAAGGTGCAAATAAAATGGCTTTTGATTTTTCCAATATTAAAGCAAAAGGAAAGCTTAACGGGCTTTCCTTTTATTCCTCGGTGTCAGATAACGATAGTGTACATGAGATACCCTTAGATCTTATAGACAGCTTTGAAGGACATCCGTTTTCAGTCGTTGATAACGATGATATGATACAGCTCACAGAAAGTGTAAAGCACAATGGCATTATGAATCCGGCTATAGTTCGTGAAAAAGGCAGCGGCAGATACGAACTGATAAGCGGTCACCGGCGCAAAAGAGCCTGTGAGCTTGCCGGGCTTGAAACACTCAAAGCGTATGTAAAACAGTTAACGGATGAAGAAGCAACTATCATAATGGTTGACAGCAATCTTCAGCGAGAAAAGATATTGCCAAGCGAAAGAGCTTTTGCTTATAAAATGAAATATGAAGTACTTAAAAAAAGTGTTGGCAGACCCGCAACCGATAAATTGTCGCCAGTGGCGACAAAAAGCGGTCGTACCGATGAACAAATCGGAGATATGTTCGGAGAGAGTAAGGACACCGTTCGCAGATACATTCGGCTTACATATCTTATCAAAGAAATCCGTGATATGGTTGATGATGATAAGCTGTCAATCAGAGCCGCAGTTGAAATATCTTATATCGAACCGGCAAAACAAGCTATACTCGTACCGTTTATGCAGAAATATGATGTAACAATCAATAAAGCCGCCGAGCTCAGAGAATGGCTTGACAACGGCGGTTTAACGGATAACGAAACCGTCACTTCCCTTTTTACTGATAAATCAGCTAAAAAGGAATCTTCTCATAAACTGCCGAATGCTATTAAATATAAGCAGATAAAATCGTACATTCCCGATTCCGTTCTTAAAGAAGACTATCAGAGTTATGTTATTAAGGCACTGCTTTTTTATAGGGACAACGGCGAAGATGTTTAAATGGACGATAAAACAATACATAAAAAGACAAATAAGAATAACATTTGACATTTAAGGTCAAATATGATAGAATGGAGAAAATTATATGTTGTGTAAATTGTTATCGACTATACCGCTCATTGTACTTACGGTAATAATTTTAATGAAGGTTATCAAAACCATTTATCGTTTATTAAAAAACAAAAATATTTTTGACAACACAGATGAAATAACCCGGTACTTTTACTTCTTTCCGTTTTTCATAATGTTATTTATGGTATTCGACTGTGTGAATTTATGGAAAATCATAATAGCTGTTTCGGAAATATCTGCATATATCTTCTCACTCGTAGCCGTTTATACCAAAAAAAGAGGAGTTAAAGAGCCATTTGGTCGTTATAACAAAAATCTCTGTGATAAAATAATAATGCTTATAGTAATGGCGATTAGTTATAGCTTAATGTATTGGTTGAAATCGGGGTAAAAATGAAGGATTTATTTAGAAACTCATATAAAATTCAATGTTACATTGTTGAAGCAAAAAAATTAATAGAAACAAGCAATTATTCCCTTGTAAAACAAGGTTTAATAGTCTGTACATTAGTTGCTTTTGTCTTATTTTTTTGTTTCATTTTTTCCATCTCGTTAGATTCTAAAATTCTCTTGGCAGCATCAAGTATAATAACTTTGACAGGTGGATTATGTGTATATACAGATTTTCTCATTTCTTTAAGAGGCTTTATTGGAATTTCTTTGCTGATTTCAACAACTTCAGGTATTTTTGCTTACGTTGTTTGTTACGATCAGAACAATGATTTATTAACCTACAGTGCTTTTTTTGTAACTGTTGGCGTGTTTTGGTTTATGATCAGTTTAGTTGCTAACAATAAAATTGCTAAAACTGCTAATGAAGTTTTTTCGATTTTCTTCGGATTAATAGTGGTAATTAAAGATACAATTCTCGACTTTCTTCCTGAAGAATTAAACATCGATCAATATATAAATTTCGCAGAATCCGGTTATAGTGACGCCCAAGTAATCAAAATGCTCATTGATGTAATAGCAACTCCTCTATTGGTGATAAATGCTATTGCAATGATTCTTTGTGTTTTAAAAGAACACTGGATAGAGCAATACAATGACGGTAAAGATTTGAAATAAAAGTTAAATTGTCGCCAACGGCGGCAATTTTCTTTTGCCCAAACAGAACTTTCAACAGTTGTGACAATTACCAATATAATGGATTAAGATTTGTTTGTATTTTCGTTGATAATATGTTTACTATCAAATCAAAATATGATATACTAAAGATAGTAAATACAGCGAAAAAGAAAAGGAGGACAAAATGAAACGTACCCACACCATACTCGCAACAATAACCCTTATCAGCGTAATACTGACCAGTGCTTGCACGGCAGGCAATGCAAGCAGCACAACGTCCTCTGCACCCGAAACGGCAGTGACAACTACCGCTCCGGCAGTGACTGGAACAGTGATAGATAGGATTGACGAGCCGAAAGCAGAAACAACTACTGCTCAGACCACAGCTATCACAGCAGTGACCACCACAAAGCCACAGGAAACAAAGATAGCTGAAACTACCACCACCACAACAGCGACTGCAACGGCAAAGCCAAAGCCGGCAACGACAACAACCGCCGCTACAACAAAGCCTGCACCCGAATGGACCGAAAGCAAGGCAAGCGGTACTAAGTATGTCAATACCGACTGCTACAGCCGTAAAAAAGCTGTACTCGGCGCTGACACAGTTAAGCTGTACAGCGTGAACGACAAGGTGACAGTGACAGCCAAGACCGATACAGGCTACTTCAAACTTTCTGACGGTAGCTTTATACACAGTGATTATCTGAGCGACAGTAAGGTTACTGTTGCTGCTTCAAAACCTGCTCAGAACAATAAGCCTCAGCAGACAATAACGAAGAAACAGGAAAGCAAGCCTGCCGAAGATAACTGGAGATTTACAAAGCAGGACTGTGAAGATATATTAAAGGCTTGTGAAAAGTACGCTAAAGACAATGGATATGCATTTTTTAAACCCTCAGATGTCGGTACAACAAAAGGCAAAGTATATCAACACAGCACTTGGACGCAGGTTTATTCCAATCATCCCGATAGCTTGTATTCCAAAAAACAAGCTATAGAATATCTTTGCCAGTTCTATGAATTCAATGAAAGTCAAGGTTTTTCTACTTGCATAGACTACTGCCTTGCAAGCGAATATTGCCAATGGGCAAAAGAACACTGGGGCATTGATATTAGCAATGATACCGCCTGCCAGGACTTGACGGCTTATGTATTCTTCCCGTGTATGGGTTAAAGACAAATAATAAAAGCAAACAACTGAATATATTAGAGCTTTGAAATTAACTGTTCAAAGCTCTTTTCTTTTTTCCGAAGGTACAAATAAATACGAAAACTCAAAGCAGTCTTTTCATAGGACTGCTTTTTTATATATACAAATGCAAACCAAGAAAGGAAATCGGTATGAAAAACAAACTCAGAAAAATGTTGAGCTTAGTTTTATCTGTCGTTATTGCTATGTCGGCAATAAGCCTGAACACATTTGCGGCTACAATAATGAATATCGTAAACGGCTCAAATCAGAAGTTATATGTTGACTGGTACGATTATTCATATAACTTCAACGGCAGACTGAACACAAGCACATACGGACAGATAATCAAACTCAATGTTGGTAGCCCAACAGGACAGGTAGCGTATTGTATTCAGTCCTCAAAGGATGCTTGGACAAGCGATTATACGGCACAAAAGACCTACAATTTGTTGTCGTTAACGCAACAGCAGAATTTAAAACACGCTCTGATTTATGGCTATCAGGGTACAACAAAATATGGCTACAACGCTGATACTGAACGTATCGCAACGTCGATCGTCACCTGGAATATCTGTGACGGTTGGTTCAACAACTCTTCCGAAAGCACGGCTGTCGGTATATTCACCGAGGATATGTCAAGCTCTATGGCTACAAATGTCAAGGCTTGCTATAACAAGATCAAAGAGCAGATGTTAAGCCATCTTACTATACCGTCTTACGCTGTAAAGCCTACAGTAACAAATGTGCCAAAGCAGAAAATGACGACTAACAGCGATGGAACATTCACAATAACGCTGACTGATAGTAAAAATGTGTCTAAGTATTATGACTGGCAG
>JABLTL010076531.1_pt1 | contig 51415 bp, 40 predicted proteins | sample 7160151 | NCBI WGS metagenome assembly JABLTL01 (sample SAMN14651223, study PRJNA627086) | human gut metagenome | isolation source: feces | host: Homo sapiens | reverse complement strand
GATTCGACGCTGATAGCCGCGCCTTCATCGACGAAAAACAAGGAAAAGCAGCGTGATCCGGAAGCTCATTCCGTCAAAAAGGGCAACCAATGGTACTTCGGCTACAAGGAGCACATCGGCGTGGATGCGGACAGCGGACTGGTTCACACGGTGGAAACGACAGCCGCCAATGTGCACGACAGCAACATGGTTGTCGAGCTTCTTCAAGGAACAGAGGAGGAAGTTTATGGTGACAGCGGGTATCTGGGTGCAGAAAAGAAGGATGATGCAGTTCTTGTCAGCAATGAAGGAAAGCCTATCCGGTATCAAATCAACAAGCGTCCGTCGCAGCTGAAGAAAGCAAGCGGCGAAAAGTTCGAGCTGCTCAAGGCAATCGAACATGCGAAATCCTCGGTTCGTTCCAAAGTTGAACATGTGTTTTGCGTGATAAAGAGAATCTTTCATTTCTGCAAGACACGATACCGAGGACGGGAAAAACTGCATCAGCATTGCTGCACACTGTTTGCACTTGTGAATTTATACCTTGCTCGCAATCGAATGAAGGTTGCGTAACGAGGCTTATTTCTCGTGCAAACAGTGCGTTTGAATTGCGCTCTTTCTCGAAACTTTGGTCAGCGGGGATGATATGGATGGTTTGGGCGCAATTATAAGGGGTATCCATGATACTCTATAAGCGAAGCTGACCGAAGATTTCGGGGAAAACTTACGAGAAAGCATTCTGCCGGGGCGAATAGGTGAGATGTACCTCATAAGTAAGGCTTCAACATCGGGTGGACTGATTTTGCCTCGGAAGAAACGCAGACAAACATGTACCGCATCAGAAAAAGAAACTTTGTAAGCGTGTTTCTTTTTCCCTTGCTGAATGACTACGGATTGTGTAATCATTTGGCAGAAGTTGTACATGATGAGTTTTGCAAAAACTTCTTGGTAAATGAAGTCCACCTTTTTTGAATGAAGATGCAATAAAGTCACGGAATATTTCAGTTCACGAAAGGAAGTTTCAATACCCCAGCGCATCGCGTACAGGTGCTTAATTTCCTGAATAGAAAACGCATCTTTATCAAGATTTGTAATAATGGTTTCGCAGGCTGTTTCGGAGATGGGAAACCGCACAATGCGGAAATGCAGATCGAAGAATTGCGTGGGGTCAGCCTTTCTGGACTTAGCCGGGAGATAATCAAAGCGGCACTTAGAGGGGATGCGCTTGTAGTGATTTTTGTCTAAAAGCAAGCATTTCACTTCGCTTGTCTGTTTATTGGTAAGTTTCAGGTGAAAGGGAATATCAAACGTATTGGAACGCGGCAGGTTCAAGCCGGAAGCAATACCGGCACTGCTATCTTTGATACGAATGAGGAACGACCAGCCCTTTTCTTGAATATGCGCGAGGTTGTTGTAGGCTTCATAGCCCCTGTCAGCCAGCAGCAGGACGTTTTTCGCCTCAGAACGATCCACCATGGAAGTTAAAGCGGCGGATTCGTCGGTCTTTCGACTTTTCTGGATGATTGCATCAACATAGATATGCTGGAGCAAATCGTACATAGCGTTTATATGCAGCAAATTATAAGATTTCTGCCCGTTCGCTCCCGGATAGAAAGAGTCGGCATCTTGAGGATTGGCGGCGATTTGCAAGTCGGAACCATCGACTGCAAAAAGGCGATAGCCGTTATATGTTTTTTGTTCGCAAATACGGTCAGTAAAATGATGAAACAGCGATTCAAAAGCCGCAGGGAGAATTTTAGCCCTTTGCTGAACAAAAGCAGAAGTTGTATGGCTTGCTGAATTCAAGTCAAAAAAATCCATTAGCTCACGATTGAGCGTTCCGCCCTGAAAGGACAAAATGGCAGCAACTACCTTTTCAAAAGGGAGCTTTCGGTTTCGAGTATTGTCTTTTCCCGGATTTCGGGAAAACAGCTGCTTTTCCGCAGCAAGTTTCTTAATTGAATCCGCCAATGTTCGCTTGACACGCCTGATAGTCACACATCTCACTCCTTGTAGTTTTGTGTCACAGTGGACACTTCCTAACTACAAGGGCCTCTTTGCTTACTTTGGTAAGCAAAGAGGCCGCACATTTTTATCCTTTTGTCAAGTGCTTTGCAAAAAAAATCCTCCTACGCGATTCTTCTACCCGCATAGGCGGTGGGTAGGTTAACTAAATGACATTGCGCGCACGGCGCGAGGAGCTTTTTTCGTACCGTTCGATAGAAAAAACGTGCGTGAAAGGAGCGCACAGAAAAGAAAGGAAACATATGAGTAACCAAGAAAACAATCAGAAACAGATTCAGTTCCCGGCTCAGCAGGAACTGAAACACCTCCGCACCCGCTGCGGCAAGGTGTACGCGCTGGGCAACAACCGATTCCGCGCAGTGGTACAGACCATGCCGGTTCATGAGTACGACGCGGCAACGCACCAGTGGGTGGAATTGTCCGCCGAAAAGCGCCAACAGATGGCGGCGCAGGCACACAGCCCGATTGCGACGTTCGCGGATAATTCGGCGGATTCTGCTGCCGGCATCCTCGATACCTACGTTAAAGAGGGCTCACAGCAGAACTTTTCTCACGACGAGCGTCTGTGGATCAGCAACACGAACTACTACGGCAACCGCCTGACTTATCTGAAAGTCGTGGATTTGCCGCGTCTGGGCGCGAATCACTTCATCACGTCCGCGAAGCTGTGCGTTCGCAACGTCTACGCACCGACGGCGGACACTGCCATCATGTGCAAGGAAGTGCTGGAAAACTGGGATCCGGAGACGATTACTTACGCGACGCAGCCCAAAGTCAGCGGCGTGTATCAGGACTACTGCCGTGTGCTGAAAAACCAGTATTCGTGGAAGGAGTTCGATGTCACGAGCCTTGCGCGCAAGTGGTATTTGGGCGACAATCACGGCGTTCAGCTGAGCGCGCCCGAAAGCGAAAGCAGCTTTTCGCAGCTGCATTCGAGCGAAACGGCGAATCAGCCGTACTTCGTATTGGAATATGCGAGCCTTGCGGGTCTGGAAAGCTATCTCACCTACGACCATCAGTCTGCTGGTTTGGCAGGGACTGGCAGTGTCAGCCTCGTCAATGGCAACCTGATTTTCTCCCATGCGGATACCGCGATGAATGGCAATCGTCTGCCGGTCTCGATTACGCACTATTACAATTCTTGCGACAGCGACAAAGACGAGTTCGGCATGGGCTACGGCTGGCGGACTTCGCTGCATCAGACGCTGCATAAGGTGCTGTACAACGGCGAAGAAGAGTTCGTGTATACGGACGGCGACGGCACGGAACACTTCTTCAAGAAGAATAAAGATGACCAAAAGAAGTATTCCGACCAGTCGGGTTTGTCTCTGACGCTGGAAGTCGGGGACGAAAACATCACGATTACCGACAAGGGCGACAACGTCATGACGTTCCCGCTGGTGAGCGAGATCCCGACGGAGGATGCGCCGGAAACCGCGAAGGTGCTGATTCAGAAGATTCAGGATGCGGTCGGCAATGAAGTTACGGTGACGGCATTGGCAGACTCTCCGTTGAAAATTGCGTCTGTGACGGACGGCGCGAACCGAGTTACGACGCTTCATTACACGGATGGTCGCTGCGACCGGATTCAGACACCGTGGCAGAATGAAAACAGCTGCGTCCGCTTCAACTATTATAATGAAGAAACTCTGTACATTACGCATGAAGATGGTCGCATGAGCAAGTACGAATACGCGCTTGCAAACGGTTATCACCTGCTCGTGTCGGCATCTGCAATTGAAAAACATGTTGACCAGCAGCCGGATAAGAAGCTGGCGGACGTAACTTACAAGTACAGTAACACGAACGCCATCGACGGTCTGCCGCACTGCATCACCCACGCGACCGTGACGGGCACGAGGAATGGCACGACGCTGACTGCGGCAAACGTCTCGTACACTTACGGCAATCACATGGCGCTGGTCAGAGATGAAATTTCCGGCAAGACGCTGCGCTACCATTTCAACGATGATGGCAATCAGGTCAGCGTGGACGACGAGCTGGGCTACGCGATGTACACCCGATACGACCGCACCGACGACAACGCGAATGCGCCGATTAACCACGCCACGGAACGCTCTCGGATGCAGCGGGTGGTGCGCAACCTCCTGCTTGACCCGATGTGCGAGGAAAACAGCAGCGTCTGGGAAAAGAGCAGCACGGGCACGATTACGCGCGACCAGTCTACGCGGCAGTTCGGTCTCGTTTCGTATCGGCTGACGATTTGGTCGAGCGACTGCGTGTATGTTCGTCAGGCGGTGACGCTCACGCCGGGCAAGTCGTACACGCTGTCTGGATATGTCCGCTCTGGCGGTCCGCGCGGTGTGATGCGCGTCGCGTACACGGTCGGTAATGAGGCGGTCACGCTGGATTCTGAGCCGGGCAAGGTCTGGGAAAAGACGGATAACATGCCGTATGAGCGCGTGTCTGTGTCCTTCACGCTGCCGGAGAATGCAGAACCTAAGGTTTACTGCATGGCGTACTGCGACATGCAGAACGGCTTCGCGGGCGGCAATTGCTGGTTCGATGCGATGCAGCTGGAAGAAGGGCTGACGCTGAATCATTTCAATATGGTTCAGAACAGCGACTTCTCTGCGGTCGGCACGGACGGCAAGCCGAAGGCATGGACGATTGGCAAAAACGATGCGTCGTATATTGAAGTGCTGCCTTTGGACGCGCCGAAGGATGAATTTCATGCACCGGACTGCCTGAAGCATGACAATACGCAGAAAATTCATCTCTTGGGTCGCTATGACCGCACGGTAACGTATTACCAGCAGTTCCGGCACTACGGCAAAATCGGCGACCGCTTCACGGTGGGCGGCTGGTGCAGCTCGTTCGCGAAGAAGAACGACCCGGACAATTCCGTTTACTGCCGAATTACCGTTCAGTTTACTTCCGCTGACCCTGTGACGGACAAGAGCTACTGGGCGACGGGCGGCTCTGCGGTATTCAACGCGGAAGAAGGCAACTGGCAGTTCGCGAGCGCGGGCATTGTTGCGCCCAACAACTGCACCTACATCCGCGTGGTCTTGCAAATGAACCGTCAGATGAATTTTGCGGATTTCACCGGCATCTACCTGTATCCGGAAGCGTTTGGCACGCAGTATATTTATGACAAAAATGGCAACCGCAAGACGCGGAAGATGCTCTACGGTGGTCAGGAGAAATCCGAGTTCGATGGCGCGGACAACCTGACGAAGCACACCGCCGCGGGTCGCACGGTGTCCAGCACCTTCCATTATGGCGATACAGAAGCGGAGCAGAAGAAGCATCTGATGCTGAAAAGCATTGCGCCGCTGGGCAGCGTCAGCACGTTCACTTACGATGCGTTCGGGAATCCGCTGACGAGTCAGGTGCAGAATGCGGATGCGAATCCGAGCTACTTCATCCGTGGCGAAACGACGTACACGAACGACGGCAACTATGTCACGGAGCAGAAGGATGCACGCGGCAAGATTGTGCGCACGGAGACTGACCCGCAGCGCGGCACGACGACGAGCGTGACCGACGCGAAGGGGCAGACGGTGACGTATGAATATGATAATCTCCGTCGAATTGTAAAAACTTCTGCAAGCGTGGGCGCAGAAGCAGGAATTCGGACAGTACATAACGAATATACCTACGACGAACAGCGCGGGAATCTGGTCGAAATCCGTCACAATACGGACGGGAACGCCGCAAACGACGTGGTGTACAGCTTCGAGCAGGACGCGCTGGGTCGCCAGACGGCGGTCAAGGTTGGAAATCAGACCTTGTCGCAGAGTACGTATCAGAACGATCCGACGAAGCCGAATTTCGGTGCGCTGACCGCGACGACTTACGGCAACGGGGCGAAAGTCAGCAGTCGGTACGACGATTTCAACCGCGTGACAGGGGTGGTGTACGGCGAGGAAACCGCGCCGCGATACGAGTACGACTACAACGCGAAGGGGCAAGTGGCACGAGTTCGCGACAATCTGCTGAATCGGACGACGCAGAGTGAGTACGATTTGGCGAATCGTCCGGTGCGCGTGAAGACCGCAGAAGCTGGTCAGCATGTGTACACGGGACAGGTCGCGTATGACAACGTGTACGGCAACCTGAGCGAATTTACGGAGAAAGTGGGTGAAAATCGACAGGAATTTGGAACGAAATTCGGTTATGATGACGAAAATCGTCCGACGTCGCTGACGTACAGCATTGGTGCGACCACCATCGGGCAGAGTACGACGACCATTGACAAGCTGAATCGGACGACGTTCTCGGCGGTCAAGCTGGGCAGCAAGACGTTCACGAGCGAGTACCACTTCGCGGCGGGCGGCTACGGCACCGGGAGTGTGACGAACCTCGTTGCGTCGATTACCCAGCCCGGCTGCAACTGCGGCTACGGTTACGACGACAATGGCAACATTGCGAGTGCGACGCTGAACGGCAAGTGGACGGGCTACACCTACGATGCGCTGGGTCAGTTGGTGCAGGTCAACGACCACAGCGATACCCGCTCTGGCGAAAATGGTACGACTTGGAAGTATACCTACGACCTCGGCGGCAACATCCTGAAAAAGGAACGCTTCGCCTATGCCGACACGACGAATCCGCTGGAAACCGTTACCTATACCTATGGTGACGCGAACTGGCGCGACAAGCTCACGGCGGTCAACGGGAACGCCATTGCGTATGATGCGATTGGTAATCCGCTGAATGACGGGACGTGGACGTACACTTGGCAGAACGGCCGGCAGCTGCAAAAGATGCAGAAGGCGGGCGTGACGGCTGAATTTGTGTACAACGCGGACGAGCTGCGCGTCCAGAAAACGGTCAACGGCGTGGCGACGAAGTACACGCTGCATGGCAAGAATGTTGTGCATATGACTTCCGGCGCGGATGAGCTGCACTTCTTCTATGACGCGCAGAACCGCCCGGCGGTGGTGGTGTACAACGGAGTTCCTTATGCGTATGTCAAGAGCTTGCAGGGCGACATTGTTGCAATTCTGGATGAGAATGGCAATACGGTCGTCAGCTACGGCTACGATGCGTGGGGCGCGCCGCTGTGGTGTACTGGTGAGCTGGCGGAGACGCTGGGCAAGGTGCAGCCGTTTAGGTATCGCGGGTATGTGTACGACGAAGAGACGGGGCTGTATTATCTGAGGAGTCGGTTCTACAATTCTTCGCTCTGCAGATTTATTGATATGGATTGCCTCATCCATTCTGGAAATACTTTTGCATATTGCTGTAATTCTCCCGCTTCAATGCATGATGTTTGTGGAACTACAGGCGATTATGCATATGATCGGGATAAGGTTATTGAATATGGGCGGCAATACTATAACAAACAGGATCCTTATTACCACCAAAGATCATACAGGAATAACTGCGTTCGGTTTGCTTCACAATGTTTGTATGCCGGTCTCGGAGATGATATCATTGCCGAGGTTTATCCGGAGTGGCATTGTTATCGAAACAATCAGCGCGATCCAGAGAATCCGGAAGAACACGATCAAACAAGGTCTTGGCGGAAAACGAATTACTTCTACCGCTTTTTGATGGATTCTGGCTTGGCATATAATACAACCCGCCTTTATTCTGGGTGGGATCTTGGACTGATGGCAGAGTGGTTTCAGTATGAGCCTGGTGATTTTCTCTTCTTTTCAAACGGAAATGGTGCAGATGAATTTTATCATGTGGCAGTTGTTTCGGCTATAACAGAAAATGATATTCTATTTATGGGCAATACGACGGATTGTTTTGACGCTTCGTTGACTGCATGGTTTCAAGACCCGGAGAATCAGGAAAAAGAGGTGGTAATAGTATGTATTGCAGACCACGGATAAGGAGCCTTGTGATGAAAAGTATTTGTATCATTATAGTTGCTGCAATTGTTTTATTTGGAATCGCAACACATTCTATGCATCGCAACCAAGCCAATCCCTATGCAGACCAAATTATTGGATCATGGGTAATGTATGAAGGTGGAAACGTTGCGCCAGAAGTCCTATCTTTTTTCGCTAATGGTTCTGGTTACTCATACATGCTGAGTGAAGAATTTGTTGAAACAGATCAACCACCTATACATATTGCATCCTCTTTCTTGAGTACACCTCTTTCATTTACGTGGAATATTCAAACAGATGTACTATGTGTCATGTTTGAAGATGGAACTGATATGCAGTACAGCTTGTCTATCGAATCAGACTCAAACAGATGGCCTGTCCTTTCTCTTCAGTATGATATTGGTAGTGGTGGTTGGGTTCCTGCACTAATTATAAAATAGCACGAAATAGAGCTGAAGTTTTTATATATCCATCCCGGAATAATCATTTTGTGAACAGCGCTATTACTCTCACACTGGCCATCCGGCATTACCGGGTGGCCTTTTCTTTTACTCCCTGGTACGACCAACTACACCCTGCATGGCAAGAACATTCATCACATGACTCAGGGCAGCAACGAACTGCACTTCTTCTACGATGCTCAGAACAAGCCTGCTGTAGTTGTGTACAACGACATACCGTACAGCTATATCAAGAATCTGCAGGGCGATATTGTGGCCATTCTTGACAGCACTGGCACGCCTGTGGTAAACTATGTGTATGATGCTTGGGGTCGTCCTATCAGCTGCTCTGGCATCATGGCAAACACGCTGGGCAAGATCAATCCCTTCCGGTATCGTGGCTATGTCTACGACGAAGAGACGGGGCTGTATTATCTGAGAAACAGATTTTACAATGCACACAACAGTCGTTGTATCTCTGCTGACTCAATGCTGTCAACCCGTGGTACACATACTTCTTCAAATGCCTATGCTTATTCCCGTAATGCTCCGACAATCCGTGCTGATGCTAACGGACAGGACAGTATCTATGTCATTTATGATAGTCGCCCCAATGCTACAGATGAACATCCTGAATATAAGGGTCTAACCCTTCAAGGTGAATGGGCAATCAACGCTTTGCGGGAAAATGGCCATTACGTAATGCCTGCTGGTTTTACCAATATTCCTGAGTTCATAGCAGCATGGAACAATGCCGGAGCTTACGAATACGATTACATTATCATTTATGCGCACGGCAGCCCTGGCACTATTGACTGTGCAGGTGGTTATTTGAAGGAAACTACTGAATCAGGTGAAGATGCGAACGGGAACCACTGTTATAGCTCTATCAATGAATTGAAAGAGATACGAGTCAATAAGGGCATTTACCTGCTTTCGTGTAACGGCGCCACGCCAAACTCAGAATATATGACAGCTATTGGTATGCTTTCTTCAAAAGCCGGTGGGGCGCCGACTATGGGTTCAGCATACGCTTCTGTTAACTATTATGAAGGCACGGGAATAACTTATCAATCTCCTGGCCTCAAGTGGTCAAATGGTTTGTCGAAAAATTTCAGCAACTTGATGAATTGGCTATATGCAAGTTGCTGGGTGACCTTCTCAAAAGACGGGATGTGGATTGACTGATATGGTAATGAAAGGAAATGTATCTGGTGAAAAAGAATATGTTGATAATGTTTTTCATCTTCGCTTTGCTCATATGTCAATTCGTTTGGTGGTTTGACATAGGATCTTGGTGTTCTCTTCCAATCGAATTGTGTTACACACACGCTTCCGATTTTTCCTTTAGAGATAAAAACAATAATAAAGCCGAAGCAGATATGTACACATGGCGCACATTCTTTCACCCTGATGATTTTGTCTCGTCGGAAGAGAAGTTGATTTATAATCAGTATAATTCTCTCGTTGGTTTTGACTTTTCACAATATACTTACATCCTCAGTTACGGATTTTCTATTGAGTATCTGTATTGTAAACAACCTGATGCAAAAAAAATGCAATATGGTAAAGTCGTTCATGATGTCAATTGTCTTCCGAATGAGGTTCTGCTATATCGCGTTCCGAGAGTATATATCGAGCCTAATCCGGATCGCACCGATAGTTTTTCTTACAAATTTATTCATTCTGCTCCTTGAATTGCTTCTTCACCTCTTTATTATACCCCTTTTTCGTCCTTTTGGCTGTTCTTTCTTTGTGCGGGATTGCCTTAATTTGTGTTTGTGAGTGAGGTGTTAGAGTGTATTTTCCTGTTCTACCGACAGTATATAGAAAAATGAGTGTTTTTTTCTGTACCATTACATCCATAACGAGTCTATTGGTAACTATACTCATGTTCCTTGTGTTGTATTTGGGAAACCAAGTGCAGGGTATTGTGTTTATTTCATTTCTTTTTTCAGTTATTCTATCTATCGTAGCATGGAGAGCTTGTTTGATAACAATTAAATGTAACGAGTATGTACACATTATTGTTGACAAGCGTATTGTTGCATTGTATAGTCCTACCGGGAAAGCATTACGTACTTTCAACTTTTCTGACATAGTGGATGTGCGGGTTGTCAACTTACCTCAAGTTATGTATGCCGCCTCAATACCCTATGTGCGTAAACAGCAATACATCTGTATACAATCTGATTCTTCACACGCCGAAACACGTCCCCATACAACCTATTCAGAGATTCGAAGTAATCCCCACTGCATTGTTTTAGCCTATAATGAGTATGCTTATAATAGTATCAGCTCAATTCTATTGCGTCAAGAAACTGGAGATACCGTGTAAGGGGGGCAATTCCCCATACCAATGGGTACAGAAGAAGAGTGGCTTGAGGGTTGGATTGAACCTTTGCGGAAGAGTCCTCGTTGGGGAACTGCCGTTGATGGCGAGCAAATGAGTGTGTTCTATTTCGTGAATGGCCTCCACTATATGGTTAACGACGTCGTCGATGGTAAAAAAGGTTGGAAGTATCGCCGCAATATGGGATTTGGATATGTTGATTGTATTGGCGGTGCGAGGTTCATGGGACAACAGTTTTTCAAAAACAGCAGAACCTTGAATGCTAATATTTGTGCGACTGCAAGTGGAATCCGAGCGAACAACCTTTCCCGCTTAGAAGATATTGATCCCACTGCTTTGGAGGAAATCACATATGGTGCCGTGCTATTTACTCTTCCAGATAAGAAAGGAAAGAGGCACATGGCATATTACATCGGGAGTCATAATGGATATGAGCATTGTATTATTGAAACCACAGGAAAAGGAGATCGAATGCATTATGCGAATTTGGAAGAACGGCTGTACAATCCAGAAACTGGGCATGGTTTCTATGAGTGGGGCGAACTGGCATGTGTTGACTATAGCGGTGTGTGCGGTTCTTGGATTGCTCTTCCCTATGATATTCCTTCCGATTGAGGTGTCAGCTGATCAGTCTACGTCGCAGGAATATACTGAGGTATTGACACCTCATGAACAAAATGGCATGTGGGGATATACCGATCGTACTGGTTCTATAGTTATACAGCCGCAGTGGGCTGTTGCGGGGTGGTATCGGTGCGGAACCGCAGCCGTTTGCTCTACCGATGGGCAGTGGGGGATTATAGATGAAAACGGCGAATATCTCGTACCATGCCGATACGATAGCATCTGGGATCAGTATTCATGTTATGAGTCAACGCCATTTGAAGATTCTAACAGTTACATTGGCGGTCTGAGTGATGGATTCTATATTATCATCGATTGCGTTGATGATGAAGAATATATGGGATTCTTTTGCATTTCAACCAAGACGCTTGTTGAACCACAATGGTTTTCAGTTACAATTGCTGACGAGGGTATTGGAATCAATGAATTAGTTCTGGTAGAAGACTGGGATGCAGGCTTTGGATATGTAGACCGCTTTGGACATGTGGTTATTGAGTGTCAGTACGATTGGGCAACACCTTTCGTAGAAGGAGTGGCGCAAGTGGGAAAGTGGATTGATGACGATTACTATGAATACTATATCGATACTACTGGAAATGAAATTAACCTCATGATGAACTGATTTACACAACATCAACTACTCTATCTCTGAAGATTCAAACAATGTAGCAATAAGCGGTAACACCGCAACAGAAGGTTGGCGAGATGACCATGCAGGAATTGTTGGATATAGATTGGATTGGAGACGATTAATTATGAAAATCAAAAGGTTACTGTCTCAAATCTTGGCTAATCGAAAGAATAGGCTTCTGTATATTGTTGATGCAAGTTGGGAAATATTTATTTTACTTTTTCCTGTTTGGTTTATACTGTAAAACGGGAAAGCTCGTCTTGCGGAAACGCTCGGTGGAAATAGAGATCTCGCATCTATTCTCATCTGTCTTACTCAACTCAGCATGATTTATGCAGAAAAAGTAATTACATATATGATAGAAAAAAGGGCGGATGTAAAATAAGATTAGGCTCTCAGACAATACCGTACAAGAGCATCAGCAACGCTGCCAACGAATTGTGTGGTATCTCTTTAAGTAAGGATGCAGGTACTGGTGTCTAAACAAACGTTACGAAAAACCGCGGCGAAGCCCCTCAGCTTCGCCGCGGTCAAAGACATTCGTCTATGACAATGCGGCGTGGCGAGAGCAACGAGCGGCTGCCTGCATGGGAAGAATATTGTGCATATGACTTCCGGCACGGACAAGCTGCGCTTCTTCTACGATGCACAGAACCGCCCGGCGGTGGTGGTGTACAACGGCACGGCGTATGCGTATGTCAAGAGCTTGCAGGGCGATATTCTTGCAATTCTGGATGAGAATGGCAATACCGCCGTCAGCTACGGCTACGATGCGTGGGATGCGCCGCTGTGGTGTACTGGCGAACTGGCGGAGACGCTGGGCAAGGTGCAGCCGTTTAGGTATCGCGGGTATGTCTACGACGAAGAAACCGAGCTGTATTATCTCAGAAGTAGATATTATGCTGCTCTTCGTTCAAGAATGCTCAATCATGATTCTCGCCTATTTAAAAACGAAACTTTTGAATTTAATGGCTATGTATATTGTATGAATAACCCTATTGCATATCATGACCCGAACGGCACTTGCGTATCTTGCGAAACAGTAGATGAAGTTGGGTATCGAAAGACCACCACGGACGACGATTTCAATTCCACTGTAACCCAGGGTATGCGAAATCTGTTATATAATGCCGATGACTACTATTATATTAGTGCAAGCAAAAACAATAAAGGCGGTATTGACTGCATTTGGGCGGTAAATAAGGCACTAAACAAAAACACTTGGAAAGTGGTAAATGCCGCTTGGCAATCATATGTGCGTAGCAATACCACACGAGGGCGCATCCTTGATCTGAATGACTTGCAACCGGGTGACATCATCTTCTCCATAGATCATAGGGATCGCAATTATGGAAAGGATGTTAAGGACATTGCACGAATTGATCCCGTAAAAAAGGGTCATATCGGCATTGTTGTTTCGTTCGATTTCGGAGATGGGAATGGTGAAGTTTTAGCAGTTTTCCAATCCTGCAGTGAAAAACTTTATCCTGATAAGTGGACTGCTCTGTTTTATGATGATACAGGTCCTAATATCACCGCTCTGGAGGATAATGACGGAAACAGCAATTGGGCGTTCTATGTACGTCCGAAAAAATAAAATGTAACAGGAGGAGTTGCAGATGAAGAGAGCTTTCTTAACTATTCTATTCTTTATGTCTCTATTGCCATGCATAGTATATGCCGAGGAATTGTTCTTATACATATCCGATGGCCAATGGGGATATGCGACAGACGACGGGACAGTAGTTATCGCTGCATCTTTTTCAGAAGCAACTCCCTTTTACAATGGCGTGGCCAAGGTGCGTACTTCCGTACCGATGGATCATTATTCTTTGATTGATTTTCAGGGGAACGAAATTACTCCCCCTTGCTATGATATCTATGAATTTGATTCAGCTTTTATCTATGCAGTAGATGCTGGAGATGTCCTCTTGTTCGGTTTCTATGACAAACAAAGCGGCTATTTATCGTCAACATATGACGCAATCAAGCTAACAGATCCATATATCAACGAACAAGAATATATTGCAGTCCAGGATAATGACAAGTGGGGATTTGTTCATCGTTCTACTGGTAATGTCATCATTCCTTGCGTATACGATGAAATCGTCGAACCTTTTCAGAACGGTTATGCATTAGTAATCCAGGCGGATCACCAGATTAACGATAACTTTGATAGTATGGACGATTACATCTTAATTAATTCAAACGGAGTCCCTGTGACTTTTGATGACGGGATTGTGCCAATGAGTTGTCCCTCCTCCGTGGGTCTTATAGCTGTTGTCCAAAACGGTTTGTACGGTTTAGCTGATATTTACGGCCGCCTGATGATTGAACCACAGTACGAATATGTCGATTCACCTACAAATGATCGATTTTGGTATCAAAACACGGCTGGTTATTGGGGCGTCTTAGATGAACGTGGTGCAGTGATTGTTAAGCCAAGCTTTTTGCATAACGATCTGTTGTACGGAACACCTCCAGCCTATGTGAATGACTATGCAGTTGTAAGGCTGAAGGATCAGGTTGTCATACTTGACTTGGCCGGTACTGAAACTGTTATCAACCGCGCCCCTAACATCACTGTTGGAAACGTGATTGACGAAGTTCAGATGCTCTCGTACTATGATTCATCAACTGATCGCTACGGATTTTATAATGTTTATGGGTTGATGTTAACTTCGGAATTGTATGAGGATTATTCACCATTAACCAATGGTCTCATAACCGTGAAGCGCGAAGGAAAATGGGGAGTATTGGATAACAATGGTATTGAAATCCTCCCGTGCGTGTATGACGAAATCAATCGTTTCAACAATTCGACTATCTACGTCATTCAAGACAGCACTATATCTTACATATCAATCAGCAAGGGAATATAATATTTCTAGATTATCGTTGCTAACATATCCCCTTGATAGTACATTCTGGCCATTCGTCATACGTCGGGTGGCCTTTTCTATGCCTGAAAATTTTCTTCATTTTCGCGTTTCAGAAACTGAAATTCAGGCAGTCCGCAAATGCATGCATTGCCCCGAGTTTCAAGCGGAGGGCAAAGAAAAAAGTCCTGAACCCCTTGGAATTACTGGGTTTCAGGATTTCAGTTTCTGGTTTTGAATTCGCGAACTTTTCTGCTATGATGAGGCTACGAAGCAACGACAGGAGGTTTGCGGAATGAGTATTGCATGGAACTATCTGGACAAGCGGAGCGCGGCAATGGCGGCGCTGAAAGATTATCGCAGCATGAAGGCGATTCTGGCGACAACGGCGGAGGAGATTGCGAATGTGCGGCAGGACATGGTTCGCATTGGCGGGATGCGCTTCGAGGAGTCGGCGCATGGTGCGCGAAATCCGCAGGCGGGCGAAAACCAGATTCTGCATGGAATTGCGGAAATTGATGTGCTGGAAGAGCGGAAGCGGCAGGCGGAAGAGTTCATGGCGTGGTTTCAGCCGGCGTGGGATGCGCTGGGGGAGGACGAAAAAACGGTGCTGACGATGTTCTATCTGTCAGAAAACGGGAAAACGGACGCGATAGAGGAAATCAGCGAACGGTTTTGCGTGGAGCGGAGCTCCGCCTACAAGAAGAAGGATCGCGCGCTGGCGCACTTGGCGCTGCTGCTGTATGGGAGGTGAAAGGGGAGGAGAAGTTGATAGATGATATTGACAGGACAATCACATTATGTTACAATAAACATGGAAAACTTAACTGCAAATATATCTAATGCTGATTTTTGCAGCAATAAATGAACTTCAGAATAATCTGAAGCTGAAAGGAGTGGAATTGTGAAAGCAAATGGCAATAGGGTGGTGACAAGAGGCAATTCTGACGCAACAGAGCAGATTAGGAAAACGCGAATGCCCCCAAATACATCACACCTGTTTGCTAAAATGCTGGTCAAAAGGCTAACACTTTCCATATGTACATAATGACTGTGATTGCAAGACCAGCAGCTCAATTGCTTTCTTTGAACAGTCAAAATGTATGTGCGAAAAAGATAAATCCATAGAGCTGTCTGACGGTCAGGATTAGTTCTCAAAAGAGAACTATTTCTGACCGCTTTTTTTGTAACAAAGAGCCGTATGCAGAATCCCTTCGGAGCCGGCATCCCCGAAGGAATTGCCTGATGAAGGATACGGCGCATATCAGCATCAGCCGAGGCAATGGCTGCTGCCAACCAAATGAATGGAGAAATTCATGATGGTAGGCGGCACTGTTCAGTATACCCTTCTTTTGCGATTTTCTCCATTCGAGACAAAGGAATGGAGGAAAAATTGCAATGTCACAAGGACGTTACGTTTGGATTGCAGGGAAGAAAGTATATCTGAATCCGGAGCTGCAGAAGGAACGGGACAAACTCATCAACAAGGAACGTTATCGTCTGCATCAAATGCTGAAGTATATAAGAGAACATCGGAGTACATTTTGCGATTTTTGATGTGGCATTATTTCCGGTTTCGACGCATCATCTGCTTGCGCGTAGCGCTGCATTTCACTTCTGTTCGTCAGCGTGAAAATTTTTTTTGCAGAAATTCTTGAAATCGCGTAAAAAAACCGATTTTTTTTACCAGTTATGGTGAGAGGGATAAAAGTCTCTTTCAGCAAGAAGGGGGAATCAGCATGTCCGGCATTAACTTTTATTAGGAAATAACATCCAGTATGACTGGAATCATGAGAAGCAGCGCTTTCTGCCTCTGCCCGTGCTGCGGCAACATGATGAAAGCGGGAGAAGGCTGATGCAGCTTTGGGTTGGAAGCAATGGGGGAAAATGTTGGTTTGCCGGGAACAGCCAGCGCGTTTCCAATAACAGGAGGTGACTTATGTGGCAGAAGCAGCCGAAAAGAATAGACAGTCTATCTGCATTTCTCAAAATAGTCTTGTGTGGCAGGATGATAGTGTTTTCAAACTGTATTACTACTGTATGAATTGTGCCTGCCGCCAGAAAGCTGAAATCTGCGGGAAACAGCTTATGCCGGGACAACTGCTCTTCTCATATAGAAAGACAGCGCTTGAACTGGGCTGGTCTCGTGATAAGCTGACGAGGAAGATGGCTGCACTGGTTCAAATGGGGTATGTTCAGATACAAACAGCGCGGGACGGTTCTATCGTTACCGTATCGAACTGGCTTGAAAATCAGACCGCTGGCGGTATGAAAATAAGGCTACTCTGTCCCGAAAATCAGTACGCAGACGGTACTGAAATAAGCACGCCGTGTGCTGAAAACAAGTCCATATGCGGCACGAAAGAAAGAGCGGAAAACGGTGCAAATGCGCATTTTTCAGCATTTGCACATCGCAGGCGGCTTGAAAATCAGCACACCCAGCAGCAATATAATAATAGTAATACGGATAGATACACTATCTCATTATCCAGATGAGTTTGAAAAGCTGTGGTTTGCTTATCCGGCTAATCGCAGAAATGACTGGGATGAGGCCTTTCGCATATATCAACAGGCGCTGCGGCATGGTGCGACGCTTGAAATAATCATGACAGCGCTTGAAGCAGCAAAAAGTTCTATCGCATGGACGAAAGATGGCGGGCAGTATATCCCCGGCATTAGCAAATGGCTTCAGCGCGAGCCGTGGAGAGAGGCGAATCTACAAAAAGCGCAAAAGGAGAATCAAGAACAGTGGAACTCGCAGTAAAGTGGCTGTCCTTGCTGCATGAACCGGATGCAATCATTGAAATCAGGAGTATAGACCCTAAGCCTACTGTCAGCGGTTATTTTCGTGCGGACAGTCCGCGCATTGCTGCTGAATTGGCAAAGTATCCGAATCGAACGTTTTACCAGTCGCTGAACCCCGTCAAAAGTGCCTGCTATGCGCGTGCTCAGCATGAACGTCTGGTAGAACGTCCGAAAGAAACAACGTCTGACAATGACATCATAGGATTTCAATGGATTTTGATTGATGCAGACCCAGTCCGCCCCAGCGGTGTCAGTGCATCGGCAGAAGAAAAGGAAGCAGCACACGCTGTTGCTGGAAAGACAATGAAGCGGCTGATGGCAACGGGATTCAGCGAGCCAATTGTTGCAGACAGCGGCAATGGCTATCATCTGCTTTTTAAGGTGCATATCAGCACGGATGACCGGCAAGTGGTTGCGGATTTTCTCTCTGTGCTGGACATGTGGTTCAGCACAGACGAGGCAAAAATTGATACGGCGGTGTATAACCCATCAAGAATTACCAAGCTGTATGGAACAATTGCAGCGAAAGGAGCCCATACGCCGGAACGTCCGCACCGACAGAGCTGCATCATCCGCTATCCGGAGCAGATTCGGGAAACACCCATTGCGCTGGTCAAGAATATTGCAGCGGAACTGCATCAAGCGGCGATACCGACAGAAGCTCGGCGTTCCGGCAAAGAAAGCACTTGGGACATTGAGCATTTTCTTTCCGCACATGGCGTGGAGGTGGAGAAAAAAGTAGCCATCAGCAGCGGTACAAAGTACCAATTAGCACACTGTCCGTTTGACGATTCGCATCAGCACGGAGATGCCGCCGTGTTTGCGTACCATCAAGGCGGTTTCGGATTCCACTGCTTCCATAACAGCTGCGCCGGATACCATTGGCATGAGTTCCGGCAGAAGGTAGACCCGGCAGCTTACAGCAGCAGCCCTTATGCAGTAACGCCTGCTGTGCCGACAGCAAAAGTCAGCACGGCGGAAAATTCTCCACTGCTTGGCAAGGCGAAGGCACGGATGCTGGACTTTGCAGAGATTCCGAACGTAGACCGCAGCAAAATTGTGGTAATTCGGTCACGACTCGGTTCGCTTGACGAAAAGATAGGGGGATTCAATGCAGGCGAAATGTCCATTTGGAGCGGGGGCAATGCTTCGGGTAAGTCAACGCTCGTCAGTCAGATTGGTCTGGCAGCTGTATCGCAGGGATATAAAGTCGCGCTGTTTTCAGGAGAAATGACGGCATCACGGATACGAGAATGGATACTGCTTCAAGCAGCAGGCCCGGACTATGTAATGCCTGATCCGTTGAATCCCAATCATTTCTGCCTGAAGCCCGGCATTGAGGCGAAGCTGGATGCTATGCTGACAGGCAAGTTTGGCATTTACGACAATGACTTCGGCACTGATTGGGAAATCGTTATCAGCACAATTTACGATTGGGTTCAGCAGAACGGTGCTTCGGTGGCGATTGTCGATAATCTGATGGCACTGGATATTCAGCTTGGCAATGTGGACAAATATGAGATGCAATCCCGAATTGCCAAAGAAAAATATACGTTATTTTTGAAAATCGCGTAAAAAACGGCGAAGAAATTGCCAGTTATAATGGAGGGGAAAGCTGTCATGCAGCAAAATAATAATTCCCCGCGGAGGAAAAAGATGAGCTTTACAATGAAAGATGCTTACAGCGTTATGCTGAGGGAGTACCCGGATGTAATGAACATCGAGCAGATGAGCCAAGCATTGGGGGTAAGCACCAAAACGGGTTACGGTCTGCTGAAAAGTGGCGAAGTTGCCTGCTTGAAGGTCGGACGCGCCTATCGGATTCCCAAGGCTTGGTGTGAAATGCGTGGGGTAACTGTCACCTCCGAGATCAAGCGTTTTGTTATGAGCGAGCTTGACAAATATTATGCCGAGCTTGACCGTCTGCATGAAGAAAAGATGAAAAATTGATTTTGGTTATCCTCCCCTTTCTTTGATTTATATTTGATTTTTTTATTTTGATACGGTATAATGCTTTTAACAGCAGATTGAATTTATCTGCTCGACAAATCGGGATTTGAGGAGGTAGGATTAGTTGAAAGTTATAAAGCGAAAATCAATAGGAACACACTTTTCAATGTGTGTTCAGCCTGCTTTTATTATTGGTACAAACAATGAGGATGGAACGCATAACTTTGCTCCAATTACATGGGTTAGCATAACCAATGAGAAAGAGAATGACTATTTATTAATTATCAGTATGTTTGGTACTAAAAGGACCAAGCAGAATGTAATTAGAACTGGTGTTTTAAGCGTTAATCTTGTTAGCACAGACATGATCGAACTTATGGATTATTTTGGCACACATCATGCGAAGGATGGGAAGAAGGATGGAATTTCATATGATGTTGGTAGGGGAGAGATTGTGGATGTTCCTGTTTTGGAGGCGAGTAGGTGGATATATGAATGTGAAGTAGTTCAATCAATTGAAATTGGAGAATCAACAACCTTTTTCTGCAGAATAAGGAATATTCAAATAGAAGAACAGATGGAATGTAGAGATACACTTGATGTGAATCTTACGAAATTAGAACCTGTAATTTATTCGGGAATGTATCATAGTATTGGAAAATTACTTGGCAAAATAGGTGAATTTTCAAAATAGACAAATTCCAATTTATCGAGCAGTTCATAATCACAGCACTTTAACGGGTGCTGTGATTTTTTCATCACCTTAAAAATCCAGACCTGTCCCTATCCTGCATTTTGTTCTCCGCCTGCAAATCACGCCTTTCTTTTTCAGCTTTCTGCCGTTCTTCCTCTCTGCGGATATTCTCCATTTCCGCCTTTGCCTGTTCAAGCAAAACCTGAAAATCCGACTTCATGCGCACCTTCCGGCGGAAGAGACGGAGGCAGTGGAGAAGGGCGAACTGTTTGCGGATTATCTGGAACGCTGGCTGAAAATCGCGAAGAGCACGATTGCGATTACGACGTACAGCTCTTACGACGGGATGATGAAAAGCACCATCGTTCCGTGGTTCCGCAAAACAGGCGTGACCATCACGGAATTGACAGCCCAAGACATTCAGGATTTCTACACAGCACAGCTGGCGCGGGTAAAGTCCAACACGGTGATTCACTACCATGCCCTCATTCATCGGGCGCTGAAATATGCGGTAAAGACAGACCAGCTTTCCGTGAATAGCGGATAAGGTAGACCGCCCGCGCAAGAACGGCTTCCAGCCTGCTTTCTATGACAAGGATGAAATCAACCAGCTTCTCGCCTGTGTAAAGGGGACGCTGATTGAGACGCCGGTCATGTTGGCGGCATTCTACGGTTTGCGGCGCAGCGAAGCCGTTGGGCTGCGCTGGGATGCCATCGACTTCCAGCAGAACACCATCACGATTCAGCACACGGTGATTGCGTGCAGGCTGAACGGGAAGTACGAGGTCATCGCCCGCGATACCACAAAAACGAAGTCAAGCCGCCGGACGCTGCCGCTTGCAGCGCCAATCCGGAAGTATCTGCTGAATACGATTTTTGGATTCGCCTGCGCCATCTGCTCGTGCCTTTTTGATTTTGTCGTCCGCTCATTCCATTTAGCGTAGCGCTGCTACGCTGCATTCCATTCGCGTTAGCCAAAATGCAAAAATTCACTTCGCATCTTTGCGCATTCTCATCCGAAAATCGTATGATTTGCAGGTTCGGCAGGCGGAGAACCGCAGACTTTGCGGCAACTGCTATTGCAAGGACTATGAAGGCTATATCTGCATCAATGAGATGGGGTATCTGCTGAATCCAAACAGGGTATCAGCGATGTTTGAGCTGACGCTTCAGCAAAACCATCTGCGGCATATTCGCTTTCATGACCTGCGGCACAGCAGCGCGAGCTTGTTGCTTGCGAACCATGTGCCGCTCAAACAGATTCAGGAGTGGCTGGGGCACAGCGATTTCAGCACGACAGCCAACATCTACGCACACCTTGATGCGGCTTCCAAACAGAACACAGCAGAAGCAATGCTGCATGGACTGGGATTGGAAGAAGAATGAGGCTGCTTCCAAACGAACATGCACCGAGGCGTGAGCAGACGAAAATAGGATGAGATTCGAGCCCAATAAAAAATTCGACTAAATAACGCACTTGTCATTTAGCCGAATGTGGCGGAGACGGTGGGATTCGAACCCACGGACCCTTGCGGATCAACTGATTTCGAGTCAGTCCCGTTATGACCGCTTCGATACGTCTCCATAAATATCTTCACTGCGAATCTCCGGAGATTGGAGAGAACAGCAGGAGAGAACAAAGTATTTAGTTCGAGCCCCAAGAGCCCTGCAAGCCTTGAAAATCAAGGGATTGCCATTGGAAGCCTTCCAGCATGGATTCACGATTTCGAGTCAGTCCCGTTATGACCGCTTCGATACGTCTCCACACGCTGTCCATAGAACAGCTTATTCAGTATAGCACAGTTTCTCGCATTTGGCAAGCGCTTTTTTCGGAATCTGCAAAAATCCGCGCAAAAAGCGGAAATCCGGCGCGGATACCGCACAATTTGAGCATACCGCGCCGGAATCAGCTTTATTTTTCGTACTTGAAGAATCCTTCGCCGCTGCTCTGTCCGAGTTTGCCAGCGTCAATGTACTCCTTCAGCATCTTGTCCATGCCCTTGAAGTTATACGGCGCGAGGAACGACGGAATCTTCAGGTACATTTTGACGATGTTGTGTGCCGTCGTCAGCCCGACGGTGTCCAGAATGTGGAATGGTCCCTTCGGCGCGCCTGTGCCCAGCGTCCATGCCTTGTCGATGCTCTCCGGGTCGGAAATGCCGTTGACGTACAAGTCCATCGCCGAGAACAGCAGCGGCACAAGCATCGAGTTGAGCAGATAGCCGGATTTTTCCTTGCGGACGGGCAGCGCAATCATGCGGATGTCGTTGGCAAACTGCATTACCGTGTCGAAAACCTTCGGGTCGGTCTTGCTCTGCGCCATAATTTCCGCGATGTTGTTCTTCCAAATGGAGTTCGCGAAGTGCAGCGACAGGTACTCGTCGGGACGCCCGGTGTACTTGGCGAATTTCGACGGCAGCAGGGTGGAGGAGTTCGTCACCAGCACCGTCTTTGCGGGCATCAGCGGCGCGAGCTTCTGGTAGAAGCTGATTTTGTCCTCCACGTTCTCCGCCATTGACTCGATGACGAGGTCAGCGTCTGCAACTGCCTTCGCCATATCGAGTTCGAGGTGAGTGTTCTTGTACGCCGCCTCCACCTTTTCAAGGCATTTTTTCGGGTCGAAGCCGTCGAAATCCGCGATGCCGTTCGCCCAATTTGCGGGCGTTTGACCGTCAGGCGTTGCCATCAGGTTGATGGTGTCGATGTACACCTGATGCAGGTGGTCAAGTTTGGGCTGTGTGCGCCCGATGCTGCTCTCACTGCGCAGCCAGATGGTTACGTCGAATCCGCAGTATGCGCTCTGGAAAGCAATTTGGCTGCCCAGCACACCGCCGCCCGCTACCACCACTTTACGAATCATCAAAAAATCTCCCTTCTCGTGAACCGTGCGCACTTGGCGCAAATGGTTTCTTTCTGACAGAATTTTATCATACTCGGATACGTTTGACAAGTAGTTTGATAAAATTTTGCCGATGGAAGGGGGATTTTGCCGTGCGCAGCCCAAGTGGTGGATATGCCCAAAGTAGGTTAGTTCAGCAGCACAAGAAGTTAGCGAGGACGATCCCGAAGCGGCGCCCGCAGGCGCGTTCCACTTTCAACAATGAAAACCAAGAAACATGGGAGTGCACACCGAAGGGGTCAAGGGGGCGACCGCAGACATTCGTCTGTTTTCATTGCCCCCTCGTCGCCTCCGCAGAGGCGAAATCCCTGCGTATCGCAATGTGCTAACATAATAGGAAAGAACTGCTACTCGGTCGCGCCAATGGGCGCGACAATGTTGAGGTGATGGAAAGAGCAAGTTGGGGGGCGCATCTGCGGATGCGCAAAATTACTGGCAGGGACGCTTCGCTGCCTGCGCCCTTTGCTGACTTTTCCTTTTGAATTGGTCGCCCGAGCAACAGTTGGGGCGTTGCCCCAAACCCCACAAGGGAGCTCCGTCCCTTGACCCCGCAAGGGGCAGATGAAAAGGGACGAAGCCCCCCTTGACCCCTTTCGCGCGATTGAGTTGAGCGCTTCGTCATGCTTTTTCCGCGTGTTACTTTTTTTCTTGTGCCTCAGCCCATTTTCTGACCGCTTTCGCCGCTGCCTGATTCATCCCCGGCACCTTCAGCAATTCCTCCTCCGTCGCCTCCCGAATTGCCTTCATCGACCCCAGCTTCGTCAGCAGCGCCTTCCGTCGCTTCGGCCCAATCCCCGGAATATCCTCCAGCTGGCTGTGAATGCTCGCTTTCCCGCGCAATCCGCGGTGGTGCGTAATGCAAAACCTATGCGCTTCGTCGCGGACGCGCTGAATCAGGTGCAGCTCCGGCGTGTGGTGGTCAAGGCAAATCGGGTCTTCGCGGTCGGGAAGGAAAATTTCCTCCTGCTTCTTCGCCAGCCCGAACATCGCGACGTCCGCGCCCATGTCCAGCAGCGCCTGCCGCGCGAAACGCAGCTGCTGCGGACCGCCGTCAATCAGCACAAGGTCGGGCAGGTCAGAAAACTTGCCGCCGATGGGGGATTGTCCTTGTTCTTTGCGTTCCGCCTTCTCCTGCAAGCCGTGCGCGAACCGCCGCCCCAGCACCTCGTTCAGGGAGGCAAAGTCGTTCGCGCCTTCCACCGTCTTGATGCGGAAGCGGCGGTATTCCTTTTTCGCGGGTTCACCGTCGATGAACACCACCATGCTCGCGACGCTCAAAACACCCTGCGTGTTGGAAATGTCGTAGCCCTCAATGCGCCGCGGGGCCTTGGGCAGCCCCAGCGCCTTGCCGAGTGCTGCCGCCGCGCCGATCGTGCGTTCTTCGCGGATGCTCGCGCGGGCGTTCCGCTTCTCCAGCGCGTCATGGGCGTTTTTCGCCGCCAGCAGCACCAAATCGTGCTTCTCGCCGCGCCGGGGCGTGACCAGCGTCACCGCCACGCCCTTCTGCTGCCGCAGCCATTGCTCTAATTGGGGTTGCGCGCCGTCGGGCAGCTCCTGCACGAGAATGTTGCGCGGAATCAGGTTGCCCTCCTGATAATACTGCGTCAGGAACTCTGCCAGCACGTCGCCGGCGGGTTCGCTGCCCTCGCGGGGGAGGGCAAAGTGGTCGCCGCCGACCATGCGGCCGCCGCGGACGTATACCAGCTGAATCATGGCGTCCAGCCCGTCCTGCGCAATGGCGAGGATGTCCTGCTCGCTCCGGTCAGTCTGGATGGCGATTTGCCGTTCCATCAGCCCCTGCACGTCACGGATTTTGTCGCGGATGACGGCGGCGCGCTCGTACTGCATCTTTGCCGCGTAGTCCATCATTTCGCGGTTCAGCACGTCCAGTACCTGCTTGTAGTCGCCGCCGAGGAACGCCAGCACGCCGTCCATCATGTCCCAGTACTGCTCTTCGGTGCATTTTCCGGCGCACGGTGCGAGGCATTTGCCGATTTCGTAGTTGACGCACGGGCGGCAGGGTGTTTTCAGCGGCAGTTCCTTCCGGCACGTCCGCAGGGGGAACACGCCGCGAACTGCGTCGATGACCTGCCGAACCGCCGTCGCGCCGATGTATGGGCCGAAGTACTTCGCGCCGTCCTTCTCCATCCGCCGGGCGAGGGTCAGGCGCGGAAACGGCTCTTTCAGGTTGACGCGCAGGTACGGATAATGCTTATCGTCCTTGAGAAGGATGTTGTAGTACGGTTTATGCAGCTTGATGAGGTTGCATTCGAGGCACAGCGCTTCGAGGTTGCTGTCGCACAGGAGAATGTCGAAGTCGTCGATGTGGGAAATCATGGCGGCGACTTTTGGCGTGTGCTCCGTGTCGCGGAAGTAGGAGCGGACGCGGTTTTTGAGGTTGACCGCCTTGCCGACGTAGATAATCGTGCCGTCTTTGTCCTTCATCAGGTAGCAGCCGGGGCTTTCGGGCAGCATCCTGATTTTCAGCTCCAGCTTTTCGCCCCAGTCGATTTTTGCCATAAAAAATTCCCCCCTTAGATAACAAAAGCCGGAAGCCGGACAACCCGTCCGAACCTCCGGCAAGAAAATGCAAGAATCAACAAGTTAGTCGTTCGCCAGACCCCAGTCATCCAGCGTAGACGGAATCTGATGCCACAGCACGGCTTCCACCTTGCCCAGAATCATGTTCCGCGGCACAGCGCCGACGTGCGACGAGCGGCTGTCGTTGGAATTGTTGCGGTTGTCGCCCATCAGGAAATAATGTCCTTCCGGCACGATGTACGGGCCGTAGTCGCTGTACATCCGCGCGGACAGGAATTTCTCGGTGTACTTCACGCCGTTGACGTACAGGTAGCCGCCGGAAATTTGAACCGTATCGCCCGGCAGACCCACCACGCGCTTGACAAAATTCGTGCTGCCGCGGTCAGGATAGCGGCACACCACGACATCAAAGCGCTCCGGCTCGCCGCCCAGCACAATCGGCTGATTGAAGAAGTACGACGTGCCGTAATGCAGCTTGCTCATCATCATGATTTCGCCGTTGTGCAGCGTTGGATACATGCTGTTGCCGTCCACCACCACGGGCGAACCCACGAACGCTTTCAGCAGGAGGACGAGCAGCAGTGCGCCGACAAGTGTCGCAATCCACTCAATGGCGTTCTGCTTTGCGGGCTTTTTCACCTTCGGGGTGACGACGTAGCCCTTTTTCATCATGCGCTGCTGCCATTTGGTGTAATACAGGGCGGATTCTTCCTTCTTTTCGGGAGATTCCGGCGCGTTTTCGGGGGAGGAAGGGGCGGATTCCGCCTGTTTGACCTGTTCGGGTTCAAGGTTGGACATGGGGAAAACCTCGCTTTCATGATGCAGAGGAATTGTTTCGCACAATAAACGAATGGGCGGAGCGATTCGCTGCACGTTTCACGTCAGGAAATTTCTGACTTATTCGGCAACCAACTGGTTACCGCATTTCATCAGAACTTCCTCAAAAAAATTCGCCAGAATAGGGGAAAATCCTGCCGAAGCATCAAAAAGTTGCAGAAAGTTTACAAACCGTCAAGCGTCACCGTTGAGCCAGAACGCGGGCTTCACCAGCACGGTTTCGTGCTCTTGGTCAATGTCCATCACCATCAGCGACTTTTCGCCCATCACGCGCTTCTTCACCGGCTTTGCGGTGGACATCACGAACGTCATGCCGACGACATCGACATTGAACTCGCGCATCAGGTCGACCATGCCCTTCGCCGTGCCGCCGCCTTTCAAGAAGTCGTCCACAATCAGGCACTTCTGCCCCTCCTGCACCGCGCGGCGCGAAAGGCTCATCGTCTCGATATGGCCGGACGACCCGGAAACGTAGTTGATGTTGACCGCGCTGCCTTCGTAGACCTTGGAAGAACGGCGCGCAATCACCAGCGGCACGCCCAGCGCGTTCGCGGTGGAGAAGGCGACGGGGATGCCCTTCGTCTCCATCGTCAGCACAAAATCCGGCGCGGCGGCATAGTATTCCGTCGCCATGATTTCGCCCATGCGGGTGACGATTTCGGTCGTGGAGAGAATGTCGCTGTAATAGAGGAAGCCGCCGGGCAGAACACGCCCTTCTTCGCTCAGCTGCTGGCAGAGGTCGCCGATGAACTTGCGCGCTTCGGGACGGCGAACCTTCGTGCGATAGCGAACACCGCCCGCCGCGCCCGTGACCGTTTCCAGCTCGCCCAGCCCAAAGTGCGCCACAACGTCGCGCAGGATATCAATATCCTCGCTCATGGTCGATTTGGCAGACCCGAAGAGGTCGCAAAAATAGGAAAGCGTGAAGATGCGGTTCGGCTTGGCGGCAAGAATCTTCATCATAGCGCTCATGCGCTCGTTGCGGCGGATTTTGTCCACGGGGGTATCGCTCCTTTATCGGTGGTCGAATGCGAATCCCGATGCACCTGAATCATCCGGGAATCGTATGGAAATGGTACGGTTTTTTCGGGCACACCGGAGCAAATCAGGCAAAATAAAAAATCCGGCGATGCCTGAATCGTATTATAGCACAAATCTACGAATGATGGAAGAGGGCAAAATAAAAAAAGTTCGGTTTTTGTACAAATGCGCGCAATCATCCGCCGAAGGAGTATTACCATGGACAAAACAGGCAAAATTGCATGAGAAAAGGACAAAAATCAGCCGCTTTCCGTTGCAAAATGGCGAAAATCACCCGAAAGGCAGGAAAAAAATCCGCTCCCTCTTGCATTTTTGGCAGGGAAATAGTATACTTATATTCGGACAAAAAAGAAGGAGGTGGTTCACCTATGAAGTCCGTGAACATCAAGCTGAACCTGATGACCGATGGTGCCAAGTTCGTCCAGATCGTTGGCGCGTATCCGTATGACATGGATCTGCGCAGCGGCCGTCACGTTGTGGATGCTAAGTCCATTCTGGGCATCTTCTCCCTCGACTGGAGCAAGCCTGTGACGATGGAGATTTACTCCGACGATTGCGACGACCTGCTGGCCGAGATCAAGCCCTTCCTCGCGTAAGCGTCAGGGGGCATTCAGGACAATCAGCTGCGGAAAGGTCTGCAATGGGGCAAGTGCCGCCGGCGCGGACTTTCTGCCGACAAGCGCATCCCCTCAGCCACTGGCGGAGGGGGTGTTTTCGTAAATTCGCAGAATAAAAAGCGAGATGTACCCCAAGCGTGACGGCGCCCGAAAGGGTGGAGGGGGAGCGCGGAAAGCCCCTCTTCGCGTCCGCAGACGCGAACCCTCTGCGTCAAAAGCGCAATATTATTATGGTAGAAAAAATCCGCAAGGGAAGGAGGACGAACCCGCGTGCAGCGCAAAATTATCCCCGATGCCGAGAACCGGCTGCTCATCCTCTATGCCCTCAAAACCGTCGGCGCAATGACCGACCAGCAGCTGCTGATTGTCATGACCGACACCGACTTGATGAACTATATCACCCTCCAGCTGACGATTGCGGATTTGGAGAGCGAGGGCAAACTGCGCCGTCAGGGCGACACAGCCGGCGGGACGCTCGAACTGACCGACGCGGGACGCTACCTGCTCAACAGCTTCGAGATGCACATTCCGGTCAGCCGTCGTGGGCTGATTGACAGCGGCGCGGCGCAGTGGCGCGAGCGGTTCGCGGCGGAACAGATGGCGGCGGTGGAGATTTTCGACCTCCCGAACGGCGAAAAAGGGCTGCACCTGCGCATCGTCGACCGCCGAAACGTCCTGCTGGACATCACTTTTGCCCTGCCGACGGGCAAACGCATCAACTGCCTCCAGCAGCGCTGGCAGCAGTGCATGAATCAGGTCTACCTGCTCCTGCTGTCCACCTTGGGCAGCGGCCACACGCCGGAAAAGAAGCTGCCGGACGGGTGCAGCGTGCTGCAGGTGAGCGACTCGGAGTGGCTGACGACCGCCTGCGACAACCCGACGCAGCCGACCATTACGCTGATGGTGAGCCTGCCGACCGAGGAAACGGCACATGAATGCGCAGCCGCTTTTCCGACCATGAGCGCTGTCGTTCGCGACGCGATTCTGGCGCTCCTGGACGGCGCACAGCTGCCGTAATGCCGCGCGCTGCACACTTTTCCCGAAAAAAAGTAAATTCCCTCTTGACAAAGCGGTGGAAACGTGGTATGCTAACGAAGCTGGTTCCATTATGGAGAGATGGCCGAGCGGTTGATGGCGCTGGTCTTGAAAACCAGTGATACCGAAAGGTACCGGGGGTTCGAATCCCTCTCTCTCCGCCAGTTTTCTTAACTGCATACGAGCTTGACATGGAGAAGTACCCAAGTGGCCGAAGGGGCTCCCCTGCTAAGGGAGTAGTGTGAGTAATCGCAGCCCGGGTTCAAATCCCGGCTTCTCCGCCAAAAACCCCGGAAACGTTGCGTTTCCGGGTTTTTTCGTATGCTTTTTTTATGCAGTGAAAAAGCCGTGAACGCGCTGACAAAATCCCGCTGGATTCAAATGAATCATTCACCCAAGATACCCATGAAGAACCGGCACCCCTCATCGGTTAATCCACAGGCACGCCAAGGTCACCACCACAGCAGCTGCGCAAAGAATCCCCAAAACGATAAACCCCATGCGTTCATCTCCTTCCACCGCGGCGAAGTCCTGTCGGAATAGGATGTGCAGACAGGGAGGAAAATATGCCGCATGGGTGGATCTTTTCCATGGGAACAGGAAAATATGCAGCAGCACTTTCAGAAAAAAATGCACAAAAATCCCCGGAAGCCTTGCACTTCCGGGGATTTTTCTCCTGTACGCCCGGCAGGAGTCGAACCTGTGACCTTCAGAGTCGGAGTCTGACGCTCTATCCAACTGAGCTACGGGCGCTCATCAGCCTAATTATTTTACCACAGCAGGGGAGGATTGTCAAGCGGAAATGCGGAATAAATCATGGCGAGGGTATCGAAAGGGAATCGGAAAGTCATCCGCAAGGGCGCAAAGCGGGGAAAATCAGCCATCAAAAAACATCTGCTATATTTTCTGCACATTTGGGGCTGATTTTTTAAAGAAATGCCGCTTGCCCTCTTTTCAAATGGGCAAAAAACTGTTACAATAATATAAGAGCAGAAGATGCTCAAATTACGAGAGGAGAATGAATCCATGAAGAAGCTCGTTTCTCTCATCCTGGCGCTGGCGATGGTGCTGTGCGCGGTTTCCTTCGCGTCTGCGGATGAAACCTACCGCGTGGCGATGATTACCGACTCCGGCGACATCACCGACCAGTCCTTCAACCAGACGACCTACGAGGCCTGCAAGGCGTTCTGCGAGGCCAACGGCGTCGACTTCAACTACTTCAAGCCCACCGGTGACTCCGACGCGGAGCGCATCGCGCAGGTCGAAGCGGCCATCGACGAAGGCTACAACGTCATCGTCATGCCCGGCTACCTGTTCGCGGCGACGATTGGCGAGTGCCAGCCGACGTACCCGGACGTGAAGTTCATCGCGCTGGACGTGTGCGAGTATGACCTCACCTCCAACGGCGTTGACCTGAGCAAGGCGTCCAACCTGTTCTCTGCTGTGTATCAGGAAGAACTTTCCGGCTACATGGCGGGCTATGCGGCAGTGAAGATGGGCTACAAGAAGCTCGGCTTCCTCGGCGGCATGGAGGTTCCGGCGGTGCAGCGCTTCGGCTACGGCTTCGTGCAGGGCGCGAATGACGCGGCGGTGGAACTGGGCATCGCGGCGGACGTCTCCTGCGAGTACGTCTACGGCGGCAAGTTCATGGGCGATGCTGACATCACGGCGTACATGGACAACTGGTACGCCACCAAGGGCGTGGAAGTCGTGTTCGCTTGCGGCGGCGGCATCTACACCTCTGCGGCGGAAGCGGCTGCGAAGGTCGGCGGCAAGATGATCGGCGTTGACTCCGACCAGTCTCCCATCATCAACCAGTATGCGGACGGCATGACGGTTACTTCCGCCATGAAGGGTCTGGCGGCGACGGTTAAGACGCTGCTGACCGATACCGTTGCGGGCAACTTCGACCTGCACGCGGGCAAGGTGGAGAACCTCGGCCTCGTGTCCGGCGACGACCTGACCCTGAACTACGTCGGCCTGCCCGTGGAGACCACGGAATGGAACGACACCTTCACCGTGGATGACTACACCGCGCTGGTGAAGGCGATGGTGGACGGCAAAGTGACCGTTTCCAGCGACATTACCGTGCGTCCGGAAACGACCATTGCGGTCAACTACAACGGCAACATCAAGTAATCTCACCTTCCGGGGGATGGCAACGTCCCCCGGATTCTGACAAGAGCTTCCGCCGGGGGAGTCCTCTGCCGCGCGGAAGTTTTTGTCAGAATCAAGCGCATTTTCGGCGCACACGGGGAATCATCCGCCGCAAAATCGGCGAAATCAATGGGGAAAACAGAACATCAAGGAGGAAATGCTTCATGGAGAAACAGCGCGTTCAAACGCCGGACGAAAGCACGCCTTATGCCATCGAAATGCTGCATATCACCAAGCGCTTTCCCGGCATCATTGCCAATGACGACATCACCCTCCAGCTGCGCCACGGCGAAATCCACGCGCTGCTGGGTGAGAACGGCGCGGGCAAATCGACGCTGATGAGCGTCCTTTTCGGCTTGTATCAGCCTGAGAAAGGCGAAATCAGGAAGGATGGCGAAACGGTGTCCATCCGCAACCCCAACGACGCCACCGCGCTGGGCATCGGCATGGTACACCAGCACTTCAAGCTGGTGGAGTGCTTCACCGTGCTGGACAACATCATTCTGGGCGTTGAACCGACGAAATTCGGCTTCCTGCAAAAGAAAGAGGCGCGGCAGAAGGTGCTGGCGCTGTCCGAGCGTTACGGGCTGCACGTCGACCCCGACGCGAAGGTGGAGGATATCACCGTTGGGATGCAGCAGCGCACGGAAATCCTCAAAATGCTCTACCGCGACAACGAAATCCTGATTTTCGACGAGCCGACCGCCGTCCTGACGCCGCAGGAGATTGACGAGCTGATGCAGATTATGCGCAATCTGGCGGCGGAGGGCAAGTCTATCCTCTTCATCTCCCATAAGCTGGCGGAGATTATGGCGGTTTCCGACCGCTGCACGGTGCTGCGCAAGGGCAAGTACATCGGCACGGTGAACACGAAGGATACCACGCCGGAGGAACTGTCCGCGATGATGGTCGGGCGCAACGTCAACTTCCACGTCGAGAAGAAACCGGCGCAGCCCGGCGAGGTCGTGCTGAAGGTAGAAAACATGACCGTCGCGTCCCATGTGCACAAGAACAACGCTGTCAAAAATGTGTCGCTGGAGGTGCGCGCGGGCGAAATCGTCTGCCTTGCGGGCATTGATGGCAACGGTCAGACGGAGTTCGTGTACGGTCTGACGGGCCTGGAACCGCTCGTCAGCGGCAAAATCTACCTGGATGGGCAGAATATCACCCGCGCGTCGATTCGCCGGCGCTCGCTGGACGGCATGAGCCACATCCCGGAGGATCGCCACAAGCACGGCTTGGTGCTGGATTACTCGCTGGAGGACAACATCGTTTTGCAGCGCTATTTCGACCCGGAATTCACGCGCGCGGGCTTCCTGCGCCGCAAGAACATCCGCGCCTATGCCAATCGGCTGATTGACCAGTACGACATCCGCTCCGGGCAGGGCGCAACCACCATCGCCCGCAGCATGTCCGGCGGCAACCAGCAGAAGGCGATTGTCGCGCGCGAAATCGACCGCTCGCCGCACCTGCTGATTGCCATGCAGCCCACGCGCGGTTTGGACGTGGGTGCGATTGAGTACATCCACAAGCAGATTATCGCCGCGCGCGACGAGGGCAAGGCGGTGCTGCTGGTTTCGCTGGAGATGGACGAGGTGCTTGACGTGTCCGACCGTATTCTCGTGATGTACGAAGGCGAAATCGTCGGCGAGCTTGACCCGAAAACGACGACGGCGGAAGAAATCGGCCTGTATATGGCGGGCGCGAAACGGGAGGTGCGGTAAAGATGGCAAACGAACCTAAGAAAGTCCGGCAGCGCAGGTCGATGCTGCAAATTCCCGGCGTGCAAACGATTCTCTCGTCGCTGCTGTGCATCGTGCTGGGGCTGCTGGTCGGCTTCGTCGTGCTGCTGCTGATTGACCACGGCGTGAGCGAAAAGACGGGCAACCTCAACGCCATTGATGCGATTCTGGTTATCATCAAGAACTTCTGGAAGTATGGCAGCAGCACCGCGCAGATGAAGTATCTGGGCAACACGCTGGTCAAGACTGCGCCGCTGCTCATGTGCGGCTTGTCGGTGCTGTTCGCCTACAAGGTAGGCTTGTTCAACATTGGCGCGGCGGGTCAGTACGTCGTGGGCGCGGGTGCGGCGCTGTACTGTGCACTGGCGTGGAACATGCCGTGGTATGTGTGCCTGCTGGCGGCGGCGCTCGCGGGTGCGCTGCTGGCGTGCATCTCCGGCGCGCTCAAAGCATTCTGCAACGTCAACGAGGTCATCTCCTGCATTCTGCTCAACTGGATCAGCCTCTATGCCGTCAACAGCCTGCTGTCGCTCGTGAAGGACAGCAACACCCCTTACACCGTCAAGCTGAGCGTGGGCAATCCGAGCGCGCTGATGCCGTCGCTGGGGCTGGAAAAGCTGTTCTCCAACAACCGCTATGTGACCATTGCCATTCCGCTGGCGATTGTCATTGCCGTGCTGATTTGGGTGCTGCTGAGCAAAACGAAGCTGGGCTACGAGCTGAAGGCGACCGGGCTGAACAAGAATGCCGCGAAATACTGCGGGATGCGCGAAAAGCAGAATCTCATCCTGACGATGGGGATTGCGGGCGCGCTGGCGGGCATCGGCGCGGGCTTCATGTTCCTCTCTGGCTTTGAGGAATGGGCAGTGGCGCAGTCGGCGGTTCCGGCGATGGGCTTCAACGGCATTGCCGCGGCGTTCCTCGGCGGTCTGCACCCGATTGGCACGATTTTCGCATCCTTCTTCATCCAGCACATCACCTTCGGCGGCGCGTATGTTGACCGCGCCATCTATTCTTCACAGATTTCCGACCTCATTTCGGCGGTCATCATCTACATGTGCGGCTTCGTGCTGTTCTTCCGGCAGGTTATGACGCGCCTGGCGGAGCGCAAAGCGGAAGCGAACCTGCGGAAGGAGGCGAATCTCAAATGACACTCTTGCTGCAATATATGCTGATGTTTGCATCAGTCCTGCTGCTGGTGGCGCTGGGTGGCTGCTTCTCGGAGCATTCCGGCGTGATTAACATTGGGCTGGAGGGTATCATGGTTTTCGGCGCGCTCGGCGGTGCGCTGATGATGAAGTACATGCCCGACGGCACGGCGGTCGTCGTGGTCATCCTCCTGACGACGCTGATGGCGATGATTTTCGGGATGCTGTATTCGCTTCTGCTGGCGGTCGCGGCGATTAACTTCAAGGCAGACCAGACGCTCGTCGGCACGGCGATGAACCTGCTTGGCACGGCGGCGGCGACGGTCATCGTCAAGGCCATCAACATTGCCGAAGATGTGTCGAATGTGTCCTCCGCCATTACCTACATCAACGTTAAAAAGGCGTTTCTGGTGGATATCAATGGCTTCGAGTTCAACTGGTTCATGCTCATGGCGGCGATGCTGCTGGTGATTTCGTATGTCCTGCTGTACAAGACGCGCTTCGGCCTGCGTTTGCAGGCTTGCGGCGAGCATCCGCAGGCGGCGGATTCCGTGGGCATCAACGTCTACAAAATGCGCTATGCGGGCGTGATGATTTCCGGCGTGCTCGGCGGACTGGGCGGCTTGGTGTACATCACGGCGGGCGTGAGCGAGTGGAAATTCGAGAACGGCGTGGCGGGCTTCGGCTTCCTTGCGCTGGCGGTGATGATTTTCGGGCAGTGGAAGCCCCTGCGGATTGCGCTGGCGGCGCTGCTGTTCGGGCTGTTCCGCAGCTTGAGCAATGTCTACACCGGCTTTGACTTCCTCGCGCAGCTGAACCTGCCCAGCACGTTCTACAACATGCTGCCGTACATCATTTCGCTCCTTGTGCTGGCGCTGACGAGCAGCAAGTCCCGCGCGCCGAAGGCCGAGGGCATCCCATACGACAAGGGAAGCAGGTAAGGGAAGAGCCTTGCCTTCTGGCTGCACAAAACAATGATAACAGAACGCCCTGCCGGGGTGAAAAATTCCGGCAGGGCGATTTTTTCTGCAAAAAAGTTTCGGAAACCAGAAAGCAAGGAAAAGCAGTCAAGCATGGACGCCACCGCCGTTCTTTCCCGCAAGAAACTTTTACGGCAGGGAAAGTCCAGAGGGGGCTGAAGTCCAGACTTGCACCCTCTTCAGCGCCCTCAGGGCGCTCTTTGGAACCTTTCTGTCGCAACAGAAAGTAACGTCTTCGCCTCCGCAGAGGCGACGGGAGCAGCGGATAAAATCAAGATGGATGTTGAAGTCAATCAGCTGCAAAATCTCCCCGAAACACCGCGTGGCAGCGCGTGCAGCGCATGGAAATCCAAATCCAAGTGAACGCATCGCCGGGATTCGCGAACGCAGAAACTTCCTCCGCATCCGGATACTCAAAGGACAAATCCACCTGAAACGCCGCATTCCGGCACTTCGGGCAAATCGCCGGATGCAGGGGAATCGGCGCGGGCGGCTGCCTGTCATCCAGCACATTCTCATAGCCGTCGCATCGGCTGTCAAAAAGCGGAACGTCGCCGTCTGGCTGATGAAGCGCAACGCAAAGCACGTCCTCATCCGCCAGAAGCTGATTCCGCCCGAAAAGCCCGCGTTTCAGCCTTCCACAGAGCTGAATTCGCAGATCTTGCGAGCCGTTCAGCGCAATCGCACAGCGGACGCGGCTGTCTGTGCCATCCACATCGGCGGCATAGGGACGCACGGCGGCGGGAAGCAGCATGGAGCATCCTCCTATTCCAAAAGCGGCAGGGGATTTCTCCACCTGCCGCCCAAGTTCTCATTACTTCATCCGTTCTTCCAGTTCGGCGCGGCGGGCTTCATAGCCGGGCTTGCCGAGCAGGGCGAACATGTTCTTCTTGTAGGCTTCGACGCCGGGCTGGTCGAAGGGGTTCACGCCCAGCAGATAGCCGGACAGACCGCACGCCTTCTCGAAGAAGTACACCAGATAGCCGAAGTGGTAGGCATCGGCTTCGTCAATCTCGATGATGATGTTCGGCGTGCCTCCGTCCATGTGCGCCAGCAGCGTGCCCTGATACGCCTTGCTGTCCACAAACTGCACGGACTTGCCCGCCAGATAGTTCAGACCGTCGATGTCCTCGTCCGCCGCCTCGATAACCAGCTCACTGCGCGGATTCTTCACCCACACAACCGTCTCGAACAGGCTGCGCGTGCCATCCTGAATGAACTGCCCGATGGAGTGCAGGTCGGTGGAGAAATTCGCTGCCGTCGGGAAAATGCCCTTGTTGTCCTTGCCCTCGCTCTCGGCGAACAGCTGCTTGAACCACTCGCCGGTCATCATCAGCGCCGGCTCGTAGTTCACCAGAATCTCGATGTTCTTGCCCTTGCGGTAGAGGATGTTGCGCAGCGCGGCATACTTGTAGGCGGGGTTGGTGTCCAACGTGCCCTCCTTGCAGCATTCGCGCGCGTCCGCCGCGCCCTTCATCATCGCGGCAATGTCGATGCCTGCCGCGGCAATCGGCAAAAGACCCACCGCCGTCAGCACGGAGAAGCGCCCGCCGACGTCATCCGGCACAACGAAGGACTCGTAGCCCTCGACGTTCGCCAGATTCTTCAATGCACCGCGCGCCTTGTCGGTCGTGGCGTAAATGCGGCCCTTCGCGCCCTCTGCGCCATACTTTTCTTCCAGCATCTTCTTGAACACGCGGAAAGCAATCGCGGGTTCGGTCGTCGTGCCGGACTTGGAGATAATGTTGACGGAGAAGTCACGGTCGCCGATAATCTTCACCACGTCATTAATATAGGAAGAAGAAATGTTGTTGCCCACGAAGTAGATTTCCGGGATGCCCTTTTCACGCACGCCGTTGTACATCTGCCCCTTGCAGAACTCAATGGCCGCGCGCGCGCCGAGGTACGAGCCGCCGATGCCGATGACAACCAGCACGTCGCTGTCGCTCTGGATCTTTTTCGCCGCCTTCTGGATGCGGGCAAACTCTTCCTTGTCGTAATTCACGGGAAGGTCGAGCCAGCCGAGGAAATCACTGCCCGCGCCCTTGCCGGTCAGCAGTTCGTCATTGACTGCATTCAGCAGGGTTTCCATGTTCGTCAGTTCCGCAGGCTTCACGAAGCCGTTCACGCCTGTGGTTTTCAGTTCCATAGCCATGAGAATATCCCCCTCTTTTTGTGTCAAGCGGCGAAAGGGAAAGACCAAATGCCGCTTCTGCGTGTATTATATAGCGTTTTGGGCGAAATGGCAAGCCTTTTTTGCGTTTCTGATGGCGCGGAGGCTACCTCATCCGCCTTCGGCACCTTCCCCAGAGGGGAAGGTTTGGTGTGCGTCTGAGCCGCAGCTGCCGAAAAAAGCAATGCAGCGCGAAAGCCGCCCCGCCTTCCCCTCTGGGGAAGGTGTCGCCGCAGCGACGGATGAGGTCGGAGCAGCACGCGGGCATAGTATGAGAGAGCGCTCAACTCAATCGCGCGGAAGGGTCAAGGGACGAAGTCCCTTGTGGGGGCAAGGGGCAACGCCCCTTGGTCTCCCCCCAATCAGCACGCGAAAACAGTATGAAAGTGCGCTCAACTCAATCGCGCGAAAGGGAGTCCAGAGGGTCGAAGACCCTTTGGCGGGTGCAGGGCAGAGCCCTGCCGGAGTCCAGAGGCAGCGCCTCTGGGGGTCACTCCTTCAAGATGAACAGCACCCCCAGCGTGCCGGGGCCGCAGTGGCAGGAGATGACGCCGCCGGCGCGGGTTTCGATGACCGCATCGAAGTAGTTCAGGCTCGTCAAATAGGTGCGGACTTGCTCAACAACCTCCGGGTCGCAGCCGGAATGGGTGATGAAAACACGCTCCGGGCGCGCGCGGAGCAAATCGTCGTGCAAATCGTGCGTGTAGGCAGGGATGCAGCGGGCGAGCGAACCGCGGTACTTCTTGTCCACCAGCATTTGACCGTCGCGCACGACAATCTTCGGGTGCAGCTTCAGCATACTGCCCATCAGCGCCGCCGCGCCGGAACAGCGCCCGCCGCGGTGCAGGAACGTCAGCGTATCGACGACAAAGGACGCGCGAACCAGCGGAATCAGCGAGGTCACATGCGCCACAATTTCCTTGGCGGACTTGCCTTCCTGCGCCATTACCGCCGCTTCCATCACCAGCAGACCGATGCCGGTGGAAAGGCTCTGGCTGTCCACGACGTGGATGCGGTCGGACGCGCCCAGCTCCGCCGCCGCTTCCACCATGTTCGATCCCGTCGCGGACATTTTGCCGGAGATGGAGAACGCCACAATCTCGCCATACGTCTCCAGATACTTCTGGAAAACTTCTTGAATCGTCCAGACGTTCGCGCAGGCAGTCGTCGGCGCTTTCTTTGTGCTGTCCGACCAGCGGAAAATTTCTTCCGATGTGATGTTCACGCGGTCTTCGTACTGCTGGTCGCCCAAGCGAACTATCAGCGGCACCAGCGTGATGTTATAGCGGTCGAGCAGATCCTGCGACAGGTCGGATGTGCTGTCTGAAATGATTTTGACCATACGATTTTCACTCCTGTTCAAGGGGAATATATACACATTTTATCATTTTCGATGCGCAGTTGTCAACCGATTTTGCGGTGTCTCAACAATCGTTGCGAATATGGAAGCAATAGGAAACTTGCATTTGCACACGGAATGTGCTATGATGGGGGACAGCAACGCGAAGGGAGCGTCAAAAGGATGCAGAAGTGGGTCAGCGTGTGGGGAAATGCGGTCAGCATTGCGGAAAATCGCCCGGAACGGTACGCCAAGGACATTACCTTGCGCTATCCGATTGTCTCGCCGTTTTCTGGCAGCGGCGTGCGCCTGACGTTCGATAATTACTGCGGCACGGAGCCGGTTACGCTGGAAAAGGTGACAATTTTCTGCGGCGGCGCGTTTCACCCGGTCACGTTCGGGGGCGAGCGCCGCGTAACGCTTCCGGCGGAGGGTAATGCGATTTCCGACACGCTGGAAACGCCCGTAACTGCCGGGGAAAAGCTGCTTGTCAGCTTCTATTTGCAGGATTTCACGCTCATGCGCAGCGTCGTGTTCACCTGCGGCGCGCTGTCCGGCGGGCTGTACGCCAACGGCGACGAAACGGAGAACCTCAATATTTCGATGGACACATCCCGCAAGACGCAGCTGACCTACTTCCTCAGCAATGTGTCCGTGCGTACTGCGCCGGAGAACCGCGCCATCATCTGTTATGGCGACTCCATCACCGCGCAGGATTGGCCGGATGATTTGCAGCTCCGTTGCCGCAAAGACGGCTTTGAGCACACTGCCATCATCCGCCGCGCCACCAGCGGATCGCGGATTCTGCGCGAATATCACTGCCTGACGTACGAATCCTACGGGCTGATGGGCGCGAAACGCTTTGCGCATGAAGTGCCGACCGACGGCGCGGATGCCGTTATCATCCAGCAGGGTATCAACGACATCATCCACCCTGTCGGCACGCAGGTGAACCCCTTCCGCCCGATGAGCGATCTGCCGACGGCGGACGAGCTTATCAGCGGACTCAAGACGTACATCCAGCAGGCGCGGGGGATGGGCTTGCGCGTCTACGTCGGCACGCTGCTGCCCATGGGCGGCTGGCGCACCGACGCGCCCTTCCGGCAGGACTTGCGCCACGCTTACAATGATTTCATCCGCACGACCAACCTGATTGACGGCTGCATTGACTTTGACCGCGCCCTGCGTGACCCGGCGAACCCTGATTTCTTCCTGCCCGAATACGATTCCGGCGATCACCTGCACCCAAGCAAGGCGGGCTATCAGCGGATGGCGGCGGAAGTGCCGGCGGAACTGCTGAAATAAATAGGAAAGGCGTTTTCGGAACGTGTGCATCCGAAAACGCCTTTTTAGGGAATTTGTTTGATTAGAAGAGGTCATCCAGCAGCTGCGTCAGCTCAATCGTACCGAGGGTATCCGGAATGACGGGGGATTCGGGCGTGCAGAGCGATCCAGTCAGGGATACCTGCTGCCCGGCGGCATCGGTGAAGGTCAGCGAACAGCTGGTGTCGGAAAGCGCGGCGAAATCCAGATGGAAATCTCCGTCCGGCAGGGAGAGCAGCAGGCTGAAGCCGGTTGCCGTTTCCGTCAGGGCAAGGCGGTATGTCGTGTCGCCGTACACGCCGGTGCAGATCAGACCGTTGAGCGCGGTGCGGACGTGGGCGGTGAAGATATCGAAAGTGCGCGCCTGTGCAACAATATCAAGCCCATCCGTGGCAGGGGTGATCGTAAGCGTATAATAATTGTAATATATCTTGACACGGATATAATCCGATGTGGATTCAAGGGAAAAAACGTTGGCATTAAGGGCAAAAACGTTGGCATTCTCATTGTTAAGCCGCAAACTGAAATTGCTGCCAGCTTGAACGATGGACAGGCTGAAGCTGTTATCAACGCTGGCGATAAACACAAAGTTGTTTGCAGAACCGTAACTGCAAGTGACAGAGAACGCCGTATGCTGATTCTCGGAGTAGCCGCTCAAAGCAAAGTCGTATTCATTTCGCCAATAGAGCACACCATCAATGGTATCGCTGTTCGCAGTTGTCAGCAGATAATGCCAACTGTTAGGCGTGGTTTGCTCATAGGTCAAATGGTATGGCTCTTGGTAGGGCTGACTAAAAAGAAGTTCCCCTTTGTCAATGCCGATTTGCCCGGAAAGCCTGAAATTAGAGAGAAGGTATCCGCGCATCGCGGAACGATATGCGCGTGCAACCTCCGAAGATTGCACGACCGACGCAAGAAGATTATGGTAGATATCGCTGAAGTTCAAGCCGTCAAGATATTCCATGCTGTAGATCTTTCCCAGAACAGAAGCCGCCAAACGATTCAGTTCTTCAGAAGTGATGGAAATTGTCCCTGTTTGCGCAGCAATGTATAGGTCGCTGAACAGGCGCGCAAACGCAGGGTCTCTTATCAAGGTCATTGGCAAGTTATAGAGCGAGGGAATCGCATCGAGCATCTTGTTGACATCCTCCGCCAACAGCCCCAGCACCTCCGACGGGGAGCGCCCATCCAGCAGCTTGAGCGGCGTGGTCAGCAGCGCCGCATCTACCGGATGACCTTCCACCAGCAATTGCGCCCACTGACCGCCCGACTGCACGCAAAGCCCTTTGTCCGGCGAGAAGGCGAGGTCAATCTGCCCCGAAGGCAGCGTCAGCGAGCAGAACGGCGTTTCGCCTAAGCCAGCCGTCATCCGCAGGGACAAGCCGTCGCCATAGGTGGAGGTCAGCGCGAGGTCAATGCCCTGCGGCGTTTCCGCCAGCGCGCAGGGGAGCAAGAGGGCAAGCATCAGCAGCAGAGCGAGGATTTTCCGCATGAAAAACACTCCTTTCGATAAAGAACAAACGGTTTTGTCACGTTCAGAATACAGCATTTGGTGCGCTTTGTCAAGGAAAATGACAAATTCTGCGTTCCGCATTGCTTTTTTTGTTTTGTTTTCTTTTTGTCCTTTCCGCTTCCCGGTCTTGACACGCGGCGAAGGATACGGTACACTTTTCCATGTAGAAACGCTTCGGCTTTTGCGGAAGCGAGTAGTATTTGAAGGAGGTTTCCCTGTATGAAGAAGATGTTTGCGGTTTTGCTGGCGCTGTGTATGGCGCTGACCTGCCTGACGATGGCGAGCGCGGAAGAAAAAACGTATCACGTCGGCATTTTGCAGCTGGTGCAGCATGAGGCGCTGGACGCGGCGACCAAGGGTTTCCGCGACGCGCTGACGGAGAAGCTTGGCGACAAGGTTGTTTTTGATGAGCAGAACGCTTCGGGTGATACGGCTTCCTGCGCCATGATTGCCAATGGCTTTGTGGCGGCGGAGGTTGACCTGATTATGGCGAACGCGACGCCCGCGCTTCAGGCGGCTGTCAGCGCAACGGCAGATATTCCGATTCTCGGCACGTCGATTTCCCACTACGGCACGGCGCTGGAAATCAGCGACTGGAAGGGCTACACGGAAATCAACGTTTCCGGCACGAGCGACCTCGCCCCGCTGGACGGTCAGGCGAACATGATTGTGGAACTGTTCCCGGAAGCGAAGACGGTTGCGCTGCTCTACTGCTCGGCGGAAGCGAACAGCGCTTATCAGATTGGCGTTGTGAAGGCGGAACTGGAAGCGAAGGGCATCACCTGCAAGGAATACGCTTTCACCGACTCCAACGACGTTGCGTCCATGGCGCAGCAGGCGACTGAATGCGACGTGCTCTACATCCCGACGGACAACACCGCCGCTGCCTACAGCGAAACGATTGCCAACGTCGTCGTGCCGGCGAAAGTGCCGGTCATCGCGGGTGAGGAAGGCATTTGCCGCGGCTGCGGTGCCGCGACGCTGACCATCAGCTACTATGACCTCGGCTACAAGACGGGCGAAATGGCGTATGAAATCCTCGTGAACGGCGCGGATGTTTCCACCATGCCGATTGCTTTCGCGCCTCAGTTCACCAAGAAGTACAACGCCGCGATCTGCGAAGCGCTGGGCATCACCGTCCCGGACGACTACGTCCCGATGGACTAATCAATCGATACATTTTGCGAAGCCATAGGGCATTTCGCCTTATGGCTTCGCTTGCGTTATAGTAGGAGGAAGATTCCGTGGAAATTATGAAGCTGCTCAACGCCTTGCCCGGCGCGGTTTCTCAGGGCGTCATATGGGGCATTATGGCCATTGGCGTCTACATTACTTACCGCATTCTGGACGTGGCGGACTTGACGGTGGACGGCTCCATCGCCACTGGCGGCGCGGTCGCGGCGGTGCTCATCATCAGCGGCTGCAACGCGTGGGTGGCGCTGGTGGCGGCGTTCGTCGTCGGGATGCTGACGGGCTTGGTGACGGGCGTGTTCCACACATGGATGGGGATTCCTGCCATCCTATCGGGCATTCTGACGCAGCTTGCGCTCTATTCCATCAACCTTGGCATCATGAGCAACAAGGCGAACACGGCGGTGAATGCGAATAAGTATGACCTGCTGGTGTCCCTGCGCAACGTGCGCAATTTTTCGCTTGACAACCCAATTCTGCTGCTGCTCATTATTACCGCGGCAGTGATTGTGCTGCTGTACTGGTTCTTCGGCACGGAGTATGGCTGTGCACTGCGCGCAACGGGCGCAAACGTCAACATGGCGCGCGCACAGGGCATCAACACCGGGCGCGCGAAGGTCGTAGGGCTGATGCTGTCCAACGGCTTGGTGGCGCTCTCCGGCGCGTTGCTGACGCAGTATCAGGGTTATGCGGATGTCAGCATGGGGCGCGGCGCGATTGTCATCGGCTTGGCGGCAGTTATCATCGGCGAAGTGCTGTTTGGCAAGATTTTCCGCAATTTTGCCACGAAGCTCATCGCCGTGTCCATCGGCGCCATCATCTACTACATCGTCATGCAGGTGGTGCTGTGGCTGGGTCTGCCCACGAACTACCTGAAGCTGCTCACGGCGCTGGTTGTGGCGATGTTCCTCGCCGTGCCGCACTGGAAGAGCCAGCTTTTTACCGCCCGCAGCGCTCGAAAGGGGGAGAAGCAGAATGCTTGATATCAATCATATTGCAAAGACCTTCAATCCCGGCTTGATTACCGAGAAGCGTGCATTGGCGGATGTTGACCTCCATCTGGCGGAAGGTGATTTCGTCACGATGATTGGCGGCAACGGCGCGGGCAAATCCACGACGCTCAACGCCGTCGCGGGCACGTTTATGGTGGATCGCGGCAGCATCGTCATTGATGGCGTGGATGTGACGCACCTGCCGGAATACAAGCGCGCGAAGTATCTGGGGCGCGTGTTCCAAGACCCGATGAACGGCACGGCGGCAACGATGAACATTGAGGAGAACCTCGCGCTGGCGTATCGCCGCGGGCAGGGGCGGACGCTTCGCTGGGGCATCACGGCGAAGGAACGCGATGAGTACCGCGAAAAGCTGGCGACGCTGGGGCTGGGGCTGGAAGACCGCATGAGCAGCAAGGTTGGTCTGCTTTCCGGCGGACAGCGGCAGGCGCTGACGCTGCTGATGGCGACCATCAAGCAGCCGAAACTCCTCCTGCTGGATGAGCACACTGCCGCCCTTGACCCCAAAACGGCGAAAAACGTGCTGACGCTGACGCAGAAAATCATTGCGGAAAACCATCTGACGGCCATGATGGTGACGCATAACATGAAAGACGCGCTGGAGTACGGCAACCGCACCATCATGATGCATGAGGGCAAAATCATCCTCGATATCGACGCGGAAACGAAGAAGCGCATTCACGTCGAAGACCTGCTGGTGATGTTTGAAAAAGCAAGCGGCAGCGAAATCAACAACGACCGGATGCTGCTGGGATAAAGCCGGAAATGAAAAGAATGCGGACGAGGTGAAAAAAGCGCCTCATCCGCATTCTTTTTGCCGAATATGAAAGAAAAAAACAGCATAAAAGCGAATGATATGCAGAATAAGGATAAATTATGACCATTTTTTCGCATAGAATTTACAATTCGCCATCGACAATTGGACGAAAATGTGATATACTGCTTTTTGTTCCTAAAGAATGGAACGAAACTTTCGCGGCGGCTCTCCGCAGCGAAAATATTCTGGAAAAGAAAGAGAGGAAAATGAACATGAAGAAGTTCCTTGCAATCATGATGGCGCTGTCCATGATGCTGTGCGCGTTTGCCGTGGCGGAAACCGCGAGTCCCGTTGCCAGCACGGTCGCCAGCCCTGTTGCCAGCCCCGTTGCGGATATGGTAGGCGACCCGGCGGATCTGCCGGCAATTGCGGCGGTGCTGAACGGCGGCAGCGAGGTCTATGTTCCCTCTGACAAGACGAACAAGACCCTGCAGGATGCCCTGAACGACGAGTTCACCGAGGGCGCAGGCTATGATTCCTTCGCTGTGCTGGATGTGGACGGCGACGGCAAGCTCGACGTGGTGCTGAATGTGACCGTGAACGGCGAAGCACTGGGCTATCTGGTGCTGACCAGCGCCGATGAAGTCATCTGCGCGTACGGCTTCTACTACCGCGCGATGATTGGCCTGAAGGAAGATGGCTCCTTCTCCTTCAGCAGCAGCGCGGTGGAATCCGGCGTGGCGACCTTCTACAAGGACGAGAACCGCGATGCGCAGTACAATGAGCTGGCGGAAAGCAAGCTGGATGAAAACGGAAACGTCGTCTATTTCGTGAACGGCGAAGCGGCGGATGAAGATGCCTTCACCGCGGTTATCAACGCGCAGAACGAAAAGGCGGATGCGACCTTTGTGCCCGCAACGGCGGAAAATCTGGCGCTCTACCTGACGATTGAGTAATCAACCCGTCCAAAGCAACCTCCCGACATGGATTGTGCCGGGAGGCTGTTTTTTTTAAATCAATAGATAATCGCCAAACGAAAACCAATTTTCGATACGAAACCGTCTTTTCGTAAAAGGCAGCGAAAATCCACCGGAAACTTGGCAGATATGGCATGAAAATATGCATAGACAGACAAATATCCATTGACAAAACGATTTCGCTGATGCTATAATTAAAAGGAAACTGCGGTCAAATACGCAGAAGAAAGGAACGATGGATATGAAGAAGCGGTTCCTGCACCTGTTCAGCCTGATGCTGGCGGTGCTGATGCTGATTCCCTGCGTAGGGTCGGCGGAAGAGGCGGAAGCGGTGGATAACGGCGTGATGCGCGAGGGCTTGACGGCGCTGGAGGCTACCCGCCTGATGGGCAACGGCATCAACCTCGGCAACACCCTGGAAGCCTGCGACAACAACGTCGGCATCAAGACGAACACGCCCCTTAGCTATGAGACGCACTGGGGTCAGCCGAAAACGGCGCAGGCCATGATTGACGGCATGAAAGCGGCGGGCTTTGACACCATCCGCATTCCTGTGGCTTGGATGACCAACGCCACCCACCTCTACGAAGGCGACTACACCATCGACGCTGACTACATGGACCGCGTGGAGGAAGTTGTCCGCTATGCGCGCAAGGCGGGCATGTACGTCATCATCAATGACCATTGGGATGGCGGCTGGTATGGCATGTTCGGTTCGGAAAGCGCTGAAACCCGCGCGCTGGCCATGGAAGCCTACAAGGGCATGTGGCAGCAGATTGCCGAACGCTTCCGTGATTACTCCGATTACCTGATTTTCGAGAGCGCAAACGAGGAGCTCGGCGGCCGCTTCGACGAGAATTCTCCGCTGTACTGCTCCGATTCCGTCGTTACCTACCTGACCGACGACGAGCGGTACGCGCTGACGAACGAAATCAACCAGACGTTTGTGGATGTCGTCCGCGCGACGGGCGGTAACAACGCGACCCGCTTCCTGCTGATTGCGGGTTACAGCACCGACATTGACAAGACCTGCGACGATCGCTTCCAGATGCCCAAGGACACCGTGGACAGCAAGCTGATGGTTTCTGTCCATTACTACGATCCGTGGTCGTACTGCGGCGCGTCCAGCGCGGCGAGCGCCACCAAGTGGGGCAAAGTGAGCGACTATGAGTACATGGATCAGCAGCTGGCAAAGATGACGAAATTCACCGAGGCGGGCTACGGCGTGGTCATCGGCGAATACGGCGCGCTGCCGTGCAGCGACGGGCTGAAGGACAACACGCTGGCGTACCACACGGCGTTCCTTGACGCCTGCACCAAGTACAACCTGACGAACTGCCTGTGGGATTGCAGCGGGCTGTACAAGCGCGTGTCCCAGACCTTCGCGGATGACGATATTCTGGCGATGTATCAGGAGAAGCGTCAGGCGAACGAAGAAGGTCAGGATTATGCGGATGTGCAGGCGGCGGCTGCGGCGGAAGCAGCGGCGGCTGCGGCGGAAGCCCCCGTGACCTTCCTGCAAGATGCCGTGGTCGTGGATGACCAGACCGCGCTGGCGTGGATTATGTGGAACGACGGCAGCTGGGCGCTCACCCACAGCGTCGGCGATACCTACAACGCGGATTCCATCTCCGAGGGACTTGTCGCGACCAACGCCATCATCACGGGCGAAGGCAAGTACACTGTCGGGCTGGATTTCACCGGCACGGCGCAGGGCTACTCCGCGTCCGTCGCGTTTGCCGCCATCGGCATCAGCAACGGCGAAGCGCTGTACCCGAACTACCTCGTTAACATCAAAGAAGTGCGCATCAACGGCGAAATCTACCGCCTGAAGGGCCGCGCCTACACGACCTCTGACGACGGCCTGTGCACGCGCGTGAACCTGTACAACGAATGGGTGACGAGCGTGCCGAAGACCGCGCGTCTGCCCGGCGGCAACCTCGCCGGCGCAACGCCGACGCCCATCAACCGCAACGATGCGGTCATCGCCGAAATCAAGACGATTGAAATCGACTTTGAGTATGTGCCGATGAACTAAGGCAAAAAGAAGCCCGAATCAGCGATGGTTCGGGCTTTTTTGAATGCGGATGATTTCACTTCCTATAATCGCGTGCTTTGTCGCAGAGGGTTTCGCGTCCGCAGACGCGACGAGAGCAGCAAAAAAGACATGCCTGATGTTGAAAGTCAAGCATGTCTTTCGCAGCAACAAGCGAAAATCACCCCAGATACTGCACCGCCAGAATCACAACGCCCAGCACCACCAAAACCACGCCGACCACCCGGTTGAGCGTCTCCGGCTTCGATTTGTTCGCGATTTTCGCGGCAATCTGCGCGAACAGCAGCGTGAACGCCATGCACAGCGCCAGCGTCCAGCCGTCCGGCAATCCGCCGATGGTGAAGTGGCTGACCGCGCCCGTCAGCGCCGTGAACGCCATGATGAACACGCTTGTGCCAACGGCGGTTTTCAGCTCATAGCCCATGACGGAGGTCAGAATCAGCAGCATCATCATGCCGCCGCCCGCGCCGACGAAGCCGCAAATCATGCCGATGAACGCGCCGCAGACAATCGACTGCACCGCGCGCTTCTTTTTGCTCACGTTCTGCATGGCTTCGTGCGTCGTCATCACCGGGCGAACGATGAACTTGATGCCCAGCAGCATCGTCATCAGCACGCTGAAGCTGCCCATCGTGCGGCTCGGCACAAGGCTTGCGACGTAGCTGCCTGCGACCGTGAACGCCAGCACCGCCGCCATCATCAGCAAGCCGTTGCGAATGTCGAGATTCTTGTTTTTGCCGTACGTCCACGCGCTTGCAGCACTCGCCAGCACGTCGCTCGCCAGCGCAATGCCGACTGCCTCATACGGCTCCATGCCCAAGAACGTAATCAGCATCGGGCTGATGACCGCCGCGGCGCTCATGCCCGCGAATCCCGTGCCTAAGCCAGCGCCTAAGCCCGCCAGCAGGCATACCAGCACTTTTTCCACCATGAGGAGAGCCTTCCTTCTGTCGATTCTTATGCACATTGTAGCGGATTCGTGTGTACTCAGCATGAACATTGCGGACGAAAATGCAAAATTCGCGCATCAGGCGAAAATCCGCCGCTGATGGCTGGAAAATTCCGCAAGAAGCCGCGAACCCGCTTGTGCAAATGCGCATTTCGGGCTATACTACCCTCATCAGCAGAAGGAGGATAATCATCATGTGTACCGCGATTCGCCTGACCACGCACGACCACTATTTCGGCAGAAACCTTGACTTGGAGTACAGCTATCAGGAGACCGTCGCCATCACGCCGCGGCGCTATCCGTTCCATTTCCGCCACGAGGGGACAAACAGCGACCATTTCGCCATGATTGGCATGGCGTTCGTCGTCGGCGGAATGCCCTTATATTATGAAGCGACGAACGAGAAGGGCTTGAGCATGGCGGGGCTGAACTTTCCCGCAAGCGCCGTGTACCACGACGTGAAGCCGGAGTGCGCGAACGTCGCCAGCTTTGAGCTGATTCCGTACATTTTGGGGCAGTGCGAAAGCGTCCAAGAGGCGAAAACGCTGCTCCAGCGCCTGAACATCACCCGCGACGGCTTCAGCGAGCAGCTCCCGCCGTCGCCGCTGCACTGGATGATTGACGACCGCGAAGGCTGCATCGTCGTCGAGTCGATGGCGGACGGTCTGCACGTCTACGACAACTGGTCGAACGTGATGACGAACGAGCCGCCGCTGCCATTGCAATTGGAAAATCTGGCGCACTATCAGGCGCTTTCGCCGGAAGAGCCGGTGAATCGCTTTGCGCCTGCGCTGCCGCTGAAGGTGGGCGGACGCTGCACGGGCGCGATTGGCTTGCCGGGCGACTGGTCGCCGTGGTCGCGGTTCGTCCGCGCGGCATTCCTGACGAACAACTCCGTCTCCGGGGACAGCGAGGAGGAGAGCGTCGGGCAGTTCTTCCACATTTTAGGCGGCGTGGCACACCCGCGCGGCTGCGCCCACCTGCCGCATGGGTATGAAATCACGGTGTACACAAGCTGCTGCAACGCCGACACGGGCGTCTACTACTACACGACCTACGGCAACCAGCAGATTTGCGCGGTGGATATGCACAAGGTGGATTTGGACGGCGGCGAAGTTGTGTCGTATGAACTGAAAAAGCAGCAGGGAATTCATTACCAGAACTAAAAGCAGGGCAGGGGTGCAGGACGCATCCTTGCCCTTTTTGCTTAGCCGATGCAAATCACCGTTCCCGACGAGAAGTCGCTGGGCAGCAGCGTCGGGTTCAGCGAGAGCAGCCGCCCCCGCGTCGTCCGAAAGCGCACCGCCAGCGTGTCCAGCGTCTCCCTCGGCTGAATGGTGTACGAGCGCAAGCCGGCGCACGTCTGCCGCGTGCCGGACGGCGGCGCACAGTACGCGGTGCCCGCAATCAGGTAGCCCGGCATCAATTGCGGATTCGCGCTGCGCATCGCCCGATAGCTGACGTTGTGCTGCACCAGCAAATCCGCGTAGCTCTGCCCCGACTGCACCGCGGACAGCGTATATCCTGACGGACAGACACGGGTCGGCGTATCAGGCAGGGCGGGATATTCGCCGTCGTCCGGCAGGGGAATCACGGGCGTCTGGCTGTCATCGGGCAGGGCAGGGTACTCACCGTCGTCCGGCAGGGGGATGGCGGGCGTCTGCGCGTCGTCGGCGTCGTCCGCTTTTGCCGGAACACACAGCACCTGTCCGACTGTGAGATTGTTCTGTGACACGCCGGGATTCCGCTCGGCGAGTTCGAAGGTCGTAATGCCCAGCCGCGCGGCAATCGACGCGAACGTGTCGCCGTCTTCAACCACATACGGCTGACCGCTGATGCAGGTATAGATGAAATTGGGCAGACAGATTTCCTCCCCGGCGGTCAACGTGGCAAAATCGACGCCGGGATTGATGACCTGCAGCGCCTGCACGGTGGTGGCGTATGTACGGGCGATACGCTCGGCGGTGTCGCCCTCCTGCCAAGTGTAGCTCTCCGCCCCGCGCGGACAGACGCGCCCGATGGCTCTGCGACCTTGCTGTTCCATGCCTGTTTCCCTCCTGTTTGCACTTTTCGGCGGGTTTTGCGCCCACCATTCAAAATTTATGCGCCGGGCAGTGGTTTCATCCCTTGCCCTCGCTGCTATTCTATGCTATAATGTTCGGCAGGTGTGCTGACGCGCCGATTTTCGTGTGCCTAAGTTTCACCAGAATCTGGTTGTTTCCCCTGAACCCGACACATTTCGGTGCGCCTCGGTTCGGGCGGGAAAACGAAAGAAACCATGATGCGTATACAGAAAATGTGCATCAATATGCAGCTTTATACTTCTGCGACATCTGCGAAGAATGATGGAGGGAATTCCCATGAAGCATCTGCTGAAGCTCCTCGACCTGAGCAAGGAAGAAATCACGGAGCTGCTTGACCTCGCTGACCGCCTGAAGGCGGAAACCAAAGCCGGCGTGGAGCACCACATCCTCAAAGGCAAGACGCTGGGCATGATTTTTGAGAAGTCCTCGACCCGCACGCGCGTCAGCTTTGAGACGGGCATGTACCAGCTGGGCGGTCATGCGCTGTTCCTGTCCAGCCGTGATCTGCAAATTGGCCGCGGCGAACCGGTGGAGGACACCGCGCGCGTCCTGAGCCGCTATCTGGACGGCATCATGATTCGCACCTTTGCGCAGGAAGAAGTGGAAACGCTGGCGCGCGTGGGCAGCATCCCGATTATCAACGGCTTGACGGACTTCTGCCACCCCTGCCAAGTGCTGGCGGATTTGCAGACCGTGCGCGAGTACAAGGGACGCATTGAGGGGCTGAATATGTGCTACATCGGCGACGGCAACAACATGGCCAATTCGCTGATTGTCGGCTTCCTCAAAATGGGCGCGCATGTGTCCATCGCCTGCCCGAAGGCGTATCAGCCGGACGCGCAGGTGCTCT
>JABLTL010091506.1_pt1 | contig 51477 bp, 43 predicted proteins | sample 7160151 | NCBI WGS metagenome assembly JABLTL01 (sample SAMN14651223, study PRJNA627086) | human gut metagenome | isolation source: feces | host: Homo sapiens | reverse complement strand
CGGATGACCCCGCCGCGCTGGCCGGCGGGCCATCAACAATTACCTGATGCAGCTGCGGGACCAGACTATGTACATGCTGCGGAACCTGGACGAGAGTAATTTTTCGGACGCCATGCGGGACAAGCTGACGGCCATGGGGTTGAAAGGAGATTAAAATGGCGAATAGATACGGCAGCCGGGTGGAGCAGGCCAGGTACAACCTGGATCAGCTGGAGGCAAATAAGCCGGGGGACTATGAGAGCCAGTACAAAAACAAGATCGACGGGGTACAGAGCAAGCTGAACGACATGAACAAGAACGGGTTCAGCTACGACTACACCAAGGATATGGCCTACCAGCAGTACAAGAACCGCTACACCCGGGGCGCGGAGCTGGCCAGCGAGGACGCCACGGCCCAGGCAGCGGCCCGCAGCGGCGGCTACGGCAACAGCTGGGGCACCAGCAGCGGGCAGACCGCCTACCAGAACACCATGAACGGGCTGGCAAGCGTGGCGGACAGCCTGTATAACCAGGCCTACAACGAATACAACACCAAGAAGAGCGACCTGAGCAACCAGCTGGGAACGCTGCAGAAGCAGGACGAGCTGGCGCGGCAGGAATGGCAGACCAACGTGGACAAGTACTACAATGACCTGAGCTATGCGCAGAACGAATACAACAGCGCTGTGAACGCCTACCAGCAGGAGCGCTCGAGCAAGCGGGGATTCTGGGGCAGCGTGCTGGCGGGTGCAGCCATGCTGCTGCCGTGGATACTGTAAGGAGGATGTAAAATATGGCGATTGGAAGCAGCAAGCGGAGAATGAACGCGGCGGAGCAGGCCGAACGGCAGTGGGCGGCCAACAGCCCGGCGGACTATGTGAACCAGAACAAAGAGGCCATGGATGCCGTGACCGGCCAGGTGGGCAGCGGCTTTGACTGGAACACCGCGGCGGACGCCTACCAGCAGTACCGCCAGCGGGCCACCCAGAGCGCCCAGGCGGCCGCAGACAATGCCAAGGCCAATGCCGCCAGCCTGGCAGGCGGGTATGGCTCCAGCTACGCAGACAGTGTGGCCGCCCAGAATCAGCGGCAGGCACTGGCAGGCATTGACAACGCACTGCCAAGCCTGCGCAGCCAGGCGCTGGCCGAATACCAGGACAAGCAGAACAGCCTGCTGAACGCCCTGAGCGGGATGGCCACCACGGAGGGGCTGAACCGGGCAGCCTACGGGGCGAACCTGGCGAATTTCCAGAGCTGGCGGAATTACCTGGCCAACAAGAGCGAACAGGCCCGGAACGAATACGCCAGCGACAAGGAAAACCTGTGGGGCTGGATAAAGAACATTGGCTCTGCGGCGCTGACGGCCTACGACGGGTACAAAGGGTATACGGCCCAACAGCAGCAGGCCCAGGCGCAGGCCATCAACTACGCAGTGAGCCTGAAACAGCAGGGCGCGGACGATGCAGCCAAGGCCGTGCTGGAAGCCTACAAAGTAGACCCCGGGATCCTGGACAACTACACCGGACAGACGCCCATCACCTGGAAAGACCAGCTCTCGGGGCTGGCCACTGCTTCTGGCCTGATGGGCAGCGGCGACCAGACCGGGGCGTACAGCTACCTAGACATTCTGAACCTGCCGCAGGACAGCATCGACAACTATGACACGGTTGCAAACCGGGCCTTTGAGGAGTACATGAACAAGCAGCTGCTGAGTAAATCCCTCTCGGCCAGCGGGAAGAGCAGCGGCTCTGGACGGAGTAGCGGCAGCTCCCGCAGTACGTCTGGCAGCAGCAAGAGCGGGAGCGGGTGGACCAACAGCCAGGTGCTGACAGCACTGGGCAAGTACCAGGCGCTGAGCGACGATGACCCCACCAAGGCCATCTATGCCGGCATCCTGGAAGAAGCCGGGATGCTGCCGCAGGGAACGGGAAGCAAGAGCGCCTATACCGCGCCAAGTGCCGGCGCTTTGACGAACCTGAACATGGGAAGCAAGTGGGGGCTGCCGAGTACGACGACCACCACCAAGAACAGCAACCGGGATAATCTGGCCACGATGCTGGCGAAAAATTACGCCAAAAAAGGATATAGCGCCTGGGCCATCATGAACAACATGCACCAGAATGGCTATTCGGATGCAGAGATCGCGCGGGCACTGGAGAATGCGGGGGTGAATTAAATGGCATGGACAGCAGAAAAGGTTAAGGCAATGCGGGAGAGCAACCCTGCAAAAGCAACGGAGAGTGACGGCTGGACGGCAGAGAAAGTGCGGGCCATGCGCACCAAGACACCGACGGCGACTACGCCGAAAGCGGGTGTTGCCACCGTTGAGACCACGCCGAAACAGGAGAAGACGCCTCTGTATGCCGATGCCCTGGACAGCTACCGGACAGGCGGGGCAATGGCCCGACAGAGCCCGGCGGCAAAGTGGGGAAAACCTCTCAGTCTCGCTGACGCTCGCCAGCTCCCCTATCAGGGGAGCCCTTGGCAGGCCGGACAACAGCACCAGACCGCGCAGGCTGTGGGGAACGCAGAAGAGCGGGCCCTGCTGCCTTTGGCAGAGGGTACAGGCAGCATCTATGGGAGCCTGGCCCAGAAGCAGAAACAGTACAACGACCAGCACAGTCAGACGGATGAGTTTGATGCCATCAACCAGTGGCTGGACACGGGCGACAATAAGAACCTGGCCGATGCAGTGCGCCGTGTGGACAACACCCACGGGGTCTACACGGACAAAGACCTCATCACCAAGGGCGGCTGGACGCAGGAACAAATCGACACGGCCCGGCAGATGAACGCGGCGCTGGATGCCATTCCTGCCTGGAAGCGTGGCGTGCGGCGGACGGCCAATACCATTGGCGGTGTGGCGGACACGGTGGCAGCAGCACCGTTCCTGGCCGGTGAATATGCGGTGCAGGCGGGCAAGAACCTTGCTCAGAGCGCGGCCAACCGGAAAGCACTGGAGGCGGAAGTAGCCAAGAGCCCCCGGGAGAAAAACCTGTATGAGCGGCTGATGGAAACCGACATGGAATACCAGCCGAAATACAGCACAGGTGACCTGTTGCAGCAGGGCTTCACGCGGGAAGAAATCGACAGCATGAAAGCCCGCATTGCCGGGACAGAAGCTCAGGACAACGTGGACCCGGAGAAGAGCCTGGGCTACCAGCTTTATCACCGCGGCCAGCAGCTGAATGCAGCAGCACAGAGCGGCCTTTCTCCGGTGGGCCGGACAGCGTTGGGCGTGGCCACCAGCGCGGCAGAAAACCTGGCTGTGGCGGGCGTGAACCCGGCTGCGGTGCTGCCCGTGCTGAGTGCACAGGGTGCCGCAGAGGCCATGGGCCAGAGCGTGGAGAGTGGCCAGAGTGCGGGCAAGGCACTGGCCGGAGGCCTGGCTAAATTTGGAGCGGGCTGGACCATCAACAGCGTGGGTGCGGCAGACCTGGCCCGGACCATGGGCTCAGACTATGCCAAGGATACGGTGACCGGGCAGATCGCGGACTGGGTGCGGGGGCTTGCCGGGGACGGGGCCCTGGCCAAGAATTACCCGGCGGTGGCCAATGCTATTTCCGGCGGCATGGACAACGCCATGCAGGCCTTTGTGGAAACCTATGCAGACCAGGCTATTGATGCTGCACTGGGCGACGAGGAAGCCGCCAAGACGATGTTTAGCAAAGAGACGTTCCTGAACGCATTGGAGAGCGGCCTTTCCGGCGGTGCATCCGGTGCGCTGGGCGGTGCTGTGGGCACCGGGCTGGCCAAGTACAACAGCGGCGACTCCAGTTTGGTGGGGCAGGCGGAATACTATGCTGCTCAGGCAGATGCAGAACAGGCGGCCCGGCAGCAGCGCAAGGCGCTGGAGCGCACGATGGAGCCGGGGGAGGCTGCGGGATCCTCTGATAGAGCGCTGGCCCGGCAGAACCTCTCCGTCACCGATGGTGACACCTCCCCTGACAGGACAGACTCCCTCCGGCCGGAGGGAGATGTCGCGGAGCGACAGAGGGAGGACGCCCTTGGCATGTCGGACAACTCTGAGCAGACCGCTATGGGTGCAATGAATCGTGAAGTAGTGGGCCCTGCGGCAGAGGGCAGAGTGAGTGATAATCCGGCGGTGCGGAAGTTTGCCCAGATGGTGGCAAGCGACAGCCTGACGGGAAAGACCATCGGGCTGTTTACCCCGGGAGAGGGTAATGAAGCCAACCGGGCGGCTTTTGAAGCGGCCTATGGGGTGCAGCTGCCCGGAACGGCAGCGGCCACCCGGAGAATGCTGCGCAGCATTGCAGCACAGCAGCAGGCGGCAAAGAACCAGGAAACGAGAGCAGCAGACAGCTCCTCTGATAGAGCACTGGCCCGGCAGGACCTCTCAGGCGCTGACGCGCCAGCTCCCCTTGAAAGGGGAGCCCTTGGCATGTCGGGCAACTCTGAGCAGACCGCCCAGGTTGCGGTGGACGCAGAAGAGCGGGCCCTGCTGCCGAGGGTGGAAAGTGCGGAAACACAGAACCAGGCCGTGGAGAATACCGGGGAAAGTGTGGAAAGCAGCCCGGCAGAGCTGCGGGAGACCATTGGGCTGCAGGAAGCGCCCACGGAAAACCAGAAGATGAACCGGGTGGAGCAGAAGCTGCGGAGCTGGCAGGTGAGCGAAAAGGCAGCAGAGAACCTGAGCAAGCAGATGCCCAGCGGGCTGAACGCGGACACCTATGCAGCGGCAGCCTCCAGCATGTACCGTTTGGGCCAGATGGAGGACGTGGACACCTTTGACAAGGCGCTGCGGCTGGCGGGAAGTGAGAACGCCCTGGGCCTGAACGTGAACATGGTGCTGGAAAAGGGCACCGGACGGAACGTGCTGGAGCAGGCATACCTTTACGGCAAAGGGGAGTGGGAAGCCCGGGCCCAGCAGATGAAGAAGCTGGGCGGTGCCCTGGGAGCCCAGAGCACCAGCGGCGAGGGTGTGACCTACTACCGCGGCACCCTGCGCCCGGAGGATGCTGTGGCCAGCCAGATCATCCGCCTGAACGCCCAGGGTACGGGCACCGATGCAGTGCTGAAAAGCGTGCTGAACGGGCCGGACGGGGCACCGAATGCGAATGTCCGGGCCTATGTGGACACGGAGACGGCCCGCATTTTCTTTGGCGACAGTGCGCAGGATGTTTTTTCTACCGTACTGCACGAGGACTACCACTGGTATAACGCACTGGACGCTGAGGGCGCCAAGACCTTGCAGGACCATGCGCTGCTGTACCTGGCCCAGAAGAACGGCTATGAGAACATTGATGAGATGATCCGGGCCAAGATGGGCGATTATGCTGCCCAGAGTCTGACCTATGAGCAGGCAGCGGAAGAACTGGTGGCAGATGCCTGGGGCGGCATCTTTGACAGCGAGGAGAGTGTGCGGCGGTGGGCTCAGTTCCAGCGGGCGCAGGCGGACAAGAATGCAGGCCGTGCCGGAGGCATCCACAAGGTGATGCAGCAGGTGAAGACCATGCTGGAAAACATCATCTCCAAAGCCAAGGAAGTGCTGCGCATTGACCCGGAGAATACCGCAGCCCGGAAAGCCCAGCGCCTGGCAGAAGCCGAGAAGCGGGCCTTGCAGGAGGAATACTTTGCCCACGCCGAAAAGGCCATGGACAACCTGCGTGCTGCAAAAGCCAGTGAAAACAAAAACGCCGCAGCCCTCAAGACCGAGGACGCGGCGGAAAAACTGGGGACGCGGTTTGAAATTGACCGGAATTTCGCAAAGAATGTGGATGCAATTGACCTGGGAGTTACCTGGTCGAAACGGATTCGGGTAGGGGCTACTTCGGAGGTGCTGAAAAGCATCGGCGTAAAGGATCAGAATATTTACTGGGACAGCGGCAAGATTCGGAAGATTTTGCAGAAACACAGTGCAGAAAACTTCCGGGCCGGAATAGATGACTCTATTATGACAAGAGAAATCATCAAACAGGTGCCGCAGGTTCTGGAAAGCCCTATTGTTGTGCTCCATTCTGACACAAGCCGAAATGCGGACTATGCCAGCCGTATCTATATGTTTGGCGAAGTCTATGACCAGACCGGGAAGCCGGTGGATGTTTCGCTGGAGCTGCTGCCGACAAGCTACAAAGGCCTGGAAATAGACGACATTATGGTGACGAGCGCCTACGGAAAGAAAAACATCCAGGGCCTTTTGAACCGTGATGAAATCCTTTACATTGACCCAAACAAAAATAGAACCAATACTTGGTTAGCTGTTAATAGGCTCCAATTGCCGTTACGCATAACCAAGTATGGTTCCATTGCTAGTTTACGCTATTCCGGTGGAAATGTCAAGAGCGTAAGCGTGGAAAACGCCCGGACAGATGAACCTGTGAAGAAAACCACCCGGTTCCAACTGGCCAGTCCGGTGGAAGTGAACGGGAAAAAAGAGCTGGTGGCGGTGCACAACCTGACCGAAGAAAACCTGCGGGAGGCTCTGGACCTGGGCGGGATGCCGTCGCCCTCCATTGCGGTGGTGAGAGCCCGGGAGGGACACAGTAAGTATGGCCCCATCTCGCTGGTGTTTGGCCCGGACAGCATTGACCCGCAGGCCAACCGCGCCAACCGGATGTATGGCTCAGACGCCTGGACACCGACAAGGCCGAACGTGGAGTATAAGGTGAATGCGGACCAGGCCATGAAGCTGAACACCGAACTGGCCCAGCTGAGCCGCCAGACCGCCAAGGGGGCCTTTGCCCGGGGCAGCGTGCTGACCGGCACGCTGAACATGGAAGCATCCAGCCAGAGCCCGAAGCAGCTGGCGGAAAGCCTGGCCCAGAACGATGCCGTCAAGGCGGCGTATCTGGCCGACAAGGGCGAGGACATCCAGGTGGTGACAAAGCCGGAGGTGCGGTTTACCGAGAGCCAGAAGAAGCGGTATGAGAAGATCATGGAGGCCATTGGCGGGGAGAGCGTGCTGCGGGACATCGTGGAGACGGACGTGGTGAGCGGGAACCATGACCGGGCCAACGCGGTGCTGAATGAGGTGCGGCAGGCAGAAACGGCCTGGGCCATGGAAGAGCTGGGATGGAGCGAGGAAAAGGCACAGGCCAAAGCGGCCCGGCTGATCGCGCCCATGCTGCGGTCCCGGCTGGAAAACGCATACGAGTATGTAACGACCAAAGACATTGCGGGCAAGCTGGTGCAGGATACTGACGCCATGCAGCAGGAGCTGCGGGAAAAGGCACCGGACGCCGATGTGGCCTCCTGGCTGCTGCCCAAAATGGAGAAGATTCTGGGAGAAAAGGGTATCTACAACGGAAAGGACCCCTACACCAAGCAGGGCAACCGCCGCAGTTTTGCCCAGCTGCACAACCCCTACACCCTGGAAAACCTTGTGGCAGCCATGAACCAGGAGGAAGCCCGGGGAAAAGGCGCGTGGGGACTCTCGGCCAATACCCTGATGAGCACGGCCACGGCGGAGTATAAGAACCTGGACGAAGTGCGGGCAGACAAAGGACGCTTGCAGCAGATGCCGGAGGAGGAGTATAAAGCCCTGCTGGAAAAGGCAGATGGCCAGATCGAGACCATCCTCAGCAAGCTGCGCAGCGAGACGGAGCCCCACACGAGCAACAGCTTTGAAGAACGGGAAATCCTGGGCGACATCCTGCTGCGGGCCGCGCAGGGCAGCCAGACGACCACGACCATTGGAAAGGCGTTTGCCAAGGAGGGCTACAGCATCAGCAAGGATACGGCGGCGCTGATCCGGCAGCTGTACAAGGACGTGGCTGCCATCCCCACCGGATACTTTGAGGCAAAGCCCCAGCGGGCTGTGGGCTTTGAAGAAGTGAAAGCCGCGATCCTGCCGGACAATGCCAGCGCGGCGCTGGTGGACAGCCTGAAAGGGCACGGCATTGCCGTGGAGCAGTACAAGGCCGGAGACGAGGCCCAGCGGGCAGAGCTGCTGAACAAGGTGCCGAATGTCCGGTTCCAGATGGCAGAGAGCGCCGACAAGGACGCCCGGAAGAACACCCAGCGGCAGGCCAGCCGGGCTATTGCAGAGCGGGACGCCTCCCTCAAGACCCTGATGGACTTCTTTGGAATCACCCGGGGTGTGCGGATCTCGGACGACAGCCTGGAGGGGATGGCGCTGCGGATCATCAATGGAAGCGGGGCCAAAGGCAAATTGCATTCCAGCGAGTTTGCCAAGGAGCTGCGGCCTTTGGTGGAGTACCTGAAAGCCGACGGGGCCGACATGCAAAAGGCCCAGAGCATGGCCGAAATGCTGGCAGGAGAGGTGCTGGACCATGCGACATACCGCAACACGGAGCTGTGGGATCAGTACCCGGAACTGCATGACCTGAGCTATACTGTGGCCAAGGGCGGACAGGCGGAGGCAGAGCTTGCCCGGCGGTACGGCACCTGGGGCGCGGCGGTGAAAGACGCCAGGAGCCACGGGGTGCAGCTGCGGCGGGAAGCCGGATACCGGGACGGCAACCCGGCGGAACAATATGAGAGCATCGTGAACGACACCCGGAGTGTGGGCGGCATGAAAGACGGCGCGGCAGGACTGTTCCGCACGGCAGCCAAGAACGCGGGTGTGGCAGGGGCTGCCAGCATGGAAAGCACCGAGTGGCTGGAAGTGCTGATGAACGTGCATGATGCCATCAAGCCCAAGATGATGAGCCGCTTTGCCGACGTGGCCGAGTATGAGGACGCCAAGGTGGAGCTGGCAGGCCGGATGCTGGGCGAGGTGATGAACCTGAATGAGATGACCGACGTGCAGACCATCTTCAATGGCATCCAGAAACACAACCGGGAAGTGGCTGCCGCGGCCGCAGGCAGTGAGGAGCGAGCAGCCGAAGTGCTCAAGAGCCTGAAAGGGGTCCAGAGAGAGCAGACCCGGGAGTTTAACCGGAGGCTGTACGAGAACAGCAAGGCTGCTGCCCAGAGCGACGAGGCAAAGGCCTTTGCCCGGCAGGAACAGAAGAACCGGGCAGCCGAGAGGCTGCTGGACCAGAACCTGGACATGCTGGGTGTGGACATCTCGAACATTGGGGACCTGAACGAGAAGCTGGAAGTGCTGCGGGAGACCTACGACCGGGAATGGAAAGCCGAAAAGCAGCGGATGCGGGAGGAACGGCGGCAGATGCTGGACGACATTGCCCTGGAGCGCCGACAGCTGAAAGCAGAGAACGCGGAGCTGGCCCGGCAGGTGGCAGGGGAACAGCGCCGGGCAGACCGGGCCGAGCGGCAGCTCATTTTCCAGGAAAACGACATCCTGGAATGGGAGCAGGAGAACCAGCGCAAGGCAGAAGCCTGGCAGCAGCAACAGGCCCAGCAGAATGCAATTGCCATTGAGGTGGCACGGCAGCAGCGGGATGAGGACATTGCCGTGGCCAAGGCACTGGCGGAAAAGCGGGTGCAGAAAGCCCGGGAGGGACGCCAGAAAGACGAGCTCCGGCGAAGCATCCAGCGGAACGCGGCCCAGCTGAACCAGATGGTGCTGCGGCCTGCACCGGGCAAGTATGTGCAGAAGAGCCTCATCGTGCAGGCAGCAGAGGTGGCAAAGCTGGCCGACCTGACTGTGATGAACGCTAAGGCCGTGCAGAGGCTGGAAGCCCTGCGCACCAGCATCCAGGTGGCACAGGGCACCGAGGGCAGCGCCAGCGGCGTGAGCGTGGACTGGGAGCAGAGCGGTGTGGTGAAGCTGATCGACACACTGGAAATGGACCTGACGGCGACCAAGCAGGCACAGCTGGACCGTCTGAACAAACAGATGGCCGAGGCCAGGGCCCTGCCAGACAGCGAAAAGGCCCGGGCCTTGCAGGACCGTTTGCAGCAGCGGATCAACGAGACGGAAAACCGGGTATACCTGCCCATGACCGTGGACCAGATGCGGATGCTGAAAGCCATCACGGCCAGCACGCTGCATGTGATCCGGACGGCCAACAAGACCCTGAGCCTGGAAAAGGCCAAGGAAGTGGATGCCTTTGCCCAGAGAACGGCCCACGAGGTGCTGGCAGCCAAGGGCAACGAGCCGGGAAGCCCCCGCCTGCAGAAAGCGCTGACGCTGTACAACCTGGACATGCTGGGAGCCAAGCGGGTGTTCCGGATGCTGGGCGGCTATACCAAGGACGGCCAGATGGAGCAGCTGGCGGACATCCTGAACGAGGGCCAGCGGAAGCAGACCCAGATCACGGTGGAGGGAACGGCCCTGTTTGACAACGTGACGGGCAAAGCCAACGTGAAGAACATGGAGCAGTTTGCGGGCCCAGGCGCGGAGCTGGTAGACGTGGGACTGAAAGACACCAAGGGCAACGCAGTGCCCCTGACCCACGCCCAACTGTGCAGCCTGTACATGCACCTGAAAAATGCGGACAGCCGGAACCACCTGCTGGCAGGCGGCCTGACCCTGCCGGACGCGAAAGCCTACCACAAGGGAGACATTGAGGCAGCCTACCAGAAAGGTCAGACTGTGCAGCTGGGCAGCCTGCTGAACGCCGACGGCACCCCGATGGCGGACACCATTGTGCAGACCGTCGAAAAGGCTATGACCGATTACGACCGGGCATGGTGCAAGGACATGGAAGACTTCTTTGGGCGGTACACCACCAATCTCATCAACGAGACCAGCATGAAGCTGCTGGGCTACCAGCGGGCCACCGTGAAGAACTATTACCCCATTGCGGTGGACAAGACCCAGCTGGCAACCCAGATCGAGGGCTTGAAGCTGGATGCCACCATCGAGGGGCGCGGCTTCTTGAAAAACCGTGTGAAGAGCAGCCAGCCCATCCTGCTGGAAGAATGCAACAATGTGGTGCAGCGCTCCCTGCGGGATACGGCGGCCTACGCGGGTCTGGCAGCGCCGATCCGGGACGTGCAGAAAATCTTGAACAGCGGGGTGGAGACGGCCCAGGGCGTTGGCATCCTGAAAAACAAGATCATCAAAGAGCACTGGGGCCGGGAGGCCGTGGATTACATCGACTATCTGCTCACCGACCTGCAATCGACCCAGCGGAAGCGGATGGACGGCGTTGGCCGGGGGCTGGGCAAGCTGCGGGGCAACTATGCCGGAGCCATCCTGACGCTGAACCCGGGCGTGGCCATTGCACAGGCAGCCTCTCTGCCCACGGCAGGCGCAGTGCTGGGGGCAGATACCATGGCAGCGGTGGTGCCATTTGTGAAGAACCTTTCCGGGAAACAGCGGGCCGCGCTGGAAGCAGAAATCAGCCAGCACGGGGACGTGCTGCTGCGCTACCGAATGCGAGGCTCCCAGGAGGGAGAGCTTGCCTCCATTGGTGTGGACAAGGGCCTGGCCCAGAACGCCATGGACAAGCTGCCCAAGAGCCTGACGGGCTGGATCAACGGCATGGACGAGATCACGGTGGCGGCTCTGTGGGAGGGCGCAAAGCGATATGTGGAGCGCCATGCAGAGGAGTTTAACCTCTCGCCTGCGCAGTCCGCCGATGGCGGCGCTGCTGGGAGCTCCCCTGACAGGGGAGCCGAGAGTAGAAGAAGTGAGGCCTACTGGGATGCGGTCAACAAGATGTACCAGAGAGTCATTGAGGAGACGCAGCCCAATTACACCACCATGCAGCGGGCAGGCATCCAGCGCAGTGACAACGAGATCACCAAGACGCTGACCATGTTTACGACCCAGCGGTTCCAGAACTACGGTATCCTGGCCGACGCAGTGGGCGACTACAACGCCCAGCGGGCCCGGTACAAGGCAGAAGCCAGCGCAGCGAACAAGGCCGAAATGGACCGGGCGGGCAAGCAGCTGAACCGGGCCGTGGCCAGCCAGCTGACCCAGACGGCCGTGTTTGCCCTGATGAAAATTGGCGCAGACTTCCTGCTCCACCGCTGGGACCGGGAACGGGACGAAAACGGCGACGTGACGGCAGCCAGCATGGGCAAGCGCTTCCTGAACCTCTACACGGAGAGCTTTGCGGGCAACTTCCTGTTTGGTTCTGAGCTGTACACGCTGGTGGGCAATGCTTTGAACGGCACCGATTACGATGTGGTGAGCGCCACCAACATCAGCGCTGTGAATGATACCTTTGCGGCAGTCTCGAAGTTTATCACACTGGTAAAGCGGGACACCAGCGAGATGGATGAGGTGGAGCTGGAAAAGTACCACCAGAAACTGATGAAAGCCGGCATGGACGCGCTCGAGTACGGCTTTGAGCTGCTGGGTGTGCCGCTGGGAAATGCCGAGAAGATGCGGCAGGCCATCATGGGGTATTGGGAGGATGCCAAGAGGCTGAAAGCTGGCGAAAAACTCAGCCTGAACGGCCTGCCCGCCAGTGCTACCGGCCAGTATGACCGGCTCTACAATGCCATCCAGAGCGGGGACGCCGAGGATGCCGCAGCGGCCCGGGCCAAGCTGGAAGCCATGGGCAAGGACGACAAGACCATTTACAGCCAGCTCAAGACCCGGCTGAAAAAGTACGATGACACCATCCAACGGGCTGCCAAGGCCCAGGTGGCCGGAGACGATGCTACCCGGCGGAAGCTGACCGAGAATATGGTGCTGGAACTGTACGAGACGCTGGGAATTGACCGGACAGACAAAGCGGATGCAGCGAAGCGGGAGCAGGTGATCGACCTGGTGACCGGGGCCATCACCGATGTGGCCAATGACCAGCTGCGCGGCAGCCGGGACGGGCTGTATGATGACCTGGCAGACGCGCTGGACTCCGGCCGGGTGAAAGAGGTACAGGATGAGCTTGACCGCCTGATGACCGCGGGCAAGAAAGCCGACAGCTTAAAGAGAAAGGTGACAGAGCTGGTGAAACCGGTGTACCTGGCGGGCAATGACCACGACCGGGCACAGATGGAGGCCATGCTGCTGAAACTGGAAGACGACAGCGGCGGAAAGCTGTACGACAGAAAAGCCTTTGAGTAGTGGGTGAAGCAGGCCAAGAAAAAGGAGGAGCAGGCTGAAAAGACCACGGACGAGTGGGCAGGGCTGCGGTGAACAGTTGCATTTTGAACGGGAAGCGTGTATAATGAAAGTACGAAAGTGAGAAAATCCAACTTTCAAAAACGCGCAAAGGAGTGGATGAGAATGCTGACCGAACTGAGGACCAAATCACAGATCACGATTCCGAAAGACATCGTGAAGCACCTGGGCCTTGCCGAGGGTGACAAGCTGGATGTGGTGGAAAAGGACGGCGTGATCCAGATCATCCCGGTGGCAGTGTACCCGAAGAAATATCTGGAGGAGCTGCGGGGAGAAATCGACGAGGCAAAGGCCCGGGTGGCAGCAGGGAAGCAGCCCACATTTGACTCTGTGGATGCGCTGTTTGACATGCTGGATGGTGTGAGCTGATGGCATACAGGATCACATATACCAAACGGTTTTTGAAAAACGTGAAGAAGCTGAACGCGGCGGAGCGGGCACAGCTCAAGAAAAAGCTGGAGCTGCTGATGCAGGACCCGCTTTACCCCTCACTGCGGACAAAGCGCATTCAGGGCACGAGTGACCTGTTTGAGTTCAGCGTGAACATGGATGTGCGGGTGATTTGGTCTTACGATGGTGAGACGCTGATCCTGCTGCTGGACATTGGACACCACGACATTCTGAACCAGTTCTAAAATGCACAAGGAAAAGGGAGGCACCCGGCGGGGTGCCTCCCTTTTGTGCTGCCAGAGGGGATTTTGCAAATGTCCGCAGTATTTTTGTGGGGAGAAGTGTGATAGGCTGGGGGAAAGAAGAAATTTGTGGGAGCGCCAGGAATTAAGGAAGAGAAATATGAGCGAAGTGGTAATCAAAATCCGAAAATTGCAGGACAACGGCTCGACGTTCCGGGCGAACCCGGAGACGCTGTACCTGGGCGGCATTGGCTCGGCGCAGGTGGACCGGCTGCGGTTTGAGCTGCCGAAAGAGTGGGAAGACTGCGCTGTGACGCTGCATGTGCAGCGGATGAGCGGGGCCCTGCCCACACCGCAGGTACTGGACTATGAGAACAGCGCCCCGGTGACCAAGAACTGGACGGCGGAAAAGAGGGGCCTGTGGATGCTCTCGGCCATTGGCGGGGACGGATACCGGGCTATGACGAAACCGGCCAGATACGAGTGCTACGAGACACTGGAGACCACGGGCGAGGAAGATATTCCGCAATCCATGTACGAGAAGTTTGTGGAGACCATCCGGGGAGATGCCAAGAACGCCCGGAAGAGCGCTGCTGAGGCCAAGGCCAGCGAAGAAGCAGCCGCGGCCAGTGCCGGCGCTGCGGCAGACAGCGCGGCGGAGAGCGAGGACGCGGCACAGCGGGCCAAAGCCAGTGCGGAAGAGAGCGCAGTCAGTGCTGAGAAAAGCGCGGCCAGCGAGAATGCCGCCAAAAAGTACAGCGAGAGCGCCAAGGATGCCATTGCGAACGCCAAGAAAGACTACAGCGGCGGATACCTGAAAACCTACGACCTGACGGCGGTGCAGGCAGACTGGAAGCCGCTGGACCCAGCCCGGGGGCCCTATCACTACTCCTGCGACATCCCGGTGGAAGAACTGACAGACCAGTTTTCGCCCTTTGCAGCCACGGGGCTGGAAAGCTATGCGGCGGCGGTGGCAGCGGGTGTGGCCAACGCTGTGGAGACACGGAACGGAGCGCTGCGGCTGTTTGCCATGCGGGTGCCCGCAGCAGATATTGACCTGGTGCTGACGCTGTTTGGCGTGGGCACCCTGAGCTATGAGCTGACTCTGCCGGTGACGGATTGGAAGCAGATGGAGGCCCCGGTGGGGCCGAACCGCTACTGCTGCGACGTACCGGTGGCAGGGTGTCTGGCCACGCTGACCCCACTGGCGACGACGGGGCTGGAAAACTTTGAAGCGGCCACCCCGGCGGGGCTGGCCAGCGTGGTGGAGACCTACGACGGGTTTGTGCGGTTCTACGCGGTGCGGCAGCCGGAGGCGAACATTGACGTGATCCTGATGCTGCTGCGGAAAGAAGAGCCGGTGAACCGCCCGGCGACACGGACAGAGCTGGGCCTTGTGAAAATCGGCGATGGCATGGACGTGGACAGCGGCGGCGGCATCTCGACGCGGGCAGCGACGGACGAAGAGTTTGAGGATATGATGGAGGCGCTGTTCCATGGCAGATGAAGTGATTTTAGCAAAACTGAGCCAGCTGCGGGCGCTGGGGGAGAAATTTAATCAGGTGACTGGGGAATTGACACGGCAGATCGGGGCGCTGGAAGAGGCCGGAGGGCAGGCCAATGTGCTGGAACGGCTGAAAGTGAACGGCCAGCTCCTGACGCCGGATGAGAACAAGACGGTGGACATCCCTGTGCCCACTCGGGTGGGGCAGCTGGAAAACGATGCGGGATACCAGGAGAACGTACTGGAAAAAATCTGTGTGAACGGCGCGGAGCAGAACATCCAGGACGGAAAGGGCGTAGACCTGTTTGTGCCCACCAAGGTCAGCGACCTTGTGAACGACGACCAGTACTACACTGAGGACGAGATGAACGCAAAGCTGCGGGAGAAAGTGGGCGTCTCCTTTGATGGCAGCGAACCGCCCAGAAACACGCGGCTCTGGGTGGCAGTAGACCCGGCAGCGGATACCGAACCGGAAGAAGAGCTCAGCACCCAGAGCAGCCAGGACCGATACGATTTTACGATCCTATAACAGAAAAGGGGTAAAGATATGGCAACAAGTGTAAAAAATGCAATTGCGCGGGCACTGGTGGAGGGCGTGATCACCGACCTGATGCTCAAGACCAACACCGACAATGTGGTGCTGGACGATAACGGCACCGAGGTGACGCTCTCGGCTAAGCTGGCGGAATACATTGCGGCCCTGAACGGCAAGGCGACCCCGGCGGACATCACGAATGCCCTGAACAGCTACGTGAAGAAAGACGGCAGCAAGGTGCTCTCCACTAACGACTTTACCACGGACCTGCTGAACAAGCTGAACGGCATTGCGGCAGGGGCTCAGGTGAACAAGATCGAGACCATCAAGGTGAACGGCACGGCGCAGACGATTGCCTCCGACAAGAGTGTGAACATTACCGTGCCCACCAAGGTGAGCCAGCTGACCAACGACAGCTCCTACCAGACCAAGAGCCAGGTGGACACGGCGGTGGCAGCAGGCGTGGCGAACAGCAAGCACGCCAGCTTCCAGAAAGCCAGCAGTGTGCCGGCCGTGGCGGATGCCAAAGAGAACATCCTGTATCTGGTGTGGAACAGCACGACCAGACATTATGACATTTACGCCAAAGTGGAAGACAGCAGCGGAAATTTCAAAATGGAGCAGCTGGACGACACCACGGTGGACCTTTCCGGCTATGTCCAGAAAGTTTCCGGCAAGGGACTTTCCACCAACGACTTTACCGCTGCGTACAAGACGAAGCTGGACGGCATTGCAACGGGGGCCAACAAGTACACCCACCCGAGCTACACGGCACAGAGTTCCGGCTTTTACAAGGTCACCGTGGACGCCACGGGCCATGTGAGCGCTGTAACGGCGGTAACAAAAGCGGACATCACGAACCTGGGCATCCCCTCGACCAACACGACCTATGCAGACGCGACCCAGAGCGCCCATGGCCTGATGACCGCAGCAGACAAAAAGAAGCTGGACGGGATCGCCAGCGGTGCGCAGGTGAACAAGATCGAGACCATCAAGGTGAACGGCACGGCCCAGACCGTTACCAGCAAGGGAGTAAACATTGCCATGCCGGTGATCTACGCCCAGGCCAGTGAACCGACGGGCCTGAAAGCGGGCGACCTGTGGCTCCAGATCCTTTAAGAGGCCGGAAAGGAGGAGAGCTCTTTGGCGACGACAGAAGCAAAGGTCCTGATGACCTGTAAGGACGCAAGCGGCAACAAGATGCTGCTTTACCCGGCCACCAAAGCGGAGCAGGTAGACGGGCTTGGGACGGCCGCCGTGAAAAACACCGGAGATTTTGCAGCAGCCAGCCACAACCACGATAGCCGCTACTACACCGAGAGCGAGATGGACACGAAGCTCAACGGAAAGGCCAACAGCAGCCACACCCACAACTATGCGGGTTCAGGCTCGGCAGGCGGCACGGCGAACAGCGTGAACGGCTTTACCTTTGGGGTGCAGACCAGCGACCCGGGGGCGGGAAGCAGCCTGACGACGAACAAATTTTTGTTTGTGTATGAGTAAGAGCGATGGACCGGTAGGACCTCTCCGTCAGCTTCGCTGACACCTCCCCTAATAGGGGAGGCCTTGGCAGATTGGGACACGGCACCAGACCGCTCAGGCTCGTATGATTTTCAAAATGGAGGGCCCTGTCACCCTTGGCAGGTGCTGCGAAAGGAGATACGATATGGCATTTGGGCCAATGAGCGTGGGCAGTGAGGGAGCGTTCAGCCTCATCACGGACCAGACGCTGACAAAAGAAAATGTGGCAGCGGACGCCAAAGCGGCGGGGGACGCGCTGGCAAAGAAGTTTGACAAGACAGGGGGCACCCTGAGCGGGCCGCTGAAATTCCCGTCCATTGGAAAAAGTGCGACGTCCAGAAAAATCGGGTGGAGCGGGGAAGAAGACGGTGCGGAAGTGTATTTGCAGACCGATGCAGCTGGGCGGGGGACTCTGATCTGGAACCTGCTGGGGGCGGCAAGCGGATTTTCTCTTGCACTGAACGGTGCGGTGAAGAGCTGGTTTGGGAGAGATGGAAGTTTCCACGGAAGTGTGGTGGGCAAAGCGGAGGCAGCGGGAACGGCGGACAGCGCCACACGTGCAGCCAGCGCGGCGTCGGCAGACACGGCGGCCAACGCGACCAATGCCAAGAGCGCAGATCTTGCCAAGAACGCCACCACGGCAGCGAATGTGGGCGGGTACAGCATCCAGAGCCGGACCAGTGACCCCGGGGCAGGGAGTGCCCTGACCAGCGGCGTGGTGCTGCTGGTGTATGAGTAAGAGCGCTGTTCCGGTAGGACCTCTCAGTCGCCTACGGCGACAGCTCTCCTGACAGGAGAGCCCTTGGCATGTCCGTTAACGGCACCAGACCGCTTGGGTTTCTATGAATTTCAAAATGGAGGGCCCTGTCGCCCTCGTCAGGAGGATAGAATATGGAGATCATTCAACCCGGTTATACTGCCCCGGTGGAAGAGGGGGAGAACTTTGCCACCTACGACGCCATCAGCAAGACGGTGGAGGAGCACAACCAGAATGCGGCCCCAGGTGAGAAATACTGGGGCATCAGCATCGAAAACAGCACCTACACGGTGTACGACTACGGTGAAGTGCCCATGCCGCCCAGTGAGGCCGAACAGATGGAGACCATGCGCACCGAGAAGCTAAAAGCGGCTTCCGACGCCTGCGAAGCAGCCATTACGAGCGGCATCGACGTGCTGTTTGGCGACGGCAGACAGGAGCATTTCTCACTGGAGGTGCCCGACCAATCCAACATCGACGGCGTGTTCAACGCGGTGATGCTTGGGGCCACGGCCTACCCCTACCACGCAGACGGAAAGCAGTGCAAGCTGTACTCTGCCGCCGACATCGTGACGCTGTACACGGCAAAGCAGAGCACCATCACCCAGCAGACCACCTACAACAACGCTTTGCGGCAGTGGATCGGCCGGGAGACGAGCTTGGAAGTGCTGAAGGGCATCTCCTATGGCGTGGAGCTGCCGGAGGACCTGAAAGCCGAGGTGGCGGACATCCTGCAGCAGGCACAGGAGCAGGTGGAGGCCATTGTCAAAAAGCTGTCCACTTGAGAGCACTGGCCCGGTAGGACCTCTCAGTCGCCTACGGCGACAGCTCTCCTAGCAGGAGAGCCCTTGGCATGTCCGGTGACGGCACCAGACCGAATGAGGTTTTACGAAATTTCAAAATGGAGGGCCCTGCTGTGAAACGGGAACTTGCAAAAATATCAATTTTGGCGTTACTGGGCGGAGCCCTCTATGTGGGAGTCGAGCTCCTTTGGAGAGGGCACTCCCACTGGACCATGGGCATCGTGGGCGGGGTGTGCTTTGTGCTCATCGGGGGCTTAAACAACTACCTGCCCTGGGAAATGCCCATCTGGAAGCAGGCGGTCTGCGGCAGCGCCCTGGTGACAGCCGTGGAGCTGGTGGCGGGCGTGGTGCTGAACTTGTACCTCGGGCTTGGCGTGTGGGACTACTCGAAGATGCCTTGCAACCTGCTGGGGCAAATTTGTTTACCGTACAGTGTGCTGTGGGTGGGGCTGAGCCTCGTGTGCATCTTTGTGGATGACGGGCTGCGATGGATGCTGTTCCACGAAGAGAAGCCGCGGTATCGCTGGTACTAAACCTCTCAGTCTCGCTCCGCTCGCCAGCTCTCCTGTCAGGAGAGCCCTTGGCAGGCCGGGCAACGTCACCAGACCGGTTGGGTTTCGAGAGATTTCAAAATGGAGGGCCCTGCGGTGTAGGGCAGATAGTGCTATGGCAAAGAATTTATTGGTGGGCGTTGGCAGCAAGGCCCGAAAAGTGAAAGCCCTGTATGTGGGGGTAGGCGGCAAAGCCCGCAAGGTCAAAAAAGTATACGTTGGCGTGGGCGGCAAGGCCCGCCTCGTGTATACGAGTTATGTCCCAGTGACGGGGATCGACCTGGTTCTACCTGATGATATCACGCAGCCGACTGTTACGATTACCGCTGTATTTACGCCAAGTGATGCAGCCAACCAAAAAGTCACGTGGAAGTTTAATGATATCTTTATGTATATGGACGTGGTTCGCACAACGGATACGAGCTGTTTCATTAAAGCAAAAAATAGCTCTCTTAACTCATTTTTAAAAATTACGGCTACTGCTAGTAATGGAGTTACAGTATCGAAAACACTTGTGCACACTTCGGCTAGTTTAGGTAGGCCTAATGGTACATGGGGATGGGATTGATTGTACTGGGATTATAACGAAAAATAATTTTAGTATTCTGCAAACACCAGTGCGTTTGTTGCATCTGTTGGAGTGTAAGAAATTGTTACCGCCAAATCAATTTGGCCCTGACCATAATTGTTGTATACACTTGTTGCGCAGTCTCTTAAAGTACATGTAACACTGCTCACCGCAATATAACTCGTATACACGAGGCGGGCCCGGCGGGAGATTTCAAAATGGAGTGCAAACAAAAAGCAGACAGCTGGAAAGACTGCCTGCGAACCATCGCAATACGCTGTCGATAAATAATCTGTAAAATTTCAAAATGGAGGTGAAAACCATGGGAATCAAAAGTTATTCCCTCGCCAAGGACGGCGAGAAGAAACTGAGCGCCAACTTTAGGGTAAGAGAGTTTGCCTGCAAGGATGGCTCCAACACGATCTTCGTGTGCGATGAACTGGTGCAGCTGCTGCAGAACATCCGGGACCATTTCAACCGCCCGGTGACCATTACCAGCGCCTACCGCACGGTGACCCACAACAAGAAAGTGGGTGGCAGCCCGAAGAGCCAGCACCTGTACGGCACCGCGGCAGACATCCAGGTGAAAGACACCCCGCCTGAGTTTGTGGCCCAATATGCCGAGACTCTGCTGCCGAACACCGGCGGCATCGGCCTGTACCCGAAGAAGAGCGGCCGGGCCAAGGGCTGGGTGCATGTGGACACCCGGCCGAAAAAGAGCAGATGGACATTATAGGAGGAAAGAACCATGAAAAATGAAGTGTGCACGATCATTGGCATTGTAGGCGGGGCCATTGCCACCGCCTTTGGCGGCTGGGACACGGCGCTGGCGGCGCTTGTGACCTTTATGGCCATCGACTACATCACCGGGCTGATGGTGGCGGGCATCTTCCACACCAGCCCCAAGACGGAGAGCGGAGCACTGGAAAGCCTGGCGGGCTGGAAAGGGCTCTGCCGCAAAGGCGTGACGCTGCTGGTGGTGCTGGTAGCCTGCCAGCTGGACAAGGTGATGGGTTCCAGCTTCATCCGGAATGCTGCCATCATCGGCTTTATGGCGAACGAGGCAATCTCGATCATTGAGAACGCCGGGCTGATGGGGGTGCCCATTCCGGAGACGATCACTCAGGCGGTGGACGTGCTGCGGAAGAAAGGGAAAGAAGAACGGAAATAAGAGGTGGCGCTGAAATGAAACGGGTGGCGACAAGGTGGCGCAAAGAATTTGTATAAATGATGATAATGCGATATAATTTGCAGAATTGATGCACGCTCGTAATGAGCAGGTCGTCCGTTCGAATCGGATCAGTAGCTCCAAAAAGAAATCCCTGAAAGTTGGTTTGTGAAGCCAGTTTTCGGGGATTTTTGTTTGTGTGTCTTTCTTTTCTTGCAATCCTTGGTCAAATAAGGTACAATACAACAATAGAAAATCATTCTGTCATGGAGGAAATGGATGTTTGACCCAAAACTGAAAGAAGCGCTGGGCCGGGTGCAGAAGCCGGGCCGTTACACCGGTGGCGAGCCGGGCAGCGTATATAAAGATAAAAACAACGTGGATGTGCGGTTTGCGTTCTGCTTCCCGGATACCTATGAAGTGGGCATGTCATTCCTGGGGGAGAAAATCCTGTATGAGCTGCTCAACTCCCACGAAAACTGGTGGTGCGAGCGTGCTTTTATGCCCTGGCTGGATATGAAAGCGGAGATGGAGCGGCTGCAGTTGCCCCTGTATACCATGGAGAGCAAGGATCCGCTCACGGATTTTGACGCGGTGGGCTTTACCCTCCAATACGAGCTTTCCTATACCAACATCCTGGCCATGCTGGACCTGGCGGGTATCCCGTTTTATTCCAAAGACCGTGATGGATCCTGGCCGCTGATCGTGGCGGGCGGCCCCTGTGCCTGCAATGCGGAGCCCATTGCGGATTTCTTTGACGTCATTCAGCTGGGCGAGGGTGAGAATCAGCTGCCCGGCATCTGCGCCGAAATTGAGAAAGCCAAAAAGGAGGGCGGCGTCTCCAAGAAAGAGCTGCTGCTCCGAATTGCTAAAATTCCGGGCGTGTATATCCCGGCGTTCTACGATGTTACCTATCAGGAAGACGGTCGGATCGAAGCCATCACGCCCAATGAGCCGGGCATTCCGGCCAAAATCACCAAGGCCATCATCAAGGATCTGAACGAGTTTACGCCGCCGACAAATTTCGTCGTCCCAATGGTGGGTGCCATCCAGGACCGCGCCAGCATTGAGGTGCTGCGCGGCTGTGTCCGTGGCTGCCGTTTCTGCCAGGCGGGCTTTTTGTACCGCCCCATGCGCCAGCGGGATGCCAATTTGCTGAACAAGGCCGCCCAGGAGCTCTGCTCCAACACGGGCTACGAAGAGCTCAGTCTGTCCAGCTTGTCCACTTCCGACCACGGCCAGCTGGAAGAGCTGTTGGATGATTTGAACGAGTGGGCACCCAAAGAGCATGTCAGTCTTTCGCTGCCGTCTCTGCGTGTGGACAACTTCTCCGAGAGCCTCATTGAAAAGACCACCAAGGTGCGCAAGAGCGGCCTGACGTTTGCGGCGGAGGCCGGTACCCAGCGCCTGCGCAATGTCATCAACAAAAATGTTACCTGGGACGAGATCGAGAAGACCTGCCGCATTGCATTCAAGGGCGGCTATTCTTCGGTCAAGCTCTACTTCATGATGGGTCTGCCTACCGAGACGCTGGAGGATATCGAGGGCATTGCCGAGACGGCCCAGAAAGTCGTAGACCTTTATTATAGTATGGACCATGCCAAGGGCCGCGGCGTTCAGGTGACCATCAGCTGCGCCTGTTTTGTGCCCAAGCCCCACACGCCGTTCCAGTTTGTGCCCATGGACACGGCTGAGACCCTGCAGGCCAAGCAGAAGCACCTGCTGGAGAGTGTGCACAGCCGGAAGATCAAGGTCAACTACCACGACAGTACCACCAGCTTCCTCGAGGGCGTGTTTGCCAAGGGTGACCGCCGTCTGGCTCCGGTCATTCTGGAAGCTTATAAGCGGGGCTGCTACTTCGACGGCTGGGAGGAGTGCTTCAAGTACGATACCTGGATGCAGGTGTTTGAAGACCTGGGCGTTGACCCGCGCTTCTACTGCCAGCGTCCCATCGGGCTGGATGAGGTGACGCCCTGGTCTCATATGGACTACGGCATTACCCATGATTTCCTGGTGCGGGAGTACAACAAGGCTCTTGCTGCCCAGACCACCAAACCCTGCAACCGTGCCTGCTGCGGCTGCGGTGCCAATCATCTGTTAGGAGGTCCCTGCTTTGATTACAGTCAGAATCTCGTTTAAAAAGAAGAATGAGGCCTCCTATATCTCGCTGCTGGACATGCAGCGGGTCATGCAGCGGGTGCTCAAGCGGAGCGGCCTGCCCGTGTGGCACACGCTGGGCTTCAACCCCCATATCTACATGACCTTTGCCTGCCCGCTGTCGCTGGGGCAGGAGAGTGAGTGCGAGTGTGTGGATGTCAAGACCGAGGCTGAGACTCCGGATTTTGCCCAGTGGAAAGAAGCACTCAACGCGATCATGCCTGCGGGCATCGAGGTCTACAACGTAGAGCCGGTGCAGATGAAAGCGGACCTCATTGCCTATGCCTGCTATGAGATCAGCTACCCGGCGGATGCTGCTCCGGTACTGGCTCAGTACAATGCACTGGAGAGCGTGCCGGTGGAGAAAAAGAGCAAGCGCAAGACAAAGACCGTGGAGCTGAAAGAATACGTCCCGGCACTGGAGCTGCACGAAGCAGGGGAGTGGGTGCATTTCCCCATCTGCCTGCCGGCTTCTCAGGACCTGACGCTCAACCCCTCGCTGCTGGTGGCGTTCCTGGAAGAAAAATTCGGCCTGCCCGCGGCAAATGCCAACATCCTGCGCACGAAATTCCTGACAGCGGACAAGAAAGTGTTTGCGTAAAAATTTTCTTGGATTTTTTGTTCAAATCGCTTGCTTTTACACGCGTTTTGTGATATCCTATTTAGGCGTTAGTGTCCGCTGAGAAACCACAGCGGGGTTAATGACACGTTATCATTAAACGGGCGGTCCTCTGACGGCGGGTTTGCCGTGTATGAACGTCTAAAAACAAATGGAGGATTCAAAAATGGACGCACTGAAGATTATCTCTGAAGGCAGCATCAAGGCTGAGAAGCCCCAGTTCAACGTTGGCGATACCGTCCGCGTTGATGTTCGTATCAAGGAAGGCGACCGTGAGCGCATCCAGGCCTTTGAGGGCACTGTGATCGCAAAGAAGCACGGCGGCGTTGCTGAGACCTTTACCGTTCGCCGCGTGGCTTACGGTGTTGGCATCGAGCGTGTCTTCCCCATCAACAGCCCCTTTGTTGAGAAAGTTACCGTTGTCCGCAAGGGCAAGGTCCGCCGCGCAAAGCTGTTCTACCTGCGTGGTCGTACGGGCAAGGCTGCCAAGGTCAAGAGCGATATTTGATGATCCCCGGTTCAAAACGGGAGAAAAGGGACAACTTGTTGTCCCTTTTTTCTTTATTTACCGGTCAGCTGCACAAAACTGCAGCCGCCCGCAGATTGTGAGGTGCATTGAAAATGGACGAACAGGTGTGCCCGGCAGCTCAGCCAAAGGCCGGAAAGCCGCTCCGGGGGCAGAACCTGATGGAATGGTACGAGGCGCTGATCTCGGCCGCGCTGGTTCTGGTTTTGGTGTTTTCCTTTTTCTTCCGCATCATTCAGGTGGATGGCGAGTCCATGGTGCCCACGCTGGACAATGGCGATAAGCTCATTGTCTGGGGCGCGGGGTATGAGCCGCAGCGCGGTGATGTGGTCATCGTGGACAGCTACACCTCCTATGGCAAGCCGCTGGTCAAGCGGGTCATTGCCAAAGGCGGCGACACCATCCGCATTGATTATTCCACGGGCGCAGTCACGGTGAACGGGGTGCTTTTGCAGGAAGATTACATTGCAGAGCCCACCTACCTCGGCTATGATGTCGAGTTTCCGTATACCGTCCCGGAGGGAACGGTCTTTGTGATGGGCGATAACCGCAACGCCTCGCTGGACAGCCGCTCAAGCTATGTGGGCTGCATTGACGAACGTGATATTTTGGGCAAAGTGCTGCTTTGCTTTTTGCCTTTTTCGGATTTTGGAGTGGTAAAATGAACAATCAGGAACCCCGGTTTGCAAACCAGTTGAATATCCAGTGGTTTCCGGGCCATATGACCAAGACCCTCCGCATGATGGAACAGGAGATCCAGCATGTGGATGCCAGTCTGGTCCTGCTGGACGCCCGCATCCCGCTGTCCAGCCTCAACCCGGAGATCGAGCGGATCACGGCTCGTAAGCCGAAGCTGTATGCGCTGAACAAGGCGGACCTGGCAGACCCCGCCGTGACGGAAGAGTGGATCAAATATTTCCATGCGGCAGATGCCGGTTGCGTGGCCATCAGCGCCAAGCAGAAAGGCGGCGCAAAAGCCGTGCAGACTGCCATTGAAAAAGAGCTCTCCGGCCTGCTGGCCCGCCGCCAGAACCGCGGCATGGGCGGTGCCAAGACCCAGGTGATGCTCTGCGGCATCCCCAATGTGGGCAAATCGACTTTTATCAATACGTTTGCGGGCTCGGCCCGTGCCAAGGCGGCAGACCGTCCCGGTGTGACCAAGGGCAAGCAGTGGGTCAGTACCGAGAAATTCGACCTGCTGGACATGCCCGGCGTGCTCTGGAAAAAGTTTGATTCCAAGACCATCGCCTCCAATCTGGCGTTCATCGGTTCCATCAAGGACGACATTCTGGATGTCGAGGAACTGGCCATGAACCTGCTGGACGAGGTGCGCCGCAATTACCCGGAACTGGTGGCTCAGCGCTATAAGCTGGATGCCGAGACGCTGGCCCTGCCGCCCTATGAGCTGATGGAAGCCATCGGACGCAAGCGTGGTCTGCTGGTACGGGGCGGCGAGGTGAACACCGAACGCTGCGCTATTATGCTGGTGGATGAATTCCGCGCCTGCAAGTGGGGCCGTATCTCGCTGGAGCGCCCGCCCCAGCGAGATGATCTGGCAGATTTTGCGGAGGATGACGACGAATGAAGCGCCGGACGGACGAAGAGATCTCAGCGCCGCTGTATGAGTACGACGCCGCCATCCGGGCGCGGTACGGCTGTTTTGCAGGCGTCGATGAAGCCGGGCGGGGCCCATTGTGCGGCCCGGTCTGTGTGGCGGCCTGCATTCTCGACCCGGAAAATCCGGTGTATGGCATCAACGACTCCAAAAAACTGACCGAGAAAAAGCGGGAAGCCCTTTTTGATGAAATCGTGGAAAAAGCTCTGGCCTACAAGATCATTTTTGTGGGGCCGGAGATCATTGACCGCGACAACATCCTCAACGCCACCATGGGTGGAATGCGGCAGGCCGTGGAGGGGCTGGACATCGTGCCAAACCTCGTTCTTGTGGATGGCAACCGCACGCCCAAAGATCTGCTCCTCCCGGCCCAGCCGGTGGTCAAGGGAGATGCCACCAGCGCCAGCATCGGCGCGGCCTCGGTTCTGGCAAAGGTCAGCCGTGACCGTTACATGCTGGAGCTGGATCAGCAGTACCCGCAGTACCAGCTGGCAAAGCACAAAGGCTACCCGACAAAACTCCATTATGAGCTCATCGAGCAGTACGGCATCCAGCCGTTCTACCGCCGCAGTTTTTTAAAAAAGCAGGGCTACTGACCGGAGGGAAAGTGATGGACCGGGCAGAGGTCGGCCGGCGCGGGGAGGCTGTGGCTGCCCGCTTTTACCAGAAACAGGGCTGCCTGCTGGTGGCCCACAACTACAGCCTGCCGGTAGGGGAGATCGACCTCATCCTGCGGGAACCAGACGGGACACTGGTTTTCTGCGAGGTAAAGACCCGCCAGCCGGATTCTCTGACCACCCCTGCTGAGGCAGTGACACCAGCGAAACAGCGGCGGATCCTCCGCACGGCCCAGCTTTATTTGCAGCACACCGACCAGAGTGACCAGCCCATGCGTTTTGATGTTGCGGAGGTGACCCCTCTTGACAGCGGGCGCTGGATGGTACATATTATAAAGGGAGCGTTCACGGCCTGATGGGCCTGCTCCGGTGGGAAAACGGCAGGAACCGGCACTTGCCGCTGCCGTAAGATGGGGCCAAAGGATGGGCCCTCTGGTAAAAAAGGAGCGACAAATCATGCAATTTTACAGCACAAGAGATCGTAACCGCGTGGTGACCTCTTCGGAGGCGATTGCACAGGGCTTGTCCGACGAGGGCGGCCTGTTTGTCCCTGCAAGCTTTCCGCAGGTGGATGTCCAGGCACTTTGTGCGCTGGATTACCCGGAGATGGCAGCGGTCATCGTGGGAAAATACCTGACGGATTATTCCAACGAGTTCCTGGCACAGGCAACGAAAACGACCTATGGTGCAGCGTTCGGCGGCAAGGCGGGCTATCTGGCTCCGGTGTCGCAGGACGTCTATGCGCTGGAGTTGTGGCATGGCCCTACCTGCGCGTTCAAGGATTACGCCCTGCAGCTGATGCCGAAGCTGTTGGTGGAGGCTAAAAAGAACCTTGGCCGCACCGAGAAGACCCTGATCCTGGTGGCGACCAGCGGCGATACCGGAAAGGCGGCTTTGGACGGCTACCACGACATTCCCGGCGTGGAGATCGCGGTGTTCTACCCCACGGGCGGCACCAGCGAGATCCAGCGTCTGCAAATGGCAACGCAGGAGGGCGGGAATGTCGCTGTTTACGCCGTGCGCGGCAACTTCGACGATGCCCAGACGGGCGTCAAGAAAGTCTTTGGCGACAAGGCCATTGCGGCCCGGCTGGCGGAGCGGAATATCCGCCTTTCCAGCGCCAACTCCATCAACTGGGGACGTCTTGTGCCGCAGATCGTCTACTATTTTGCCGCTTACGCTCAGCTACTCAAGGCCGGGAAAATTGTGTACGGCGATAAAGTGGATTTCTGTGTCCCGACGGGGAATTTCGGCGACATTCTGGCGGGCTATTACGCCAAACAGATGGGCCTGCCCGTGGGCAAGCTGATCTGTGCTTCCAACGAGAACAATGTTTTGACGGATTTCCTCACCACGGGTACTTACACCGCCAAGCGGGAGTTCTTCAAGACCACTTCGCCCAGCATGGACATTCTGGTCTCTTCCAACCTCGAACGCCTGCTCTATCATGTCACGGGCAGCGACGCAGAGGTGGCCGCTCTGATGAAGAGCCTGGCCGAGACGGGCAGCTATACCGTCCGCCCCGAGACGCTGAAAACCATTCAGGAAAGCTTTGGCTGCGGCTGGAGCAGCGAGGAGCAGGTGGCAGGGGAGATTCGCGCCCGTTACGAGCAGAATGGCTACCTCTGCGATACCCACACGGCAGTCGCGTTCCATGTGGCAGAGCAGCAGAAGCGGGAGGGCGTGCCCATGGTGGTGCTCTCCACGGCTTCGCCGTTCAAGTTCCCGCGCAGCGTGCTGGAAGCATTGGGCCATACCGCCCCGCAGAACGATTTTGAGGCCATGCAGGAGCTGGAGGCTGTCACCCATCATGACGCGCCCGCAAGCCTTGCGGCCCTGCGCCAGAAAGCAGAGCGCTTCAGCACGGTCATCGACCCGGCGCGGATCGCGCAGGTGGCTCTGAGCTACGAGAGCTGAGGCATCTGCAAAACCGAGAACAGGAGTAAACAAACATGGCACTTTTTGTGCTTGGCGATACCCACCTCTCCTTAGGTGCTTCCAAGCCCATGGATATTTTCCCGGGCTGGGATGGCTACCTGGAGCGGCTGGAGCGCAACTGGCGCAAACTCATCACCCCGCAGGATACCATCGTGCTGGCAGGGGACATCAGCTGGGCCATGCGCCTGACGGATACCCGCAAGGATTTTGCGTTTTTGCAGGAGCTGCCCGGCCAGAAGCTCATCATGAAAGGCAACCACGATTACTGGTGGACCACAGCCAACAAGATGAACGCCTACCTCAAGGCGGAGGGCTTTGATACCCTGCATATCCTGCATAACAATTCCTATCGTGTAGAGGGCTACGCCCTCTGCGGCACCCGCGGCTGGCTGTTCGATGTGGGGGAGCCCCACGACGAGAAAGTCATGAACCGCGAGATCGGGCGGCTGAAAATGAGTCTGGATGCTGCGGAGCCGGGGCTGGAAAAACTGGTGTTCCTGCATTATCCGCCTGTTTATACCGGCACCAGCGCCCCGGAGATCGTAGCCACCCTCAAGGCCTACGGCATCCGGAAATGTTTTTACGGCCACCTGCACGGCAATGCTATCCGCTATGCGGTGCAAGGCGATGTGGACGGCATCCGCTATAAGCTCGTCAGCGCTGACGGGCTGCGGTTTTGCCCCTACCGCATCAATTAAAGGCAGTCCAAGGCAGGAATTCCTGTGAATAAGCTGTCAAAAAGAACAAAAAGTCAAAATTTGGTCTGGCAATTGTGTCCAAAGCGTGCTATAATAAGCTCTGACGCGATTGTTGCACCCAATTGAGCGCGCGCGTCCCCGCATTTCGCAAACAGCAAGGACGCGGTGCGCGGTTGCAGGGGCAGTTTTCCCGCTGCCCAACGCAATAGAATTTTTGAGTGGAGGATAAACAAAATGAAATTCATCAAGTGCGAAAAGCTCGAGAAGAGCATGGCAGAGCTGCAGTTCTCCATCGACGCTGAGGCCTTTAAGGCCGCGGTGGCCGATGTCTTCAAGAAAGAGGGCAAGAAGTATGCAGTGCCCGGCTTCCGTAAGGGCAAGGCTCCCCGCGCTCTGATCGAGAAGATGTACGGCGCTGACGTCTTTACCTATGATGCCATCAACGAGCTGTTCCCGGCTGCTTATGAGGCTGCCGTCAAGGAAGCTGGCATCGAGCCCGTTGGCCGCCCGGAGGTCACCGTGGATTCTGCAAACGAGGCCGACGGCTGCACCCTGACCGTTAAGGTTGCCATCAAGCCCGAAGTCAAGATTGGCAATTACAATGGTCTGACCGTTGAGAAGACGGTCCATACTGTTACCGATGAGGCTGTGGATGCTGAGCTGAAGCGTGTGCAGGAGCGCAATGCCCGTGAGCTGACCCGTGAGGGCGCTGCTGAGAACGGCGATATCGTGGATATCGACTTCGAGGGCTTTGTGGACGGTGTTGCTTTCGAGGGCGGCAAGGCTGAGCACTACAGCCTGACCCTGGGCAGCGGCAGCTTCATCCCCGGCTTTGAGGATCAGGTCGTCGGCCACTCCGCTGGCGAGGAGTTTGACGTCAATGTCACGTTCCCCGAGGAGTATCAGGCTGCCGAGCTGGCTGGCAAGCCCGCTGTCTTCAAGATCAAGCTGCACGAGGTCAAGTACAAGGAGCTGCCCGCGCTGGACGACGAGCTGGCGAAGGACGTTTCCGAGTATGACACGCTGGAGGCTTTCAAGGACTCCATCCGCAAGAACAACCAGGAGCAGCTCGACAAGCAGGACGATCTGGCTGTTGAGAACGCTCTGGTCGATCAGGTCATCGAGGGCATGGAGGCTGAGATCCCCCAGGCTATGTACGAGACCCGTATGGACGAGATGGTCAACGATTTCGCATTCCGCGTGGAGCAGCAGGGTCTGCGCCTCGAGGACTACCTGAAGTATATGGGCCAGAGCATGGATCAGTTCCGCGCTTCCTTTATGCCGCAGGCTGAGAAGCAGGTCAAGATCCGTCTGGCTCTGGAGGCTGTTGCCGCTGCCGAGAACATCGAGGCTTCTGAGGATGACGTCAGTGCTGAGATCAAGCGTATTGCTGACCAGTACAAGATGGAAGAGGACAAGGTCCGTGAGCTGGTCAATGTCGAGGATCTGAAGAAAGATCTGGCAGTCAACAAGGCCATCGACTTCATCAAGAGCCACGCCAATGTCGTGGAGAAGGCCGCTGAGGCCGAGAAGACCGAGGCTGCTGAATAATTTATTTGGCGCACACGGTCGCATATTGCAGGGCACAGGCCCTGTAAGCAAAGGTTGTTAAAATTGACCGATACGGTGCGGAGTCCCTTTCTGGCCGTATCGGTCAATTTTGCAAATACTATAAACTTTCCATTCAGGAGGCGAACCCTATGAGTTTTGTTCCTTACGTTGTCGAGCAGTCGGCGCACGGGGAGCGTTCCTACGATATCTTCTCCCGTCTGCTGAACGACCGTATCATCGTTTTGAGCGAGGATGTCAATGATACTTCGGCCAGTCTGGTAGTGGCACAGCTGCTGTATCTGGAAGGGCAGGACCCGGATAAGGATATCAGCCTGTATATCAACAGCCCCGGCGGCTCCATCTCGGCAGGTATGGCCATCCATGATACCATGCGGTATATCAAGTGTGATGTCTCCACCATCTGCATGGGTATGGCAGCTTCCATGGGGGCATTCCTGCTGGCAAGCGGCACCAAGGGCAAGCGCTTTGCACTGCCCAACGCGGAAATCATGATCCACCAGCCCCTTATTGCAGGCGGCCAGGGCGGCGGCCTTTCCGGCCAGGCGACCGACATCAAGATTCATGCCGATCACATCGTCCGCACCCGCGAGAAGATGAACCGGATGCTCAGCGAGTACACCGGCCAGCCGCTGGAAAAGGTGCAGCTGGACACCGAGCGCGACAACTTCCTCTCCGCAGAGGAAGCCAAGGCGTACGGCCTGATCGATGAGGTCATCGCTCACCGCTGAACCCATGCGGAACGCAATACACCCAGGATAAGGAAAAACGGCTATGGCAAACAACAATTCCGGCAGAGATAAAAACGAAAAAGATCTGGTTTGCAGTTTTTGCGGCAAGCATCAGGACGAAGTGGAGCGGATGATCATTGGCCCGGGTGTCAATATCTGCAGCGAGTGCATCGGCCTGTGTGCGGACCTGCTCTCGGACAAGCCGGATCACCAGAGCGGCAGCCGCCCGAGCCGCGGCGGTGCAAGCCGGGCCCGCATTCAGGCTACGGATGGCCTGTCGGTCAACATCAAGACCCCGGCAGAGATCAAAGAGGGCCTGGATCAGTATGTCATCGGGCAGGACGAGGCCAAGCGTGTGCTGGCCGTCTCGGTCTACAACCATTATAAGCGCATCCTGAGCGGCAAAGGCGCGGACGTGGAGCTGCAGAAGTCCAACGTCCTGCTGCTGGGCCCCTCTGGTGTCGGCAAGACCCTGCTGGCCCAGACGCTGGCCAAGATGCTCGGTGTTCCGTTTGCAATCGCGGATGCCACCACCCTGACGGAGGCTGGCTATGTGGGTGAGGATGTGGAGAACATTCTCCTCAAGCTCATCCAGGCAGCGGACTTTGATGTGCAGAAAGCACAGATCGGCATTATCTATATCGACGAGATCGATAAGATCACCCGCAAGAGTGAGAATCCCTCCATCACCCGCGACGTGGGCGGTGAGGGCGTGCAGCAGGCCCTGCTGAAGATCCTGGAGGGCACCGTGAGCAATGTGCCGCCCCAGGGCGGCCGCAAGCACCCCCAGCAGGAGTTTATCCAGATCGATACCACCAACATCCTTTTCATCTGCGGTGGTGCATTCGATGGCCTGGACAAGTACATCCAGCGCCGCACGGATAAGTCCGCTCTGGGCTTTGGCAGCCCCCTCAAGGATAACTCCGTAGAGGCGGAGCGTGCCCTCCTGCGCAAGGTGGAACCCCACGACCTGGTCAAGTTCGGCCTCATCCCGGAGCTGATCGGCCGCCTGCCGGTCATCACCGTGCTGGACGATCTGGACGAGGACGCTCTGGTGCGCGTGCTCAAGGAGCCCCGCAACAGCCTGGTCAAGCAGTACAAAGAGCTGCTGTCCATGGACAATGTGGAGCTGGAGATCACCGATGAGGCGCTCCACGCCATTGCCCGCAAGACCATTGAGCGCAAGACTGGTGCCCGTGGCCTGCGCAGCGTGATGGAGAGCATCCTCATGCCCATCATGTACGATGTGCCCAACGACCCCACCATCATCCGTGTCACCATTGATAAGGATACCGTGGAGGGCGGCGAGGCCCACATGGACTATGGTGCGGTGCGCAAGCGTTATAAAAACCAGGCTTCCCTGAGCTGAGGCTCGGCCCACAACAGGGAAGTGCAAGCCCCGCTGAAAGCTTTTTGCTTTTGGCGGGGCTTTTTTGCGGCATCCGACTTGTTTCTGCGGCCAAAATGTAGTAGAATATGAGAGTCTGGATTGCAGTGAAACAAAAGTGCAAAAACGCCCTCTGGCAGGGGCGTATGGAAAAAACGCAGCCCAGACACAGTGGGAACCAAGGAAGTACGATAAAGGAGTGTGTGCACTATGGCAAATTATTTTGAGATGAGCCGCAAAGAGCTGGCCGCTGAAAAAGCAAAGCTGGAAGAATCGTATAAAGAATTTCAGGATATGGGCCTGAAGCTGAACATGGCTCGAGGCAAACCCGGCCCTCACCAGATGGATCTGGCTATGGGACTTTTGCAGATGACGGATTACACGACTGACGCTGGCACCGATGCCCGCAACTACGGCGACCTGGAGGGTCTGCATGAGGCCCGTGAGCTGTTTGCCGATGTGATGGGGGTTAAACCTGAGGAAGTGTTCGTGGGCGGAAACTCCAGCCTGCAGCTGATGTACAACCTGATCTCGATGGGGTATACGTTCGGTTTCCCGGAGTCTCCCTGCCCTTGGTCTCAGGTGCCCAACCGCAAGTTCCTCTGCCCGGTGCCCGGCTATGACCGCCACTTTGCCATCACAGAGGAGTTTGGCTTTGAGCTGATCAGTGTCCCCATGAGCCCCACCGGCCCGGATATGGACATGATCGAGAAGCTGGTGGCCGAGGATGACACCATCAAGGGCATCTGGTGTGTGCCCCAGTACTCCAACCCCGATGGCTATACCTACAGCGACGAGACCATTGAGCGCTTTGCGTCCATGAAGACCGCCGCTCCTGACTTTAAAATTTTCTGGGACGAGGCTTACATCGTCCACCATCTGACCGATGAGATCATCGAGACACCGGTCCTGCTGAACCAGTGCAAGAAGTATGGCACGGAAGACCGTGTCTTTATGTTCACTTCCACCAGCAAGATCACGTTCCCGGGTGCCGGTGTTTCGGCGCTGGCCTGCAGCGAAGCCATGATGAAGTACATCTGCAAGCGCTTCTCGGTCATGATCATCAGCTACGATAAGATGAACCAGCTGCGCCATGTCCGCTTCCTGAAGAACAAGGAGGGCGTGCTGGCCCACATGGCAAAGCATCGCCGCCGCCTGGTGCCCTGCTTTGACGCTGTGAAGACCGCGTTCAAAGAGGAGCTGACGCCCTGCGGCGATATCGCCCACTGGACCAACCCCAAGGGCGGCTACTTCATCAGCCTGTATGTGATGCCCGGCTGCGCCAAGCGGGTGGCTGCCCTCTGCAAAGAGGCTGGCCTGACTTTGACCGGTGCCGGCTCCGCATACCCCTACCACAAGGACCCGGACGATTCACACCTGCGCATTGCACCCACTTACCCCAGCCTGGACGAGGTGGAAACTGCATCCGACCTGCTGTGCGTCTGTGTCCGCCTGGCAGCTGCCGAAAAGCTGCTGGCTGAAAAAGAAGAAGCCTGATCGTTTCCCGTGCTGAAAATCTCCCTGCACCGCCGCAACGACGGCGCAGTGGAGATTTATTATATTTGGAGGTTTCCCGATTTTTATGAAGACAAAAGGCAAAGCATGGCAGTTGATCGTCACCGTTTTGCTGATCGCGGCGTTTGTCTATACGGCATTCTTTGGCGTCGCGGTCAAGTATGGTGATGTGACCACTCCCTACCTCAAAGGCGCAAAGGACATCCGCTTTGGTGTGGACATCAAGGGCGGTGTCAATGTGACCTTTGTCCCGTCCGATGACTATGACGCGACCGATGACCAGCTGGAAGCAGCCCAGCTCGTCATTGAAAACCGTCTGGTGGCTCTCAATGTGACCGACTATGAGCTGTATGTGGATAACAACTCTGACAGCCTCATCCTCGAGTTCCCGTGGCAGTCCGGTGAGACGAATTTCGACCCAGAAGCCGCCATTGAGGAAATCGGCACCACCGCCTACCTGACGTTCCGGGAGGGGAGCAGTGCCGACGGCGAGCTCATCCTGGATGGCTCCATGGTGGAGAGTGCAGCGGCCCAGTACGGCCCTGTCAGCGGCAGCAGCTCGGAATACTATGTCGCGCTCAAGTTTACGGACGAGGGTGCCAAGGCGTTCGGCGATGCCACTACCAAGCTGTACCAGTCCGGCGGCACCATCAGCATCTGGCTGGACGATGAGAATGTCAGCACGGCGTCCGTCAATGCCGCCATCACCGATGGACAGGCCATCATCACCAGCTCGGCATCCAACCCGTTCACCCAGGAGGATGTCGTCAAGATGGCCCGCCAGATCAACTCCGGCTCGCTGCCTTTCGCTCTGACGGTGGACAGCTATTCCACCGTCAGCCCCAGCCTGGGCGAGAACAGCCTCAGCGCCATGGTGCTGGCAGGCCTTATTGCCTTTGCCCTCATCGTGGTGCTGATGACGGCCCTCTACCGTCTGCCGGGCTTCCTGGCCTGCATCGCGCTGGCCGGACAGGTGGCGGCAACGCTGGCGTTCGTTTCCGGTTACTTCCCGGTGTTTGAGAGCTTTACGCTCACCCTGCCCGGTATCGCGGGCATTATCCTGGCCATCGGCATGGGCGTGGACGCCAATGTCATTACGGCAGAGCGCATCAAGGAGGAACTGCGCAGCGGCAAATCGCTGGACGGTGCCCTTAAGAGCGGTTTTGCCCGCGGCCTGACTCCCATCATTGACGGCAACGTGACCATCGTCATCGTCGCCATCGTGCTGATGGGTGCCTTTGGCCCCTCGGATGGTCTGTTTGCCAAGGCACTGCACTTTGTGTTCTTTGCCTTTGGCCCCTCTACGGCTGGCACCATCTATGCATTTGGCTACACGCTGCTCACAGGCGTTCTGCTCAACTTTGTGTTCGGCGTGTTCGCTACCCGCGTGATGATCCGTGGCGCCGCGTCCATCAAGGCGCTGCGCAACCCGTGGCTGTATGGTGCAGACAAAAACGCACCGGCAGAGAAGAAGCCCATCAACTTTGTCTCCCTGCGCAAGCGCTTCCTGACCATTTCCGCCTGCCTGATGGCAGCCATCGTCCTCTGCGCCGTGGTGCTGGGCGTCCGGCTGGACACCGAGTTCACGGGCGGTGCAATGATCACCCTGAGCTACGAGGACAGCTTTGACCTCTCTGCTGTTCAGAAGACGGCTTCCGCCGCGCTGGACAGCAAGGACCTGACCCTGCAGACCGGCGAGAACGTTGCCACCGGGGAGCAGACGCTGAAGATCTCGATGCCCGGCACCGAGACCGTGACCACCGACGAGGTGCAGAACCTGCTGGATTCTCTGAACGAGCAGTACCCGGGCAATGCCTTTGCCCAGCTCTCTCTGAGCAAAGTGAGCGCGGCAATGGGCACCAAGTTCCTCCAGAAGAGTCTGGTAGCTGTGGTGTTTGCACTGGTGCTGATCCTGCTGTACATCGCGTTCCGCTTCCAGAAGATCGGCGGCCTGACGGGCGGCATGATGGCCGTGCTGGCCCTGCTCAACGACCTGATGGTGGTGTTTGGCACCTTTGTGCTCCTGCGTACCCCGCTGGATGGCAACTTTATTGCCGCCATGCTCACCATTCTGGGCTACTCCATCAACGATACCGTTGTGGTCTATGACCGTATCCGCGAAAACCGCAGCCTGATGGGCAAGAAATCTACCTTTGAAGAGCTGGTCAACCACTCCGTCAACCAGTCGGCCCGCCGTACCGTCATCACCACGGTGACAACGGTGATGGCGCTGGGCGTTATGTGCATCATCTCCAAGCTGTATGGCCTGGACAGCATCTTCACCTTTGCATTCCCGCTGATGATGGGTATGATCAGCGGTGTGTACACCTCGCTCTGTGTTTCCACTTCCGCATGGGTCGTCTGGAGCGAGCGCAAAAAGGCGGACAAGAACTGATGGCCCACAGCCATTTCCCATTTCCGGCGAAAAAGGCCGAATTCAGGAGGAACTACTATGAAATGTCCTTATTGCGGGGATGAAGAATCCAAGGTGATCGATTCCCGCCCGACCGAAGACGGGGAGCGCATTCGCCGCCGCCGGGAATGCCTGCGCTGCCACATGCGCTTTACCACCTATGAGGTAGTGGAAACGGTGCCCCTCATCGTCATCAAAAAAGACAACTCCCGTGAGCCGTTCGACCGCCAGAAGCTGCTCAACGCCATGCTGCGGGCCTGCGCCAAGCGCCCCGTCAGTTACGAGACGCTGGAGCGTGCTGTCAGCAGCATTGAGCAGAGCCTGATGAGCTCCTATGACCGCGAGGTGACCAGCGTCCGCATTGGAGAGCTGACGATGCAGGAACTGAAAAAGATCGACGAAGTGGCTTATGTCCGCTTTGCCTCGGTCTACCAGCAGTTTGCGGATGTCGAGAGCTTTTTCAATGAACTGAAAAAACTGATGGGCGACCGCAAGAAATAAGACGCAAATACAGTAAAAGCCGTGTCGGTTTCCGGACAATTTGTTCCGGAGCCGGTACGGCTTTTTTATTTGCCTGTTCAGATGATCCGCCGGGCCAGCCATTCCATCGTCTCCACCTGGACCTGTGCCCGGCGCAGCTCCCCAAAGGCCTCCTCGGCGGCGTTCATTTCCAGGTGGCCGTCTGCCGCGCGGAGGGAGGCTTCCAGCTCTGTAAAATCCTCGGTGCGGAGCAGGTGGTTCATGTGCATCCGCATCTGGTCACACAGGTCAGCCCCATGGGCCAATGCCTTGCGGGCGGTTGTGAAATCCTCATCCCGGATGGCTTCCATGGCGGTGTCAATGTCAGAAAAAATCTCCTCGGCAAAGTGCTGTACTTTCCAGCTGCTGTAAAAAGCTGCCACCAGCAGCACGGCCACAATGGCAATACAGGCGTAAATTCGTCTCATAGACCTCACGCATCCTTTTTGCGGGAGCTGCCGGAGTGGCGGCTCTCTTTTTTGAGCAGGAAATAGTCCTCCGTCTCATTGCCCACAAGCAGTAAAATTTCAGAGATCAGGACGGTGTTAGCCTCTGCGGTGCGTTCCAGCCAGGCATGATTCTTACCGCACCAGTGGAGGTTGTCTTCCAGAACCTGCCCGTCCAGGACAAAGGGGATGGTGGCGTTGGTCTGGGTGGTCTTCAGCTGCAGATCGGCCAGCCGGGCCGGTTCCCGTTCCGGCCGCAGGGCGACGGAAAGATTGCCGTTCGTCTCAATGACGGCATAGGAGACATCCCGGGGGTCAAAAATGTCCTTTCCGCGCAGGGCTTCCATCAGATCGGTCACAGTCAGCCGAAGCATCCGTAAAGCGTTCTGGTCGATTTGCCCATCCAGGATCACGGTCTTGGGCCGCCCGGACATCAGGTTGAAAAACCACTGGCTCCGGAAACTGAGCACAGACCCCAGCAGTTCCAGCGCGGCGATCAGAAAAAGCGGGATGAGGCTGGCGGTAACAGGTACTTCTTCGGATTCAATGGAGATGGAGGCCAGATTGGAGATGAGGATGGTGGAGACAAGCTCCTCCGGCTGCAACTCTCCCAGCTGGCGCTTGCCCATCAGCCGCATGGAAAACAGCACGCAGAGATAAATTAAAATGGTGCGAAAGATCAACAGTTTCAAGGCGGGGCCCTCCATTGGCTTGGAATATCGTTGGCAGGGCAGGGCATACTGCTTGGAGAAAGGAGGGGGTATTTTGCCGCAGCTTTCACCGAAACTAACGGAGAATCTCGCCCTGCTTGACGAAATGTTTGGCAGCTCGGCGGATTTTTATTCCAAGGAGGTCGAGCTTTACCACTGCCGCGGGGCGCTGGTGCTTTTTGACGGGATGGCCAGCCTGGAATCGCTCTGGGAGCTTTTGCTGGACGCTGTCAGCCGCCGCACGCCCGCACTGGATGAAACGCCGGGCGGGAGTGCCGTCTTTGATTTACTGCTGCACCATTCCGGCCTCCCGGCGGAGAGCAGCCCCGTAGAGACACTGGACGATCTGACCATGCGGCTGACGGCCGGGATGGCCGTTCTGCTGCTGGATGGCTGTGCACAGGGCATCGCGTTTTCGGTCCAGAGCCTCAAGTTTCGCTCGGTGGAAGAACCGGCAGGGGAGGGAAATCTCCGGGGCTCCCGGGAGGGGTTTGCGGATCTGCTGCGGGTCAACCTGAGCCTGCTGCGGCGGCTCATCCGAACCGAACAGCTGGTGCAGGAAGTAACGCAGGCGGACTGTGAGATGAAAACCGAGTACGCACTTTGCTACTGCAAGGGGAAAGTCAGTCCCGGAGCGCTTGCGCAGGTACGGAAGATCCTGGCGCAGGCAAAGCCGGAGCTGCTGCTGGATTCCAGCTATTTTGTGCCCTGGCTCTTTCCATGCCGCTTCCGGCTGTTTTCTCCAGTCAGCTATACCGAGCGCCCGGCGGTGGCGGCGGCAAAACTCTGCGAGGGGAAAATCATTGTTCTGGTCAATGGCAGCCCCTCTGCCATGATTTTGCCCACCCTTTTTTGCGAAAACTTTGATTGTCTGGACGATTATGCCACCACGGCCTTTTTTTCGTCGTTCCTGCGTATTTTGAAATATGGAGCTTTTTACCTGAGCATTTTCCTGCCGGGGGCTTTCGTCTGCACCGCCGTGTATCTGCCGGAGCTGCTTCCGCCGATATTGCTCTTTAAAATCGAGGCGGCCGAAAAAGCCACGCCGCTGCCGCTGTTTGCCGAAATGGTCATGATCATCCTGATCTTAGAGATCATCCGGGAGGCCGGGCTGCGGATGCCCCAAACACTGGGGCACTCGGTCAGTCTGGTGGCGGCGCTCATTGTGGGAGATGCCGCCATTGCTGCAGGCCTGATGAGTACCCCGGTGCTGCTGGTGGCGGGCATTACGTCCGTGGCGATTTTTATTACGCCCTCTCTTTATGAGCCGGCCACGCTGTTGCGGCTTCTGGTGGTGCTAGCAGCCGGTCTTGCGGGCCCGGTGGGGCTGGTTAGTGCCGGGCTGTTTGTTCTCTTTGGGCTGACACAGGTCTCAGTGTTGGGAGTTCCGTATCTGAACGATAGTTCATTCTCGAGTGACGGGGTCATCCGGCGCAACTACCGTGTCTTATCCCGCAACCCATTTACGATCTGGCAAAGGAGGAAACCGGAATGAATCAACCTGCAGTGAACGGCGGTTTTGCTCCGCAGACTCTGTTTTTAGGACTGGCTGCTTCCAGCCTGGCGTCCAGTTTCCTCAAGACAGAAGAACTTTCTGCCCGGAGTTTTCTCCTGTGGGGGCTCCCGGCAGCGCTGGGGCTCTGTTTGCTTTCCGCACTGTTGGCAGCGGAGTTTCAGGCCCTGGAGCTTTTCTCTGGAAAAGATGTCTTCTCCCGTCTGGGCTGCGGAGTGTCCGGACTCTGGTTTGCAGTGGAGCTGATACGAACTGTCCGCACAGCACAGGAAGTCTGCTGGAGCCAGTTTTCTTCCATGGCGGCGCTCAGCGTTCTGCCGCTGCTGCTCTGGGCAGGCTGGGCGCTGCCGGAGGCTGTGTTTGACCGCTCCTCCCGGGTACTCTGGTGGCTGGCAGGGCTGGGGGCTCTGCTCTGTGCAGCGGGGCTTGCCGGGCAGCTGCACTGGCAGAATTTATTTCCGGCATCGTACCGTTTTACAGGGGCAGATTTTGGGCAGATACTCTACCCGGAATATTTCGCATGGACCTTTCTTTGCCCGCAGCGGCAGTGGCGCAAGGCGGTCTGGATGCCGCTGGGCAGCTTTGGGGTGCAGGCAGCGTTCTGCTTTGGAATGGCGCTTTTATTTGGCGCACGGCAGGGGAGCGGCCTGCCCGGCTATGAGCTGCTGCGTTCCTGGACACTGGGGGCCTTTTCCCGGTTCGACGCGGTTTTTCTGCTTCTCTGGCTGGCCGCAATGTTCTTCCGCATCTGTGTGCTGGCCCACATCCTCCGGCTGCTCTGGGAGAAGTTCCGCGGCCGAAGTGTCTGTGAGGTAAGCCCATGAGCCGCCGGGCCACACTGCGGCTTTTGCTGCTGGGGTTGCTGCTCTGCTGGTGCGGCGTTTTCCTGCGGAGTGAAAACACCGAAAAAAGCATTGTTCGGGCGCTGCTGCTGGAACAGACACCTGAGCAGTGGAATGTGGCACTGCTCTATCAATTCCCGGAGGCTGCGGCTGATTCCTCGGATGCAGCTGCTTCCGTGCAGCTTTGTGCCGGGACCGGCAAAACGCTGGAGCAGGCCCTCTTTGCGGCGGAGGAGCATCTGCCTCAGCGGCCCAGCTACCGCCTGTGTGAGTATCTGTTTTTGAATACCGGCAGCCTGCGGGGGGAGCTTTCCGCCTGTGAGCCGCTCTTTTGTGAACGGGCGGACCTCCGGCTGGCCACCCGGGTGCTGGCGGTGACGCCCGGCTGTGAGGAGCTTCTGGCCCGGGCAGAAGAGGAAGAGCGTTTCCCGGAGCAGCTGCTCCAATGCGCCAAGGATACGGCAGAGCGTGCACCACACCTGTATGAGCGGGGGAAAGGACTGCTGCTCCCGGTGGTACAGCTGAAAGAGGGGAGCATAACGCTCCAAAAAGAAGCGCTGCTGCTGACGGAGACTGGCACCTTCAGCCTGACTGAAGAAGAAACCGAGATGGCCCGTGTGCTGCTGGAATATGGGCAGGAGCATACGTTCACGGTAGAGGAAACGCCCATTACCATCCGCCGCAGTGTGCTGGGGGTGCAGGCAGCGGGGGATGGCTTTACCGTCCAGCTGACATTCCAGAAAAAAGCGGCATCTGCCACGCCTACAGAAACGCAGTGCCGGAAACTGGAAGCACGATGCGTTGAGACCGTCCAGCACTGCTGGGATGCCGGGGCGGATATCCTCTCGCTGGGGAGCGTGCGCGCCCTGCGAGATGGACGAATAGACACGTTTCTGACAGCAAAAAACGCCTGCCCGGCAGTGCAGGCAGACGTAATGTTTCTGGGATGAATTTTAATGTGCCGTCTCAAACAGCACGGTAATGGTCGTGCCCTCGCCGATCTCGCTTTCCAGCTTGATGCGGGCGTTGTGGATCCGGGCAATGTGCTTGACGATGGCCAGCCCCAGGCCGGTGCCGCCGGTGGCTTTGCTCCGGCTCTTATCCACCCGGTAAAAGCGCTCAAACACACTGGATTGCGCTTCTTTCGGGATGCCGATGCCGTTGTCTTTCACGGTGAGGGAGCAGTGGCCGTCCCGGGTACAGGCGGTAATGATCTGGACTTTGCCGCCGGGGCGGTTGTAGCGGATGGCGTTGTCGCACAGGTTCTGGCACAGCTCGTCCAGCAGGCTGCGGCTGCCCAGCACGGGAGCGCTCTCGCCCAGGTAGGTGAGGGAGATAAAGGAACGCTTGGCGTTGACTTTCTGCCGCTCCACGCACTCTCTGGCGACCTCCAGCAGATCAACCGTCTCCATCGTGAGGGGCGTACCGGCCTCACTGACATTGTCCAGATTGGACAGCTGCAAGATATCGTTGACCAGCTGGATCATCCGGGATGCTTCCACATGGATCTTCCGGGCAAAATCCGGGATGTCTTTGGGCTGTGCAATGCCTGTTTCAATGAGCTCTGCATAGCCGGAGATGCTGGTAAGCGGCGTTTTGAGCTCATGACTGACATTGGCCGTAAACTCCTGCCGCATTTTTTCATTGTTCTCCCGCAGCAGGCGGTCCGAATGGATGCTCTCTGCAAAAGGAATGAGCTCTTTGTAGGGCACATTGTCCTGGATGCGGTCAAGATCATCCGTCATCTTCAGCACCGGCAGCACAAGGCTTTTGGTCAGCAGCCCGGCCATGAGTGCAGCCGCGGCCATCATCAGCACACAGCTCAGGATGATGGCGGGGATGGCATCATCGTAGATAGACCAGGTCGTCTCAGAATCCTGAGCTACGCGCAGGATCTCGCCGCTGGGGAGCAGGAGAGCGTAGTAATAGGTTTCATATCCGGTGGTCTGGGAATCGCGGCAGTCGCGCCCGACCCCGCTTTGCATGGCCTGCTGGATCTCCGGGCGGGTGAGATGATTTTCCAGCGGCTGTGCCGTGGCGGATTCAAACAGAACATTGCCGTCCGGGTCAATGAGCGTGATGCGCAGGCTGCTGGTGCTGTATGCACTGAGCTGCCGCGGGTCACCGGAAAGACGATACCCGGCGGATACCAGATCCGCTTCGTGCTCCATTGCCGTCCAGACCTGTGTGCGGAACGCCTTATGGAATACAAAAATACAGAGTGCTGCCGTGCATAACAGGCCCACAAATCCCATCAGGAACAGCCGATAGCCGATTTTTTCTTCCATACTGCGTGGTTTCATTCTTCGGGTTCCTCCTCACTGTCCGCCAGCTTGTAGCCCACCTTGCGGACAGTACAGATGTATTTGCCCGCGTCGCCCAGCTTTTTGCGCAGGGTGCGGATGTGCATGTCCACGGTGCGGCTCTCCACCGAAATGTCCGTGCCCCAGACCACCTGCAGGATGGTCTCACGGGTCACGACCAGGTTGGTGTGCTCCAGCAGAAGCCGCAGCAGGCTGTACTCCTTGTAGGTCAGGTCTACATTGACGCCGCTGACAGTCACGCTGTGGCGGGCGTTGTCCAGCAGGATCTCATGGAAGCTGTAGACGCTGGTATGAGTCTCTGGCTCCGAGCGGCGGAGGGCTGCCCGCACCCGGCTCAGGAACTCCATGATGCCAAAAGGCTTGGTGATATAATCGTCCGCACCGCAATCCAGCCCGCGCACGGTGTCCAGCTCACTGGATTTGGCTGTGACCATGATGATGGGCAGCCTCCGCAGGGAGGGGGTGTTGCGCAGCTTTTTCAGGATGGAAAAGCCATCTTCGCCCGGCAGCATCACATCCAGAATCACTAGCTCCGGCTCCGTCGTGCGCATTGCCTGCCAGAACGGCTCTGACGAGGGGAAACTGTTGACCTGATAGCCACTGGACTGCAGTGCATACTGTTCCAGCTCGCGGATGGCGGCATCGTCCTCTACAATATAGATCATCCCTGTTTTTCCTCCGTTGGGGTGGTTTCATTTTCCGGGAAAATGTAACGCTCGCGGTAGCGGTCCAGACGGCGCTGGAACACTTCGCTCTCCTTGGCAGCGTTGCCGCTGCGCAGGTCGTTGAGGTATGCGTGGGTATCAAAGCTGTCCTGCGCGACCTCGATCTGTGCCACGGCCACATTACTGCAGTGGTCGCAGACACGCTCATAGTTGGTCAGCAGATCATCCAGCACAAAACCGTATTCAATGGAGCAGCTGCCGGCCTGCAGGCGGGCAATATGGCGGGCCTTGATGGCACGCACCAGCTCATCCACCACCTGCTCCAACGGCTCGACCTTACTGGCCAGATGCAGGTCGCCCTTGCGGAAAGCTTCCGTGGTGCGGTTCAGCGTGTCCTGCACAGCGTCTTCCAGCACCTGCAGCTCTTCCCGGGCATCCTGGGAGAACTGTACGTTCTTGGTGTGCATCTCATCGGCAGATTTGAGCAGGTTGACCGAATGGTCGCTGATGCGCTCAAAATCGCTGATGGTGTGGAGCAGGGTGTTGACGCTCTGGCTGTCAGCGTGGTTCAGCTCCCGGCCGGAAAGCTTGACCAGATAAGTGCCGAGGGCGTCCTCATACTGATCAACTTTGCTTTCTTCCTCTTTGACCTTTTCGGCCAGAGTGTCGTCCCAGTTGTGCGTCAGGCTCATGGCCTGGAACACACCCACGCGGGCAAGCTCAGCCATCTCGGCGGTTGCGGCACGGGCACGCTCCACAGCCATGGCAGGCGTATTGAGCAGACGCTCATCCAGCAAGGCAAAGCTCTCTTTCTGAGTGTCGTCCGGGATGGTCAGGAAAGCCAGCTTTTCAAGCAGACCTGCAAAGGGGAGCAGAACCACAGTGGCAGCAATGTTGAACGTGGAGTGGACCACGGCAATGCCCCAGGCCGCGATGGTGTCATTGACAAAGGTGAAGTGCAGCACGCTGTTCAAACCATAGAAAATGATCAGGAACAGCATGACGCCGATGATGTTGAAGTACAGATGGACCATAGCAGCCCGGCGGGCATTCTTGTTGGCACCCACCGAGGAGAGCAGTGCAGTGACGCAAGTACCAATATTCTGGCCCATGATGATGGGGATGGCACTGCCGTAAGTGATAACGCCCGTGGCGCTCAAGGCCTGCAGGATGCCGACACTGGCGCTGGAGGACTGGATGACACCGGTAACAATGGCACCCACCAGCACGCCCAGAATGGGGTTGGAGAAACGGACAAAGAGGTTGGTGAACCAGGCTTCGTCCTGCAGGGGAGCCACCGCGTTGGACATCGTGGTCATGCCGGTCATCAGGATGGCAAAGCCGATCATGATGGTGCCAATGCCCTTGCGCTTTTCGTTTTTGCCCATATACAGCAGGATGCCGATAAATGCCAGCACCGGACTGAACGAAGTGGGTTTGAGCATCTGGATGAGCAGGCTGTCGCCCTGCAGGCCGGAAAGGCTTAAAATCCAGCTGGTAACAGTGGTGCCCACGTTGCTGCCCATGATCACGCCAATGGCCTGGTGCAGCTCCATGATGCCGCTGTTGACAAAGCCGACCACCATAACGGTGGTGGCACTGGAAGACTGAATGATCGCGGTTACGCACAGGCCCAGGAAAAATCCCTTGACGGGATTATCGGTCAGCTTGCTCAGGATCTTCTGCAGCTGGCCACCAGCCTGCTTCTCCAGCGCCTTGCCCATAATGTCCATGCCGAACAGGAACAGGGCCAGGCCGCCGAACAAGGAAAAGACATTGAAAATAGTCATTTCGTGTTTCCTCACTTTGATTTGACGTGTTATTTTCCTACACTATGAGTATAAAGATGAAATGTAAAATCGGAAATCAGCCAAATGTAAAACTCATGTAAAGGATACAACACATCCGTGAGGTGCCTACCTTTATTATAAAGAAATCGGCAGCGGATGCAAGCAAATGAAGCAATTCAGGAAAAGATTCTCTGGATTTTTGATGGAGCGGGAAGCAGAAGAAAATTGGATGTTGTAACTCCAAGATCTACCCGCGCTTACGGGCCAGCGATGTGATCCGCACTTAGAAAGGTTGTCAGGGGTCTTTTATTTTTTATGCTGGTTTGCTATAATAGAGTGTACTAGAACTCTCGTAAGCATACGATATTATGCTTTATTATGCCTTCCACTTATTGGACAGATGGATTGTTTCGCTTTTGAATGCACCAATGTCATTTTTTGACAAACAAGATGGGGCGCGATGCCCCCATTTTGAACCAGTGCATCAGATGAAAAGAGCCTACAGGAGGAAAAACGATGGGGAACTTCACCGTTTCGCTCAAAAAGCTGACGGAGAAAGTCAGTATGGACGTGGTTTACACGCCGCAGGATCTGGAAAACATCAGTGTTGAAATTGCAGAGGTCAACCGTCCGGGTCTGTTCCTGGCGGGTTACTATGATTATTTTGATAAGCTGCGTCTGCAGATCATGGGCTTGGCGGAGATGAACTTCCTGGCGGGCCTCCCGGAGGAAAAGCGTCGGGAGCGTCTGGATCAGCTGTTCCGGCAGCAGCCGCCTGCTGTTATCGTGGGCCGCAGTGAAGAACTGGAGCCGTTTCCCGAGATGCTGGAACTGGCAAAAAAACACGGTGTGGCGCTGCTGCGCTCCAATGAGACGACCTGCACATTGATGGGCAGCCTCATCAGTGTGCTGAATCTGGAACTTGCCCCCCGCATCACCCGCCACGGTGTGCTGGTGGAAGTGTACGGCGAGGGTATTCTCATTCTGGGTGACAGCGGCATTGGAAAGAGCGAGCTGGCCATTGAGCTGGTCAAGCGCGGCCATCGTCTCGTAGCGGATGACGCCGTGGAACTGCGCAAAGTTTCCAACCGCCAGATCATGGGCACGGCACCGGAAAACATTCGCCACTTTATTGAGCTGCGCGGCATTGGCATTGTCAATGTGGCCCGTATTTTTGGTGTGGGTGCTGTTAAAGTGAGCGAGAGCCTCGACCTTGTGGTGCAGCTGGAGCCCTGGGATCCCACCAAGAACTACCAGCGTACCGGCCTCGAAAGCGAGTATTGTGATATTCTGGGTGTGAGCATTCCCAGTACCAGCATCCCGGTTTCGCCTGGCCGTAATATGGCTGTCGTGCTGGAAACGGCAGCCATCAACAACCGCCAGAAGAAGATGGGCTACAATGCCGCCAAGGAGCTGCTGATCCGTCTGGGTCTGGACGAAACGCTGGATTAACGATTTTCCCATGGAGGAGCACTATGTTTGAACCTTTGTGCGCCGCACTGGATGCGGCGGGCATTGCTTGTACCCGAAACGAGCTGTTGGCCGACCACTGTACGTTCCGTATCGGTGGTCCGGCAGACATATTTATAAAACCATGCGACGAAATCCAGCTGTGCAGGGCGGTGGCTTTTTGCAAGGAGCAGGGAGCTCGCTATTATCTGCTGGGGAACGGCAGCAATATTCTGTTTGAGGATGCAGGCTTCCGGGGGGCTGTTCTGGATCTGACGGCCATGAAAACCGGCATTGGGATGAAAGAGAACATTCCCGGCGAAGAGTCCGGTGTAGTTTATTGCAACGTAACGGTCGGGGCCGGGATGAAGCTTTCGACTCTTTGCAATTTTGCACTGAACCACAGCTGCACCGGTTTAGAGTTTGCCTACGGCATTCCCGGCACGGTGGGCGGTGCGATCTATATGAATGCAGGCGCTTACGGCGGCGAGATGAAAGATGTCCTGACGTCCGTGGAGTATTTGGCTGCGGACGGAAATATCGTCGAAGTGCCAGCCGCTGAGTTGGATTTATCGTACCGGCATAGCATTTTTGAGGAGAACGGCGGCTGCATTCTGAGCGCAACGTTCCGCCTGAAAAAAGGAGACGCTGCATCCATCAAGGCCAGGATGGACGAATTGATGCAAAAACGGATCGACAAACAGCCGTTGGACAAACCCAGCGCTGGCAGTACCTTTAAGCGGCCGACAGGGGCTTTCGCCGCGGCCCTCATCGACCAGTGCGGTCTGCGGGGCTACCGCCACGGCGGGGCTGCCGTCAGCGAAAAGCACTGCGGTTTTGTGGTCAACTTGGGTGGTGCAACTTGTGCCGATGTACTGGCACTTTGTGATGAAGTGAGGTCCATCGTCAAAGAGAAAACAGGCTATGACCTTGAAAAAGAGATTCGGGTCGTAAGGGCATAACGGAAAGAGGAACAACTATGGATCTTCTCATCGTCAGCGGACTTTCCGGCGCGGGAAAATCGGTGGCCATGAATGCGCTGGAGGATATCGGCTTTTTCTGCATTGATAACATCCCGGCAGGGCTTTTGCCCAGTATCATGGCCTTTTCCAAAGCGGGCGATAACCAGCTCAAGCGGGTGGCCTTATCCATGGATGTCCGCGGATGCCGCAGCAAAGAGGAGATCGAGCAGGGGTTGGAGCAGCTGGATCAGCAGGGGATCTCCTATGAGATCCTGTTTCTGGACGCACCGGATGATGTGCTGATGCGCCGTTACAGCGAGACCCGCCGCCGTCACCCCATCAGCATTGCGGAAGGAATCTCCACCCGGGAGGCATTTGCAAAAGAACGTCAGATCTTGCAACCGCTGAAAGAACGGGCAAACTACACCATCAACACCGCCCTGCTCTCAACGGCGCAGAACAAAGAACGCGTCTGCGACCTGTTCTTGAAGAACGGGGGAGCCAAGAGCGCCATGCGTCTGAATATCCTGTCTTTCGGCTTCAAGTTTGGCATCCCGCCGGAAGCAGACCTTGTGCTGGACGTTCGCTGCCTGCCCAATCCGTTCTATGTGCCGGAGCTCAAGCACAAGACCGGACTTGACCAGGAGGTCGTCGATTTTGTTATGGGGCATCCGGAGGCACAGGAGCTTTTGCGCCGGTATGAGAATTTTCTGGATTACGCCCTGCCGCTCTATGTCAAGGAGGGCAAAAGCCAGCTGACCATCGCGGTGGGCTGCACGGGCGGCAAACACCGCTCCATTACCTTTGCTCGGAAGATCGCGGAATTTTGCGAAGAAAAAGGCTATCAGCCCAGCACCCAGCATCGGGATTCTGCCCGCTGAGCCTGTGCCCTTGTTTTAAAGAACAGAAAAGGATAAAACAATATGAGTTTTGCGTCCCAGGCGCGGGAAGAAATCGCGCGGCGCAGCCTGCAAAAGGATTGCTGTGTTCGCGCGGCGGCCTATGGCTTTGCCTGCTTTGCCAAGTATTTTGATGCAAAGGGGCTGGTGCTGCAGACCGAGCAGGCCCTGACCGCACAGGTGGCAGAGCAGTTGTTTGCCCGCTGCGGTGTTCAGGGAACCATCACCGAAAAAATCCGCCCCAGCGGGGTGGTATATGAGTTTGGCATCCGTGCGCCGGAACAGGTGACGCGGATGCATGAGCTTTTTGGCACCACTGGCTCAGAAACGAGCTTGCAGATCGACCCGGAGCTGATACGCTGCCAGACCTGTGTCAGCGCATACATCGGGTCGGCTTTTTTGTGCAGTGGAACGGTGATAGATCCACAAAAAGAATATAATATTGAGTTTTTGACCAGCCGCACCAATCTGGCCAAGGATTTTGAAGCGTTGCTGGCAGAGCATGAATTTGCACCGCATCGTACTCGCCGGAACGGTGTGAACCTCATCTATGTCAAGAACAGCGCCAATGTGGAGCGCATTCTGGCCTTTATGGGGGCAGCGAATGCGGCAGCACAGATCAAAGCGCAAAAAGCGGTCAAACAGGTGCGCAACCAGATCAACCGCCACACCAACTGCGATACCGCAAACCTCAGCAAGACGGCCCGCGCCAATGCACAGACGCTGAAAGCCATCCGCTTTTTGAAAGAGCAGAACGCCTTGGAAACATTGCCGGAGGTGTTGCAGGATGCCGCCGCCAAACGGCTGGCCTATCCGGATCTTTCATTGACAGCACTCTGTGCCTGCTTTGACCCGGCTGTCAGCAAATCCGGCCTTTCGCACCGGATGAAGAAACTGGAGTCGCTGGCCGATACGCTGCGTCAGCGTCTGGAACAGGAAGCCGAGGAGGTGAAAGCATGACGGAACCGAGTGAGAATAACAAACAGGGGAGAGACTTTGTCCACCTGCATATTCATACAGAATACAGTCTGCTGGATGGTGCCTGCCGCATTGACCAGTTGATGGACCGCGTAAAAGAGTGCGGTCAGACTGCCATTGCCTGCACCGACCACGGCGTTATGTACGGCTGTGTGCAGTTTTACAAGGCTGCAAAAAAGGCGGGCATCAAGCCCATTATCGGCTGTGAGGTCTATGTGGCCACCCGTACCCGCTTTGATAAGGTAAATAAAATTGATGGCAACAACCATCTGATTTTGCTCTGCAAGAACGAGACCGGTTACAAAAACCTCTGCAAAATGGTGTCGGCTGCTTTTGTCGAGGGCTTCTACTCCAAGCCCCGCGTGGACAAACAGCTCTTGGAGCAGTACCACGAGGGTCTGATCTGTCTCTCTGCCTGTCTGGCAGGCGAGATCCCGCAGGCGATTCTGGCGGGCGATTATGAGCGCGCCAAATCTTCGGCTCTGTGGTATCAGGAGCTGTTCGGCGTCGGCAACTATTATATCGAGTTACAGGACCACGGGCTGGAAGAGGACAACATCGTACTGCCGCAGCTCATCAAGCTGGCCCGGGAGACGGGGATTCCCATGGTGGCAACCAATGACTCCCACTATCTGCGCAAGGAAGACGCCAAGATGCAGGCTATTCTGCTCTGCATCCAGACGGGCAAGACCATGCAGGATGCGGACCGCATGGAGTTCCAGACCGATGAATTCTATGTCAAAACGACAGACGAAATGTACGATCTGTTTGCCATGGTACCGGAAGCCTGCTCGAATACGCGGATCATCGCCGATCAGTGCAATTTTGATTTTGATTTTGGCCACACCAAGATTCCTTATTATAAGGCCCCGGGTGGAATGGACAACCAGGATTTTTTTGAAAAGCTCTGCTGGGAGGGCCTGGAGCGCCGCTACGGCCCCGATGTCCCGCAGGCCAACAAGGACCGCCTGAGCTATGAAATTGGCGTCATCAAAACGATGGGCTATACCAATTACTACCTCATCGTCTGGGATTACGTCAACTACGCCAAGAGCCAGGGCATCCCGGTAGGCCCGGGCCGTGGTTCCGGCGCGGGCAGTATTGCCGCATACAGCGTCGGCATTACGGATATCGACCCCATCCGTTACAATCTGATCTTTGAGCGTTTCCTGAACCCGGAGCGCGTCAGTATGCCCGATTTCGATGTGGATTTTTGCTACGAGCGGCGGCAGGAAGTCATTGACTATGTCAACCGCAAGTATGGTGCCGACCACGTGGCCCAGATCGTCACGTTCGGCACGATGGCAGCCCGCAACGCCATCCGCGACGTGGGTCGTGTGCTGGGAATGCCGTATCAGAGTGTGGACGTGGTGGCAAAGCAGGTCCCGATGGAACTAAAAATGACGCTGAAACGCGCGTTGGAAGTCTCCCCGGAGCTCAAGCGGATGTACGATACAGACCCGCAGGTAACGGAGCTCATCGATACTGCCTTGAAAGTGGAGGGAATGCCCCGCCATGCCTCTACCCATGCGGCCGGTGTTGTCATCACCCCGGAGCCGACAGACTACTATCTGCCTCTGGCGACCAACGACGGCCTGCCTGTGACCCAGTTCAATATGACGGAAATTAAAAGCCAGTGATCCCCGCCTCCCGCTCTACCGTCT
>JABLTL010061005.1_pt1 | contig 52904 bp, 69 predicted proteins | sample 7160151 | NCBI WGS metagenome assembly JABLTL01 (sample SAMN14651223, study PRJNA627086) | human gut metagenome | isolation source: feces | host: Homo sapiens | reverse complement strand
GCGAAGAAGCACACGGTGATAAAATTGATAGAGGGTTCGATGTGAACCCACAGCAAGCCGAGCACTGCGGCAATGGCTCGCGAAACGTAGAATGGATTGTTCATGTTTTGTGTTGTGTTTTTGTGTTGTTGTCCTGAATTTTTCTTCCACAAATTTACTGATAAACTGCTACGCACAGCGGACATGAGTTTAAGGGAAGAGTGAAAATCCAAGAGGTGCGGGGAGGTTGAGCATGTCCGTATGGGGAATGGGAAATATCGTAAATTTGGCTACATAAAACACAACACTATGTCAGGAATCACGCAAAATACATTGGCCCGCATCGACAAGTGGCTCTCCTACGGCACGAGTATGCAGACAGCGTTCCCGAAGCTTGAGCAACGCTACCGTATGCAGATATGCTCTGAGTTTTACAAACGATGGGTGCAAAACAAGGACATCGACCCTCAGACGGTGTGCCGCAATATTGCCCGACGCGACTATGAGATGTTCTTCAATCAGGCAGCGCAGGGCAATAAGGAGGCGCAGGAGTATGTGCTTGCGCTGAAGATTACACTCGACGACGAGGGTAATATCTGTCCGCGCACGGTCACGGAGCTCAACAACGATGTATTGGTGTGCAACCATCTGATACGTTTCTTCCAGACAGACGAGAGCCCGCGTCACAAAGCTATGTATCTGAGCAGTGCCGAGTGGTTGATACGCACGGGTAAACAGCAGAACAACGATCGTGCAGTGGATAAGGGTATGCAAGCCTTAGCTAATGTGTATGGCAACTTCCAGGAAGAGCGCGACGCTACGGATGAGATGCCGGATATGAGTCGCATTGCTATCACGCAGGACGTGAGCATCGTGAAACGCGACCGCATCAACTACACCGAGGAGGAGAAGCTGCGCATGGCCCGCAAGTATGGTCTTACTACCAAGGACCTCCAGGAGATAGAGGACGACGAACTACTGAGTGAAGGAAAACCGGAAGAGCCGGACTACTTCGAGTATATGGAAAAGAAGGACGAGGAGTATGTGATTAGACACGGGTACATGAAAGAAAGCAAATTGACAAATAATTCAGGGCCAACGGATGATGCGGTATGAACGAAAATATAAAGAATAGAGATGAAAATAGGACTCATAGACGTGGACGGACGACACGGCAAAAAGAAATGGGGAGCTACGATATACCCTAACGTGGCTCTCGGCAAGATTGCCCGTTGGCACACGATGCGGGGAGATGAAGTGGAATGGGCACAGCCTACTGACCTTTTCGACAGGCATCATTACGACATACTGTATGCCAGCAAGGTTTTTAACTTTTCGCCCGACATCGACTTTCGACAGTTTTCCTACGACCGACTGGAGAAAGGTGGCACTGGCTACGACATCTATAAGCGTTTGCCTGACGAGATAGACCGACTGCAAACGCTATACGAGTTGTTCCCATGGGTGCCAAAGAACCATGCTTACGGCAAATTGACCGAGGGCTGTCCCAACAAGTGCTTTTGGTGTGTGGTGCCCAAGAAGGAGGGATTAATCCGTCCGTATATGGATATAGAAGAGATAGCCATCGAGGGCAGAACACATGTTGTGCTTATGGATAACAACATCCTTGCGGCGGGCGACTATGCAAAGGAGCAGCTACAGAAGATAATCGACATCGGTCTGCATATCGACTTCAATCAGGCGATGGACGCACGGCTTGTCACTCCGGAATATGCCGAACTGTTAGGCAAGGTGAAATGGATAGACTCTCGCATCCGCTTTGGTTGCGACACCACGGCACAGATAGCGGAATGTGAACGAGCCATGCAACTTATCAATGCGGCAGGATTTCGGGGCGAATACTTTCTCTATACCATGATAGGAGGTAAGAACGACTTCCGAGAATGTTACCACCGTCTACACTACTGGTGGGAGCGACTGCAACGCTTCCGCAAGAACCATGAAGGCAGAGCCGTGTATGCCTACGCACAACCATACCGCAACCCTACAAATCCAAACCACGCCATCCCCGAATGGCAGAAGGATATGGCCCGATGGTGCAACAAGCGAATGATATTCTGCACCACCGACTTCAAGGATTTCATGCCAAGAAAGGGATTTAGGTGTGAGGAATATCTGAGGGAGTACGGAATGAGCGGAATAAAATCGAAATATGACAATCAAACAAGCACTTTTCATAATAGCACAATGCGTTGGCTTCATCGCAAAAAGATGCCTCCAGCTTCTCTATGGCGCTATATGCAAACACCCATTCATAGCAACAACATCTTTCACATTGGTCATAGCCGTATATGCAGCAATATCTGTGGCATCAGCTCGCGCCGAACGCGACAAAGCATTACAACAGCAAATAACGCTACAAGAACAGGTAGAAAAACTCTCATTAATCATCGACGCACAGAAAATTAATAAATAAAACCTCTACAATATGGAAAAAATAAAAGGATATAAGGGATTCGACAAAAACATGAAATGCCGAAACTTTCAATACGAAACAGGAAAAGATTATCAACATGACGGAAAAATTTCCTGCTGTCATAGTGGATTCCATTTTTGCACTAATCCTTTCGATGTGCTCGCATATTACGCACCAGCTAACAGTCGCTTTTGCGAAGTTGAAGGAAGTGGCGAAAGTGCTAAAGATGGAAACGACACAAAGGTATCAGTGTCTAATCTACATGTCGGTTTAGAAATAGGTCTAAACGGGCTCATTAATGCTGGAGTAAAGTTTATACTTAATAAAGTAAAGTGGAATAATTGCGCAGCAACGAACACAGGCAACTACTCGGCAGCAACGAACACAGGCAACTATTCGGCAGCAACGAACACAGGCGACCTCTCGGCAGCAACGAACACAGGCAACTATTCGGCAGCAACGAACACAGGCGACCGCTCGGCAGCAACGAACACAGGCAACCGCTCGGCAGCAACGAACACAGGCAACTACTCGGCAGCAACGAACACAGGCTACCGCTCGGCAGCAAATGTTGAAGGTAAAGATAGCATAGCTATTGTTACTGGCCGTAAAAGCAAAGCCGCTGGTGCATTAGGATGCTGGCTTGTCCTTACAGAACGTGATGATAACATGAATATCATCAATGTTAAGGCGATAAAAGTTGATGGCAAGAAAATAAAAGCAAACATTTTTTATACGCTTGAAGATGGAGAAATTAAAGAAGAGGAACAACAATAACAATAAAATGTGTTAGCACATTTGATGAAAAGTGTCAGCACTCAGCAGGAGCGGAGAGTCGGCTCTCAACCAAAAAAAAGATATTATAAAAAAAATATGGAGTTAAACATTACGCTTTCTGAAGCATTAGAGCGAGCTTCGGAAGGATTGCGAAAGAAGAGGCTTCACTCAGTGGAGCTGTTGCAAAAAGCAGAGAAGATAGCTCTGAACTATGATGCCGAAAACGGATATTACTTGGCGTTTAGTGGTGGAAAGGACTCTCAGGCTCTTTTCCACATGGCTAAGTTGGCTGGGGTGAAATTCCGCGGTCACATGAACCTTACGAGCGTTGACCCACCCGAAGTGATACGCTTCGTGAAGAAGAACTATCCCGAAGTAGAACTGCTAAAGCCTGGCAAATCTATCTTTCAGAGTGCCGTAGAAAAACAGATATTGCCCACTATGCGTGTGCGTTGGTGTTGCGCTGAATATAAAGAAACGGCAGGTGCTGGCAAGGTGACGCTAATCGGCATCCGCAAGGCAGAGATTTCTCGAAGAGCCAAACGTAACGAAGTGGAAATAAATAACCGAAAGTTTAGTGGCGACCTTGATGGGTTAGACGAATACCGACAGGAGCTGAAGGCTAAACGTGCTCGCCGTAAATCCAAGGAGTCAGGCGTGAATATCACTAACGCTGATGAAGAACAGACTTTAGGCTGCATCCAAGGCAAAGAGAGTCTGCTTATCTCGCCCATTATCTATTGGACGGAAAAGGACGTGTGGGAGTTCTTAAATAACGTAGTGAAAGTTCCGCATTGCTCGCTCTACGATGAGGGTTGGCATCGCATCGGCTGCATCGGATGCCCTATGAGCTCGCATAAGCAAAAGAGACTCGAAAACGCTCGTTACCCACATGTAAAACGAGGCTGGATTAAGGCGATTAAAGCCATCCGAAACGGGAAGGGGTTCAAAGAAGGATATGCGTGGTGGAATATACGCGAGGACATGGTACCTTCCGACAACGTCAGAGGATTGCTCAGAAAGGCAGATGCCGGCTACATCAAACATCCAGACCCATGCCACTGGCTGGGGGATGCGAGGCGCAACAATGCCGACGTTCCGCATCTGCAAAGAAGAGGATGCGAACAAACGACAACTGGGAGACAAAACAGAGGAATATGGAAACTTGCCGAAACAGGGTTTTCATCCAACTCATCTTCTGACCGATTGACAGAGGAGCAAGAAAACGAAATAGCGGAAAACATCTACGACTGGTGGATTTCGGGCAAGTCATACAAGCAATGGTATGCCGAGAATTTCCAACAGATGAAACTGGATTTTGGCGAATTTTAAAACAACATAAAACGATCACGATATGGCAAAGATTATCTATTTCGGGACAGAAGGAAACGGCAAGGCAGGACATTACCCTATGGGTATTGACAAAGACCTTACCAACGAAGAATACGAAATATGGACTGAATGTGACAACGAGACGTGGATCAATAACATCTACAAGAAACCAGGTCGACACTTGATAAAACATCACGGCGTTGTATATACCAACTATGCAGTGCCGTTCTCTGTTGACGATGGAAGAGGAGGTTCACATACAGAAATATTTTGGGAGGGTTTACACTCAGAGGAGGAAATGATAGAAATCATAAAGAGCAACCCCTTTTTGAAAAGACAATTTAAAATGTAAGATACAATGATAGTAATAAAAATAAAAACATGGAAAGAATGGAAGAATGACTTCCTTAATTGGGTTCAAGCACCTCGACGCAGTACTTGCAAGGAGTTCGTAAACTATATGGTGTCTTTGCAAAAAAAGACGCTCTACAAAACAATAAGCGATACTTGCGATAAATACAACAATATGCGTGATAATCAGATCGAAGACATCACCGAAGCAGTAGAAAAATGCGTAGATGCTTGTGCTAAAGAAACACGTAAGTTAATCGATGATTGTCAGCCCGTAAAATTCTTCTAAGACTGCAACTCTCATTATAAACAACACAAACTCCACACAACATGAATAACAACATAAAAAGGAAAGACTGGGTAGGCGGCTCGGCTGCTGTGTTCAAGACGTTGGGCGCGAGCAACCATACGGATGCGGATAGACAGCGGGAGGATTACTATGCCACAGAACCGAAGGCGACGGAATGGCTGTTAAAGCTGGAGCGGTTTGAGGGAAGGATTCTTGAACCTTCGTGTGGCGAGGGTCACATGAGTAGGGTGTTGGAGGCAGCAGGGTATGAAGTGGTGAGCCGCGACCTTGTAGATAGAGGTTACGGCGAGGTGGCCGACTTCCTTGCAATAGACAACTTGGCGTGGGACGGTAACATCGTCACAAATCCGCCCTACAAATATGCGCAGCAGTTTGTTGAGAAAGCTCTCAACATCATCCCCGAAGGAAAGAAGGTGGCGATGTTCCTGAAGCTGACTTTCCTCGAAGGCAAGGCTCGACGCGCTCTCTTCCGCTCTACCCCTCCAGTTCGTGTTTGGGTAAGTTCATCACGGCTGAAATGTGCTATGAATGGCGACTTCGATAAGTACGGCAGCAGCGCAGCGGCTTACGCATGGTTTGTATGGGAGAAAGGGTATAAAGGCGAGACAACTGTGAAATGGTTTAACTGATAATTTTACAAAACAACAAAGCATGATAGAACTGAATAAGATATATAATGAAGACTGCCTTGAAGGGATGAAAAAGATTCCAGACGGGAGCGTAGATTGCATCGTGTGCGATTTGCCGTATGGTGTTCTCAACAAACAGAGTGAAGGAGGGGGATGGGATAACGCCATTCCTTTCGAGCCTATGTGGAACGAATATTTGCGCATCACAAAACCTAATGCAGCTATCATTCTTTTTGGGCAAGGTATGTTTACAGCAAAACTCATGATGAGCAATGAAAAGATGTGGAGATACAATATCTTTTGGGATAAATGCCGCACAACTGGTTTTCTGAACGCAAAAAAGATTCCTTTGAAGCGGATGGAAACAATCTCTGTTTTCTATGATAAACAGCCTACCTATCATCCGCAAATGCGCAAATGCCTGCCACATGAACGCAACCATAGTAGAGGCAAGCAGATAAACGATCAAACCAACCGATGCTACGGAGACTTTGGAAAAGCCGACGATATTATTACCGATGAGAAATACCCGACCGATATAGTTGTATTCCAGCGAAACGTCCATAATTCTTTTCATCCAACCCAAAAACCTGTCGCTCTCATTCAGTATCTCATCCGTACCTACTCCAACGAGGGCGAAACCATCTTAGACAACTGCATGGGCAGCGGCACCACCGCCATTGCAGCCATCCGTGAGAAGCGCAACTTCATCGGCTTCGAGCTCAACAAGGAGTATTACGACAAGGCTTGCAAGCGCATCAAACTGGAGAGGGCGCAACCTACTCTCTTCTGACAACACAACCGACAACAACACAAAAACAATACATGAGTAACAACCGACACAAATACTTCAACAAGGTTCCGCCGTTCAAGCCGAACCCTGAACACTACACTCGCAAACAGCGCTCATGGAAGGCGAAGGAGGCCTACGAGACGGAGGATGATGCTTGGGAGTTCTTGCAAGAGAATCCGAAGCTCAAAGCACAGGGATATACAGTGTATCGGTGCAGGACCTGCAGCAAATGGCACATCGGACATAAGACACACAGCGAATGAGTTTTTGCCAACGGATAACGCGAAGAACACGAAGACGAAAAATCCGTGATATTCGTGCTATCCGTTGGCAAAAAAATCATCGGCAACAATATATAAAATCAGGATAACAATATGCAGCAACCTCACCAAATCTATCTGACTCGCTTTCAGCAGCGGATGCTCCATATTGGAGCGAAGGACGAAACTGTGATTGCAGGACGACGCACGGGTAAGACCGACGGTCTTGTGGCACCGCGCGTCTGGGCTGTCAGCAACAGCATGCCGGGCATGCTGGGCGCATGGCTCGCCATTTCCCGACAGCAGGCTTTCTCGAAAACCATTCCTGGCACAATGGCGGCCATGGAACGTATGTTCGGCTTCGTGCTCGGCATCCACATGGGCTGGGGACGACCGCCACGTCATGCCAGACCGAGCATCTTCAAGCCGAAAAACTATGACAACATCATCTGGCTGGCTAACGGCGCTCAGTGGGCAGCAATATCACTGGCGCAGGTGGCAAGTTCAAACTCTTACACTTTTTCACACGCAATCTTGGACGAGGGACGCTTTGCTCCGAAAAAGAAGATTGACGAGGAGTTTATGCCTTCACTTTCCGGACAGACGCATCCGTTGGGCGAAATCAACTTCTCGGAATACAATCCGTTTTATCGCGGACGACTCTTTGTGTCGGATGCTTCGCTGACCGCTAAAGGTTCGTGGCTCGAACATGAGGACGAGAAACTGGAACTGACCGTTGAGACGGGACCGTTCAAGGGCAAGACTTATCGGTGGGTGCAAGAACAGTTGGAGGATTATGCCGACAAGGTGATACGCTACAACGATATGCTTTACAATGCAAAGAAGTCGGGACATTCGGTGCATGTGGTGCCGGTAGAAGTAAAAGAGGATATTCGCGACACGGCTCTGAAGATGATGAAGCATGAGGGAGAGTTTCGTATCATGCCTAATCATGGCAAGCACGTCACGAAGGCAATGGTGGATATGGCGGTAAACTATAAGCTACTCTCCGTGGATGATGCCGAACTGGTTTACGACTATGAATATCTGATTACGCCTGGAGAGGATTTTGAAATGCAGATGTTCCTGCGCTCAAAGAAGTTTCAGGACGGTTATCTGCGCGAATTGCGCCGCGTAGGTTTTGTTGTGGAGAGAGCTTCTACGCTCGAAAACGTAGACCTTCTGGGTGAAGATTACATCCGGCAGCTCAAGCGAGATCTTCCGGCGTACACCTTCGCTTGCTCAGTGCTGAACATAAAGATGCAGAAGTCGAACGATGGCTTTTACTCTAATCTCGACATCGAACATGTTCACGGTTACGACCCAGGCGACTCTATAGACCCTCTCAGTCAGGCGAAATTCTCTACTGTCAAGGCTACGGGTATCATCAACGGACAGAAGATTACTTCGGAGAGTTATCAGCCGGACCTGAAAGAACTGTCCGAGCGCAACGACTGTCGCATGGATGCCGACTGCATCAACTCCCTCCCATTGTATATTGGGTTAGATTACAATGCTAACATAAATACGTTGGTGGTTGGGCAAATGTACGAGCGTGACGGAATGGAGTGTCTGAACGTCATCAAGAGCTTTTATGTAAAAAACGAGCGCAAGCTGCGTGAACTGATTGCTGATTTCTCGGATTATTACGCACCGAAGCGAGCCATCAACCGCGACGTGACGTATTTCTATGATGCTACGGCGAAGCAGGGCGCGTCATACGCCACCACCGATGAGCGTTTTTATATGACCGTTATTGCTGAACTGGAGAAGCACGGCTGGAACGTGACAGCCATCGACATGGGTGCGCCGGAGAAGCACGACATCAAGCATAAGATTATAAACGATGGCTTGGCTCACCTCTCCTACCCTGCCATCCGCATCAACCAGCCGAACAACCCTGACCTTATCATTGCCATGCAGCTGTGTGAGGTACAGATTGCGTATAATGGTTTCCACAAAAATAAGAGTCAAGAAAAGAAGCCTGAGAGTGAAGACACGCTGCCCTTACAGCAACGTACCGACTTCACGGATGCCTTCGATACGCTGTATTTAGGTTGCAAGTTCTTCCGTGGCGGTGGCGGTTGGTTTGTTCTGCCAAGTGGAAGATAATGGGAGTTTTGCGTTTTGATATTTGCATGAGAAAAGCGAAGGGCAGGCGTTATCACAACGGCTGCCCTTCTAAAAAAAAACATGATTCTCAAATCAAATTTATTTATCTTTAAAAGAAAGGCCACGCGCCTCCCCACGCAACCTCGTAAATAGGTCTGCTAAACTTGCGCGTCACTCTCAAGGCTTTTCTGAAACGAGGATTACTACGTTCTTTGTAAGCCTTAATGTCCCAATATGGCGCATTGAAAAGTCGCAAGACCAAAGGATAGCGAACGAAAAATCTTGGTCCTTTTATACTTAAATAGCGACAATACGTGAAACTCGCTTTAAATATCTTCTTCGCTTGTCTTATCGTCATACTTCTTCCTCCTCTTCATTATCACTATCTTCTTCCTCATCTTCATTATCGTCGATGAAACCTAAATGTTTTAAATTGCTTTCATTGATGGTGCCATCCTCCGTCTTCACGTCACAGTTAGTACCTTCAATATCAAAATAATCTATACTTTCTACGTTTCCTACCTCAAAGCCATTGGAAAAGTCAATGCTGCTTGTTTCTCTCATGGCAATTTCACACGCTGTAGTTTCGTCTTTAGCGAGCACATAGACGGTGTGATACATAGCGAGCTCTACAGCATAAAGATTGTTCATCTTCTTACACTCTTCGCTGACAAAGCTATCAATATTATCCAGCGAAAGAATGGTGTCGTGAATTAAACATGAATAAACATCGTTAAATGCAGCGTCGATAGGGTGCAGACAGATGCTACCCAACACTTTATCACAATACTTATCTGTATAATCAACGGTAGCTACGGTTACAGCAGCCACAATTTCACATTTATGGTAGCCTACAAACGAAATAAGGCGGTCTTCAATATCTACATCCACCGCTTCCATGCCAGCGAGAAACATCAGGCGTGTGGCATGTTCTATCAAGGTTATCGGAAATTTTTTGTCTTCAATAACAACGGCACCTCTACACTCGGCTAATTGAAGTGGGTAAGCATGCGGAAACTTTTCTATATCTACATCCTTCATTTCTCGTATGATGTCGAGAACCTGAGCACGTAGGTCAGACACCCAGATAGTGCCTTGTGTAACAGCCTTGTATCTCGGACTGAAGATAACGGGAGCTGGAAAAGCATCCATACGTTCATACTTTTCTTCTTGTAGACCGTATGCGTTCATATCGAGTGAAAGCGACCAATATTGATTGCCCAAAAAACACGTATGATTGCATACACGCGGTTCAATATCCTTACCCATCCACATGGGTTTGGCATAACGCATTATATTAAGTTTATCGCTCTCAGCAATAATTTCTATTTGATATTTACTCATTTCGCTTGTTGGTTTCGTTATATTATTTTACGTAGTGATCACTATGATTGTTATACATTTCGTGCCTGATGCCCATAATCCAGGAACGTAGGTTGATGAAACCTTGTTCTGTGTGGCGTAAATTTTCTTCACGCCATTCTGCATATTGATTATAGGTAAATTTATGCTCAAGTAAAAGAACCATCTCTTCAGGCGTAAGAAAATCGGTATCGCCAAAATAGCAAGTGCCACCAGGCTTCTCGCCTACCCAATACCAATTGCGCGAATTGTTAAACAAATGGCTGTTGATTAATTCGGCCAATTCATTACAGGCCCCTTTAAAACGCCATATTGCCAAAGCCACATTATCAATATCAATGGCTTTACCAGTCTTACTATTTTTCACTTTGTACTCTGCAAGTTTAACTTTATGTCATCGTACATAGCCATCTCCACCTTCTCTCCATCATAATGGCCGAGGGCCAGGAGTTGCCCACTCTCTTCTGTGGCCTCCTGCGCCGAAGGAGCACTGGCACGAACTACGAAAATATCAAACTCTTTTATATAGTCGAGTTTTTCAAGAGGTAACGGCTGCATATCAGATCGCGCTTGTTGCCGGATGCGGGCAAGGTCGGCTTTTGTTAGCATGGCAAATTGCTTTTGCGCTTTTCGCACGGCCTCAGTCTCAACCTTTAGGCGGTAGGCATCATAGCCCTCGTTGATGAGTTGAATATTTTGCCACACAACCGCTTGATTAAGAAACTTCAAGAAGCCCTCTCTGCCCTCATTTAGTTTTATAATGGCAAGAGACTCTTCTATCAATAGTATTTTATCTTTGCGTCTCCATAAAACCATCCCTACTTTTTTAAAAAGATCAAAGGTGGTGACAATGGTAGTAAGGTCTTTCAACTTACTATACATTGGGTTTTTCTTTTTAAAAATGTTCCACATAATATATCTTTGTTTTAAATTGTTTCTAATAAAACTTCTTCTATTCATCACGAACCGAAGAAGAAAAACTTTTATAAAAAAAATTGCAAACGCTGTGGCCTATTCATCACGAACCAGCACAGCAAAAAAACCTTAAACTGATACATATAATTGCTTTAATGCGTTATAAATCTCGTGCCATCGACTTCGAGCACAAGAATGTCGTTGACAACCCTTATCTCACCACTCTCCACAAACTGCACCTTGCGCTGGTGGCGCAAGGTGTCAACCGCGAGACAGACGCAGATGCCCGTATCTACATGCCCCGTCTTTGTGAGGAACTTGATGTAAAACGGCATACGCTGCACGTTACGCGCCGTTTGGGGTGGGTTAAATCCCGTAACACGCTGTCCCGTGCGAGGGTCGTTCCATTGCCACTTCTCCATATAGCGGCGAAGCTCGGTATAGGATTGTGTTATGCTCATTTTTGAATATTGAATATTGAATTTTGGTTTTTAACTACTCCCGTAACGGCGGAAACTCAAGGTGTATAAACCTATCAATTTCTCGGTCAATAATATTTTTTATACCTCCAGCAAACATCTTCTTTCGGTGACGCAGTACGTCTGGGAAAAGAATGTTCCGAAGAGGGTTGCCCCAGTCAGCTGTAGAACTTAATATGTAAGATGAATGAAAAATAAGCGTATAAGAAGCCAAACGCACCTCAAACTGCGGACGGTCGAACATCGGGCCACTTAGCGTTAAGGCCCTGTCTTTGTTGTAGAGCACCATGTGACTGCTCAGATTGTTCACATCGTCGCTTTGCGCAAAGATGATGCGGTCGGCATAATCGCCAAGGTGTTTTGTTATTAGAGAGTCGCACGAGCGATAGGTGGATAACACGAGATGAGTTATCCATCCTCGCTCAAAGCATTGCTCAAGAAACATGAATGTCTCTTGTTTAGGCTCAGGCATCGTGAGCACCATGACGTGAGCGTCTATCACGAGGTGGCTCACTGCCTTATAGAACTTCTCCACCGTCACGTCGCCATGAGTGTAAAATGTTAGCTGACGGTGAGGCGCCTGGTTGACAGCCTTGGGCAGTTTATTGTCTACGCAGCAAGGCGGAATGAAGAGGAGAGTATCGTCCATATTTGAATTTTTATTTTAATCGTTCAAGAGCATTGGCATGCACAATGTCATTACCTTTGGTGCCGGAGCATCGGCGGTAATTACTACGGCGTGCGAAGCGTCGAGCAACTGCATGCGTATGGTGTCCGACGGAATAGAGTTGATACAGGTTTGAAAGGATGTAGACTTCAAACCGATACGGAAATTGTCTTCACACTGGGCATCGGCTATACACACCTGGTCTTCGCCCGACACAGCAAAGTCTATATCGCTGGCCGACACGGTGAGGAACAGACCGTTCTTCTTTATCTCAACGAGGTTGCTCGCATTGCTTGAGAACAGACTGACACGGCGCAGGATGTCGAGCATTTCCTTCTTGTCGAACACTATATAGAACGGATTCGACTTCGGAATAACGGCGTTGTAGTTAGGGAATTTGCCCTCCATGTGCTTGCATATCATTTCGGTGTCGCCCGATTTAAAGCGGATGGTATGGCCGTCGTTCTCAATGGTGATGTCATCACTACCATCGAAGGCCGAGAGTGTGCGGAAATAGTTGCGGTGGATAAGCATCTTGCTGGGGGTACCACTACGAAAAAAGTCGCTACCTCCCTTTGCTGGGTCGTTACATTGCATCATCTTAACAAGAGTTTGTCCGTTTGTTCCAACAAATACTACCTCTGAACGGTCTTCGGCTACGTCGATGCAAAGACAGGATAGCTGCGGCCGAAGTTCATTGTTACAGACAAACTTATCGGCTGTGTCTACAACGGAATGAAACAGCGACATCGGAAGACTGATTACTGACGACTGCTCGGCTTTCGGCTGTACCATCTGAGGGTATTCATCGCCAAGGAAGAGGTACATCTGCGCCTTACCTGGTTTCACATTGTCCTCGCTGCTTGTGCAATATTCTACGGTGAACGACTGGCTGTTGTCGGGAATGTCGAAAGTAACCACACAATCGGGTAATGTACCTAACAGAGCGCTGAGCATTTTGATAGGCAGCACGATGTCGCGGTCGTATGTGCCCTTACAAAGGGTGAGAGGTGCCGGAATAGTGAGCTGTGCCTCGGTGGTTGATGATGTGAAGAAAAATTGTTCACCCTTGCGGGTCAACAATACGTTGTCGAGGATGGCGATAGCGTTCTTAGAACCAATACACTTTGCCGACTTGTTAAGGGCAGCGTGTAGGGCTTTGGATGATTGAGTTTGTAATTTCATTATATTAAGTTTTAAATTTAAGTTTTAAAATTAGAAAGGCAAGTCTTCATCGTCTGCCGGGTTATAACCGCCAAGATCGACTCCACTTGATTCTGCTGGTGCAACATAGCCAGTAGCTGCTCCTGCTACGCCTACATTCGGTGTGGCGTATGGTGAAGGCTGCTGTGTTGCCTGTGGCTGGTAGAGCATAGCCAGACGCTTGTTCATACGCTGACGGATAGCCTTAAAGAGGTGAGTATTCTCATCGGTGGGGTCTTGGTTTACAATTTCTGGGTCGCGCTCTTTGTTGGCTTCTTTCACTTGCTCTACGAGCTTCGGAAATTTCCGCGCAATGTCCTTAATATAGTCAACCGAGAAAGACATCTGCATTTCGTGTGTCGGTACGGTCACGTTGCTGTCGCCACGCTCCATAGCAGCCTGGCGCACCTTTGCCTTATACTGCTCATTGATCGGCCAAATGTTTACACGTAGCTTAGCCACTGTGCGTGTAGGATTTTTAGGAGCCTGACTCACTTTAATTTCGTTCAAGTCTGTGGGTATGCAGACATACACTCGTTCAGGGTTGTTCTTATCAATACCCTTAAACACCTGCGCTCCGTTCAAGGAGAGTAGTTCGAGGTTTCCGTTGAAACTTGCCATTTTGTTTTTGTTTTTATTGTTTATGTTTACTGTTTAAAAGAGTCTCGCCTTGCTGTCGTTCATATCGTCCATCGTGCGCACCTTATACCATTTCTTCACTCGGTTCTTGGGTGCATATACCTTTGACAGCCCGATAAAACTACTACAAGCGAGGTGCAGCGGACTGATGTTTCCGCCAAACAGAGGTGAGCTCTCTTCTCTGCAACTGCATTTTATGTGATCGTAGGAAATGCAGCTTTCGCATCTGGGGGGGGTGAATGTTCGCATAGCGTATTATATTATTTGAATTTTGCTTTAGAAACAAAAGAAGGGGCGTACCACTTCAAAATACTCTATTTGTTCAATATCGTCAATAGAATAACTCTCGATGCAATATTCGTCGAAGTACTTGCTGGGCTCTTTCCCTATTTGATAGTCCATAATGGTATTTCCTTCTGCATCAATCTTGTCATAGTCTATATAGCAACCTTTGCATGGTGTAAACTTGTCAATGTTTTTAGGGGTGAATACCAACAAAGCATCAGAACAAACAATCCCATTCAGCCGGCGAAAATCCTTTTTAGCCTGTTCTTGACCACCAATCCCGAAACAGAATCCTTTTGCCGTACTTGCTGTACCACGAATTTTGCTGTTGTCAGTAGTATTCTTTAATATCTCTCTATGAAACAACATAGATATTTCAACAGAAGACATGTAACGATATAATTTCATACGCTATAAACATTTTAAGTTATACATTGTTTTCTAATCAAAACGGCATATCCTCCTTTATATCCGGCGCAACAGCCGTAGCTGTTGTAGCCGCTGCAGGTGGTGCCATTCGCCTACCCTGCTTGCGCGTTTTGTTGTTCTCCCAGCGTTCCTTCTCCTCGTCGGTGAGCGTGATGATGTTGCCATCGTCGTCGCGATAAGGCAGAGGATCGGGCTGCTCGGCATATTGCTTTGCAATGCGTTTGAGCTCTCGATAATCCTTCGGTATCGCATCCTTGCCAGGGCGGAAGAAGAAGAACACGTGCTTTGACGTTTGGAGATAGCGGATGAACTTCGGCTCAATGGTGTTGTCATTCTCCCACTCACGACCAGTGAAGTATTCCTGCGTAACCCATGCCTGCAGCTTGAAGCACTTGCGCTGTTTGTCGCTCTCGTTCTCGAAGAGGTGTTTTGGGTTACACGTTATCGACATATTCTCGCAATAGTCGTATATCTTCTTCTTGAAGGTAGCACGACTATACTCCTTACTCTTACCTTCAGAAGCATCTGCCCAGTCGCGCATAAACTCATTGAACATATCATCCGTACATATCGGCACACCGTAAACCTCATTACGAGAGAAAAACCATTCAAAATAGCGCACGATGCTCTCGGTGAGCTTCTGCACCATCTGGCGGCGGCGCACATTGCCTTGCGGTGCAATGGCAAAAGTGTGATAGCGCATCAAGAACTGCACTGCTAAGGCGCAGATGTAAATGGCTTGGTTGCGGTCGGTGTCGGTGAGCTTTTCGGGATTAGGGTCGAAGTGTTTCATCAGTTCCGACGGTGATCGTTCTGGTTGGTGTTTCTGCTGATTCTCTCGCGCAAAACGGTCGGAGAAGCTAACCAAAGGGAAACGGCCGATGGTCGAGGGGTCGTCGTCGCTCAAAGGACTGTTGCTTGTGATAACATGAATGGGCGAGTCGTCCATCTTCAGACCTACAGGGTCGCCAAATTTCTTCTCTACCTTTGTGCCTTGAGTAACCTTATTGTAGAAGTACTTCATAGGGAAACTCTTCTGTTTGTCCTCCCAATGCACCACTCGATACTTGCCTGGATATAGAAGCAAATCGGTGAGGGCAAATTTAGCATCGGTGACTATCATAAAATCCTTCATATCCACTGGCAGCACGTTTACAGCCGAGCCTACCACCGTGTTCACTAACACCGATTTACCCGAACCACCTGCTGCCTGTTTTTCGTCGGGAATATTGTCTTCCAAAAGATAGGGAGCTATGTTCTTCATTCCTTCCCATGAACGGAAGCACAAACGTCCGATACACGAAAGCATATTGGCGAAATGAGCGTTCATCACGGCTTTTTCATCCTCGGTGAGTTGCTCTTTGTTGCGCTGTGCTTCTTTTTCTCGTTCCCAGAGTGTATTTGAGAATCCGCGCACGATACGCAGGATAGGCCAAAGGTCTTTTTCTTGCTGTCCTTGCCAGTTTACATCCCAACGATAAGTCTGCGCCCATTCCATAAGGTCGCCACGCATTTGTTTTATCTCGTCGTAGCTGAACACTGACGACCCGTCCTCATTCTGCATCTTCTCTTTCTTGTCTATCGCTTCCAGACGGTCGCGGTATTCCTGTCGCTCAGTTATAGTAAACGGTGTCTTGAACACTCGCATCGTGAAGTCATACGGCTTCTTGGCAAGCGAGGGAATAAAGAAATTGATGTCGTCATAAGACACCGTGCGGATGCTGTCGGGTGTTATCTTCAATGCTACATTGTTGAAGTAGAAATACTCTGTCTTGGCATCAAACGCATCAGCAAAGTTTATCACCATGCTCTGCAAACCTCCGGCAGACTTCTCCGTGAAGACCTTATCCACCATGTTTGCACAGTCTGACATCAAGCGTCGCTCGTTGTCGCTATGTCGCCATGCCTGTTCTATATATTCCAAAAGCATTGTCTTTGCTGCCTGAATGATACTCTTTGCGTCGATATACTCCACAAAGCATTTGTTCAGGTGGATATACTGTCCTACGAGGTCGGTGCTCTCAGGGTCTATCATTCGATAATATCTGTGAGCGGTCATAAAGAGCCACAATCGCGTAGGCGATACCTTGCAGGTAGGTGGTTTAGGCTTTCCACTTCGAGGATCACGCGGATATTCTATCTCAAAAGGTTCCGTGTTCCTGGCTCCACGCAATCGGGAGTAAAGCGGCAGACGCACATCATGGTCGAACTGAAAATTCTCTTCTGCGTTCATGGTGTATGTCAGCATATAGTCGCGCACGCTTCGGGGAGAGCAGCCATATAGCCATTGCCAGCGTCGGCAATAACGCGAGCGGAAACCTTCGGGCAGCATTGCATAATACAACGTACTGAACTTGGTGCATATCGCTCCACAGTCGCGCTGTGAGGCAATGTCGTTAGGGTATAGGATGATGACGTGCTCGGCAAAGCGGTTCATCTTCTGATATTGCACAGCACTGAAATCAAGATTCTCCCGTTTCCACTCGCCACGTTCGATATACCAGAAGTTTCTGCGACCAATAGAGAACGCAACATGATACCAACAGAAATCTTGGAAATGCTGGTCTTCTATCTTGTCAAGGCGCAGGGAGCGCATGGCATAATACACGCTCAAAGCGTCTTCGGGGGTGCGACAAAAAACGATGTTGCGAGCCTTTATCTCGGCAGTGGGTATCTTCTTCTTTTCTTGCTTGAACGTACCCTTGCCCACACCGTCCTTGTCTTCACGTTCCACCCATTTTTCCTTCTTCTCGGTGTATTTTTCCGTTGGTTCAAACTTCTGTATAGCAGCATGAACGGCTGTATTGTCGCTCTTGCGCTGATCCATTGCATATACAAACACGTTGTCGCCCATAAGCCACTTGCTCACCTTCCTCACGCTGTGCTCCTCGGCGGTAGAGAACACTATCGGCTCACTCCCTGCCATTGCCGGGCGGAAGAAGCATCCGAATGAGTTCTGTGGCCCTATCTCTTGCGAGGCAAAGCATACGAACAGCGGATTCCAGGGTGTGCCATGAATTATTTCGCTCACATGCTGCCCGTCGCGTATCACGTCAGGCAGCGTCACGCTCAGAAGGGAATAGATACGGAAGTCTTTGTTGAGCATGTCGGGTGTAAACGTACTGCCAAAGCCGAAGCGAGGCAACCCTTTGTCAAGCGTCACCTCACACCCAAGAGCAGCAAGCTCTTGTGGCGAGAAGTCGGTCTTCGGCATGAAAGAGAATGTCTCGATGGTCTGCTGTGCCTGAGTACGGTAGTCCATCTTGGCAAACACCTCTGGGAAGGCACGGCGCACCTCGTCGGTATCGCCATACACATCCCTTACGAGTCTTTGGCAAATGCGCTGAAGACTATATCCGTGCATCGGAAGGTTCATCTTGGCTGCATACAGTTCGATGGCGCCGTAGCCTGTTTTGCCCGTGCGGGTGCATTTCCATTTCATGGCACCATGCTCTGCCATTCGGTTGTCGTAAACGCCCACGCCAGAATACAGTCCACCTCGCTCATTCTCGAAAATAATAAAGTGAGGTGTCTGCTTGACATCGGCATCCGCGTCCTGTCCATTCTTGCAGATAGGACAGAAACACGCGGTCTGACCTTCGATGCGCTGCTCATTTGCAGGCTTTACAAGAAGGTGCAGGTCGATGTTAGCGAGGCGATTTATGATAGGATGGAAGAACATAGTGTATAATTTTAAAAGTGACAGCCGACGATGTGCCAAACTTCTTTCAGCCGCGCCAGTTCTCAGGCTTAAATTCTTTACTGGCGAGGATTTATAGGAGGGCATTGCTGCTACCTCCATCGTCGTGCTGTCCTTTACTTATTAAAAAAGGAAGACTGGCGGTGATGTTCCTACATATTTAACAAAGCAGTCGCTCCGACGCTCTTAACTCCATATACGACTGTTGTCATATACAACGAGACGTTACCGTTCCCGTCATCACCGCCAAGGTCTTTCTATTTTCTTTTTGTTTTACATTTGTTTTTGTTTACTATAAGTTCAGAAACGTTTCGGTGCGAAAGTGTCGTATGGTGCAGTTAGCCAAGTTCTTCATGCAGCTAATCAGCATCAGCACAAACTCCTTAAACGAGATAAAGCTCTCGTTTAGGCCGATTATCTCCACTGCCACACGCCAAAAACATTTGCCGTTCTTCACTCGGCATGAGTGCTCATTCTTTATGATTATATTACCTATATTTCCCTGCATCATCGTAAACAACTTCTGACACACGTCTTTCACTAAGGCAAACGGCGCATGGAAAAGCAACACTTTGTTGTCGCTGTCATAATCGCGCACGGTCTCCGTATAAGCTATACGGTGTAGATATTCTCGATGCGTAGGTAGTCCTTGCCTTTTGTTCTGACGATTGGGAATGTAGGGATAGTTCAGATATTCATGGTTAGACATAATTTTACCCTTGATGTTTCAAACATTGCAGGTGCTTCATCATCTGCCATGTGGAATATATACTACGTTGGCAATCATAGATTGGTTCATGCACACTACCCTTACCTTCATATTCATCTACAAGTTTATATGCAGCTTTCTCGTCAAAAATATCTTCAGCAAGATTGCATATTATGCGAGCACCCTCAAGGTAGAATGTACGATGATCGCGGAAGTGGGTATAATTGACAGAAAAATCTATATGATACTTATAACAGATGTTGCGCAAGATAGCAATGTCAAAATCAGAACCTTGCGACCAAAGATAAATATCTTTCTCACCTTTGTCTTTTTTGACATCTTCTATCCAATCAAAAAAATCTTTTACAGCAACCTCAATAGGGCGACAAGGTAAATCATAACCATCACTGCTCAACACCGACGCTTTTACATCGTCACTCTTAGTTTCCCACCATTCTGCGGTCTTACTATCAAACGTGAAGTTGTTGACGAACATACCACGAAGATCAATATGGCACGCGAAGGAGCAAGAAGGGTCTTGCACGTTTTCTTTTAGCTGAAAGAATGGCGTTTTTATGTTATTGCGGTCCCAAGCCATGGCACCTATAGACATAACTGCTGCCGTAGGACATAATGCGCAAGTCTCAAGGTCAAATGTAATATCAAGCATATTTTTAGTATATATTGGTTAATTATTAGCAACATCAGAAGTAAGAAGTTTCTTTATACCCTCCCTCTCCCATGGCTTCCAGTTTTCCGATTTGAAACGCTTTATCACGGTTGCAGCACTCATCCCTCGCTCATTCATATAAGCGATGAACTTGTTGCACATTCCCGCGTTTACGCGCTTTAAGCACGAATAGAAGATGCCAGGTTCGTTGCTATGCGCCAAAACGTATAAATACCCTTTGTCGCCATCCACCATCTGCGGATCATTCTCGTCTACATATTCCAACAAAGAATGTGACACGTCGGGCAATAGTAAGAATTGACGTTTACACTCGTCAATGCCTTCAATCTCCCATCCTGAAAAACCATTCTGAAAGAAACGGAGGTAGAAAGTGGAGAGCTTAATGCCCTTCTTTGCCAATGCAACATACAGAGCCCTTTTGTCATCAACGGTCATATCATCTATCTGCAACGATGCGTATGGTTTGGTGATTTTTTCAACGATTTCCTTGGTCATCTAATTCTTATTTCTTAAATTTGGTGCAAATATAATTCTTAAAATTGAAACAACCAATTCTTACTATTGATTAAATCAATAGTTTTGCATTTTTTAATATTTAAATATTTTGTATTAACACTTACAGTTATGAAGTACGCGTACAATTTCTCTTTTCTAAGTGAATGGCTTGAGGCAAACCCTGAGATTCCCAAAGGCGAGATTCTGCAAGCCCTCGGAGCCAAGTCTAACAATCGTTTTAAGGCGTGGGTTAGATGCGAAGGACCTATGCCCATTATTAGTATGCTTCGGCTCTGCAATGCTTTTCAGATTCCACTTTCTGCTTTCTTTCGTGATGCCGAAGCGGACGCGGACGGTGCCGTTGTGCCTGGTATGCCCACAGCAAATGACATACTTGAACCTGCGCAGGGCTACGCAAGCAGTTCTGACGAGCGTCAGCACGGTGAGCGTTCTATCCTCAATCCAATGGACGTGCGTATTATTCCGTCGGTGGTGCCAGGAATGGTGACGAAGCCGAGAGAGAAGGACAATCCGCAAAAGTCAGAAATTCCAGTCGACAATACCGTTGAAGAAAAGGGCGCAACTCCAAAAACTAACGACAATGTTAGTGACGCTAATCTTGCAGCTATCGTGGAATTAGAGAACAGGCACATGGATCAACAGCGCCAACTGCTAAATGTTATTACCGAACAGCAAAAGCAAATAGCCTACCTCACTCGTATGCTCAACGAAACGAAACGCTACAACAACATAAAATTAGACGAGGGCTATATGGTTGCCGACCATCCTACAGAAGAATGATATATAAACAAAAAAGCGTTACCTATCCTCGCGGACGGGTAACGCAAAAACTTAAAACTAAAGTAAAAAAATCTAATTATTAACCAAATTTTTCTGTTTTATTTCTGTTCGTTGATGGCTGCCATCTTGCGACGATAAAACTCTTTTTCTTCTATCTTCGTGAGTGTCATGTCGGCGCTTACATACGGAATGTCGGCATACCAATAACCTTGATGCAAGAACACAATGGGCGTGCTGTTGCCGAAGGTCATGGGCAGGGGCAGATTGTCTTTCGTGCGCTTCGGCTGTAGGTTGAGTATGCCAAACAGTTCTGCCTCACTCACGACTGGCAGGGCATCCATCTCTTTCTCTAAGTCGGTGCCTTCAATGGGAAAGAAGAACACACGTCCGTCTGTCAATATTACCTTGTCCCATCCGTCACGTTCAGTGGGGTCGGCAAACTCCACGGCTCCCACTCCACCTGCCATACCAGCAGGCGATTCATAATAGCTCGAGCATCCTTGTTTTTCTACCCATTCACGCGCCTTTTCTTCTGCTTTCTGACAACGGTGCATGAATTTATGTAACTCTTCGCCTACATGTGATGTAGCCGAGATTTTGTAAAAATAATGAGGTTTCTTCATTTCTATACTTATTAATCATTAATTATAATTCAAAAATCATCGTAGCGCGGTATATATAACTGGTTCTCCACATTCATCATCCTTCATCTTAAAGCCTCTCGCAGCCAACTCCTGAAGGTACAATGCCAGCGGGTCGCCCAACGGACACACCACTGCCTTAAAGTACGAGCGAAGCTGATAATCGGTGAACATGTCGCAGTCTTCACGCCAATGGTCGAGCGGCTTGTATTTCTCGCAGAAGGCTTCTATCTTTGCAGGGATAACGAAGTCCTGTAGCGTCACTTCCGGCTGCTCTGAGATTTCAACCATTTCTCTGTCTTGTCTTTTAGCCATGATAAAAATCCTAAGATATATAATAATACAAATGCCCAAAATGCAAGCTCCTTCAGAGCTTTCCACATGAAGTCTTTAAAAGAAGTGTCTTTTATCTCTTTTGTGTTCTTCTCCTTCTCCACACCCGTGCTGTCCTTCTTCGCCCAGTGGGTGCCAACGTTCAACTTATTACTCAACACAAGGCTGTCTATCGTGTGCTGCATCCGTGATATGGTCTCTTCCTGGTGCTTCATCCGTGCCTTGTATGTGGCGTTACGCTCATAGTCGCCCTTACGGTGTACGGTTCGGTCGGTGGTGGTGGTCTTGTTGCCATGGACATCCGTGCTCTCAGTCACTCTCTCGGTAATAGTTTCCTCGTTGCTGCCCTTGTCGGTCATGGTGCCAGTGGTGTGGCTCTCGTCCGTGGTTGAAACGGCGTTGCTATCCGTTTTTGTTTCTGTTTTTGCCACGCTGTCATTAACGATGGCAACGGCGCTATCACGCTGTTGCTCACTACTCCCCTGCTCCACCTTACGTGAAGCAGCACAGCCCATAAGCATGATTACAGCCATAAGCCATAACATAACTGATTTGATTTTTCCCATATATATGTCTTATTGATTTACGCCTGTAAAGTTAGAAAAAGTAGCTTACATCAAACGGACATACTAAAACACCGCCTACCCTTGGGAATGGGTAAACGGTGTAAAGCTATTTATTTTTTACAATCTTATATTTCAGGAATAATTTTTTGCCGAATATCTTAACGGCGCATTTTTGCACATGGGTCAAAACAGCAACATCATCGAAGTGCGTCTCTATCATTGTAGATAAAGCTTTATTCATTACTTCTAAACAAATATACTTACCATCATACGACAAGAACCGAGCTTTCCGCAAGTCGGCTGCAAGGTCTTTGTCTATCAAGCACAAAAACTGCTGCCATTCCTTTTCACCTGGTTTCACTTCCTCAGCTTCGGCAAAGGCAAAAGCCTGCTGTCGCGTTTCCGGCTTGACGCTATGCTGCTTTATCCACTGCTCCATAATGTAGAATACGAAATCCTCCATAGTGCCACTCCATCTATGTGGCTGCTCTACGGCCTTGGGCACTCCGTTATAGGCATACGTTTTGAAATCGTTCCAAAGGTCTTCGGGAACATTTTTGAATATCGCTACCAAACGTTTCTCGTCGAGCGTAGGATATATTTCGCATAGCGTCTTGCACAGGCGCTTTTCTGAAGCCTTACGGTGATCTTGCTTCGCTTTCTTCTTCTCTGCCACCTTAACAAACTCTATGGAACTCGGTTCCCCCGTCTTCTTGCCACGCGGACGTACCTCTTTGATGTCAAAGTAGAAGTCAATCTGTCCTGCGTCACAGACACGTTTTATATCATCAAGAGCTGTTTTTATGATACGCGATTTAAACATACTGTAACGAGGATATTTTACGCCAATCACCTTACCGTCAGCATCACGCTTTATAAATCCTAAATAATCGCGTATTTCAAACGGAGTAATCTCCACCTTAGACAGCTCGAAATTCTTCATCTTATGTCTGACAAGATAATACATCAACGGCATGTTGTCAACCTTGCCTATACGTGCTATGTCTTTTGGATGCGATACGTATCCAAGGGTCATGTCAAACATTTCAAAGACCATATCCGTATTTAGATAAATGTCTACATATCCTCGTGTGCGGTCCACCTGCACGTCCGTCAGTTCGTCATTATCGCCTAATTTCATTCTAACCTGTGTCCCCTTATCGGTAACAGGCGTGTCTATATTTGAGAATATCTGTATCAAGCGTTTTACAGGTTTTCCTTCATCGTCAAACGTGTTCTTCTCTACCTGCACGTTTAACACTTCTTTTAACGCCTCACGCACTCTACTGTACGAACTGGAAGACACGCCCAGCTCGCTCAGTTCTATACGCACAGGAGGCAAATTATCCCTATCTTCTCGCGTCATCATAGGTTTAGGGTTTTCCTTGGAACCTATCAATACAGGATTTTTAAAGTACTTGCCTATATACACCTGTAGATGCTCAATTACCTTTACCATGATGTTCTGCTGGAGCAACGTCAATCCTTTCTGCGCCCTGGCATAGGCAAAAGGTGTATTGATATATTTCTTTATTATATGCTTATTGTCTTCCATATCATGTTTTTTAGAGTCTTAATATGTAGGTCACTACAAAAGTGTGCCGAAATCACTACAATTGTGTGCTGTTTTCACTACATTTATGTGCTGTTTTCACTACAAAAGTGTGCTGTTTTGTTTCGTAATTCATTGATTTTCTTTCTATTAGCCTTTCAGTAATATAGAATATGGAATATAGAAGAATTAGTGATTTTTATTTTTCTATCATATATAAATTACTATAGAATCCTATATATTCTTATATTCTATATTACGATACTGAATAATAGCTGATTATCAGTCGTTTACGCTTTAAAAGAGCACAGTTTTGTAGTGAAAACGGCTCACTTTTGTAGTGAAAACAGCACAGTTTTGTAGTGAAAACGGCTCACTTTTGTAGTGACTTCGTAAACAAAAACGTAGGTTTAGACTTTAAGGTACAAACCTACGTTTTTGTTAACCTCGCACACCTTGAGGTAAAAACATTTAGTAAGATTTTACCTTACTTGTTTCTCTCAACAAACTCATGTATAGCTTGCAACGCAAGGTCTTTCAACGTGCGCCCTGTCTGGAATTTCAGCATAGTCAACTGTATATAGTCCTCCATCGGCACGTTTACAACAATACCGTTTTCAGTTTTCCCTTTGACAGCAAGCGAGGTGTCTGTCAACGTCTTTTTACGTTTACGCTCTTTGGCTACTGGTGCCGAGGTATTTGCAACTTTAGTTTCAGCCACCTCATTCTCTTCTTTTGCCTCGTTCTTTTCATTATCGACTGTACCTTCGTTCGTAGGCTCGGTTGTCGATTCTTTTTCAGACTTGACTTCTTTTCCATTCTCTGCCACAACAACAGACTTTTCCTCTTGCTGTGTGTCTTGCGTCAAAAGGGGTTTTTCGCCGTTATCTCTTATATCTTCTGCCACTTTTTTCACTGGTGAATCGTTCCAATTAAATCCCATGATTATCTCTTTTTATTAATTCTTGTATGTGTCAACTATCTCTTTTGCAAATGCCTCATAGCTCTGGGCTGCATCACAGTCGGGAGCATAAGTGAAGATGTCCTGCATCATCGCCTGGGCTTCCACAATCTTTGTGCGACGCGGAATCTCTGTCTTGAACACATAGCCGCCGTATTCCTCGTCAATATGCTTCGAGAATCCCACGCTTGCCTTTGTGCGCTTGTCAACCATCACTTTCAGCAGTCCGCGAAGTTCAAGGTTGGGGTTAATCTCATCTCTCACCTCCTTCGCCCAGTGTATCACGTTCGACGATCCGAATGTTGGCAGCGCCTCAAGCTGCATGGGGATGATGATGCCTGTAGCAACCGTCATGGCATTTTTCGTCACCAGGTTCATGGCTGGAGGACAGTCAATAATAATATAATCAAACGCTTCTATCACGCTCTGTTCCCCACCCTTGTCTTCCGGCAACGATACGGGCATGGCAAACAACTTGCACAGCACTTTTAACGGGTTCAACTCACGTAGCAGGAAAGGCTCTACATTCAACATGTCTTCCGAAGCTGGCGTAATAAACAAATTTCCATGATAGTCTTGCTTGTCGATGCTCACCTGGTACACGGGCATAGACGTTTTGTTGATCATCGCCTCGTACATAGTGCCATGTTTATCGGTACGCTCGCGCCAACCGCACAGCAACGACACATTCGCCACCTGTGCATCAAGGTCTACTATCAATACTCGTGTGTCAGGATTTAGCTTAATCAATCCGCAAGCCAAATTGTGAGCTGTTGTGCTCTTACCTACTCCTCCTTTGTCATTAACAATGGCGAGAACTTCTCTGAGTCTTTCCATATCCTTTTTAGTTTTAAAATGTTACTACTTATATACGTATCAATGTATCTACTTATCAACGTATCTACATACTATAGTATGTTAGTACGAAAATATCAAAACACGTCAATACTTTTATATTCGGTTACAAATTTAAGAATTATAATTTATATCTCCAAACGTTTTGTTATAAAATTGATATTTAGATACGTATTTTCTTATTTATTTATTTATCTATCTATCTATCTACGTATATATATACATAAATAAGTAAATAGATAAGAAGATAAGTAAATAAGTATGTAAATACATATATAATTATATAAGTAAATAAATATATAAGTACGTAAGTACGAACGTACATACTAAAATATTAAAATACTAAAGTATCAAGGTACAAAATTATCAACATACCAAACTACTCCCATTCATCATTTACCGTAATATCCAAGCCTTCCTTTTCCCGTGTGCGTTCCGAGCGTATGGGAAGGATGCAATACTTAGTCTTCATTCTGGCGCGTGTCACGGTGGAGTGGGGCGTGAAGAAATAGTATTCGCTCGTGCCATACAGTGTGCCTCCTGCCTTAACATCTGCATCCCCGCGCCTATGGGCGACACATTCGCACTCATTCCGCACACCAGTTGCACATGTGTCTTACTCGGCTTTACGTCCTCCACAAGGTTCTCGTTGTCACTGTTGCAAGAAACAAACGTCATGCCCAAGGCTGTAATAGCAGCCATCATCATCAAGTTAGATTTCATAATCGTTAGGTTTAAGTTAATAAATTGATTTAGTCATCAGATGAACTGGATGAACCCGATCTTTCTTTAACATCGGATTCAACCACTTCAACGGATGTTACCCTATAAGCGAACTTACCAGGTTTTCGCCTTTCGCCGTCAACTCATACACATCCTCACCGAACATACTCTGATACCACGTCTCAAGATACCCTGCTTCTACGAGTTCCTCCAGTTCCGGACACGCTGGCTTTCCGTCTACACGTCGATAACCTGCAAAACCTTTCTTCATAATGTGCTTCAATGTTGCAATCTGACTCTTTGAAAATTTCTCTGTTTCTGCCATAATTCTATAAAGTTTAAATTGTTAATAATGTATGAATGTGTAAATATTATTGATGATACTGTTTAGTCTTCTGCAATCAAATCATCAAGATACTCGTCTGCATCCATAAGTTGTAGAAAAATCACTCACGCATCCCGCCAATCATCGGCAGGAGAAACACGGCAGCACCAGCGAAAGAGAACAGTACTATTCCCATTGAAGCCACCATCAGCACTGCCAGAACACCAGCTAACACCGTCTTCACGCTCACGCCCTTGTCTTCACTTGCCGACGTGTCCTCACGTTCCTCTCGTAGCGTCGGCTCACCTACCTGCGGATAGTTACGCTTGCGTTTCGGCTTCGGCTGTGGTATAGGTTCCGGCTGAAATATAGGTTTCGCCTCTGCTTCCGACTCCTGACTCTGATTAATATCAGGTTCTTCCTCCACCTTGCCATCTACGCACACGATAACATCACCGTGCAAGCTGACCTCTATCTTGCAGCCCGGCACAAGGGCTTTCTGGTTGAAGGTCTTCTCGCTGCCGCAGTTGGCATGGGCAAAACGGTGCCCGTTCATTTCCACTTCGTCAAAGTCGGCAACATACGTCACCTTACCCGTCTTCTCACCTACCGTGGTATGATGGCCGCGATATGTGGTTACGGCCTTAAATACGGGGCGAAACTTGAAAGCACAGTTATACTTTGCGTCATGGTCGGTCTGTCCGATGCGGTCGTAATAGTCGTAGTTGTCAAACTTGAATACAAGTCCGTCGGTAGGGTAGGGCAGAGTCTCACGCTTCACCTCGGCAGCACACACGATGTTCTCGATGTCCTGCTCCAGCTCAGCATCCGGCTTTTCAAGATTGAGAGCCGACACGAAGCCCGAAGTCTTAAAGCCGTTACGTTCCAAGGCTTGCATCGCCGGCATGTGTCTTGTCACGCCATACATAATGAGACGGAAGGGATGAAACTCCAGGCGCTTACACTCGTTCTTTATAGCCACTTTCTTCGCCATGATGCTATTACTCGTAGAACGGGGCGATTTGCCAGCCTTGCTATAACGGGCAAACTCCTCACGCGAGATGATTACCTCGCCTCTCACCTCCACTCGTTCATACTGGCTCCATACGTCCACATGGGCAGGTACGCCCTGCACATGTTTGATATGGTCAAGGCAGTCGTTGCCAAACAGCTCCTTACCGTGTCCGTAAGTGGCTTCTGCCAACGCCCCCTGGCGATATACCAGGCTCACGGTCTCGCCATCAAACTTCCACTCTACAGCTACCTCCGTGCCCCTGCTGCTGATATTGGCGGCTCTCTGCTGTGCTCTCAGATATTTCACAACCGCCTTGGCATCATGTAGCTTCTTCATCGACAGGCAAGCCGTGCGACGTGCCACGGTGCGCTTGCCATTGCCATTCTCGCTGTAGCACTGCTGAGTGGGCGAGTCGGGCAATACCTCGTCCGCGTGTTGCTCTTCATACTCCTGCAAGGCAAAGTACATAGCGTCATATTCCTCGTCGCTAATGGTCGGACAGTTTAGCGCAAAATATCTATAGTCGTGCATCTTCACCTCGTCCACCAGTGCACGATAATCGTCGAAATTCTCAATTCTTTTCATATCCTATAAAGTATCTAAAATGTTATTCTCGTCCTTGTTAATCCTCGTCCTCGTTAGGAGTAGAATCCTCGTTGTCGTGCCAGAAGTGAGAATACTGCACCATGTCGATGGCTGTAATCAGATTGTCATCAGGATAACACTCCTCGTCAACCCCGAGATACATATCTATCTCCTTGCCCGACTTGAAACCAACCGTCACAATGTCCTCGTTGTCGTCCGATTCCTCATGGCAGTGATAATATGCCACCTCACGAGCATCAAATGTAATTACATGACCTTCAAGCGCTTCATTATCTTCTGCCATTCTCGCATGAATAAACGGATAAACTTTCTTTGTTGCCATAACACTTTGTTTTTATTATTGTTATTATTATGATTTATTTTCACTTCTCTACTTGCGCCAATACGCCTACGACTCGTGCTTTGTCGTCGATATACCGATTAACCAAACAATAGTCTCCTGCCTTCACCCGCTTGTAAGGAATACGCTTATAATCCCCGAAGTTTCCCGACGGTCTGTAATAACGTCGCTTGTTTTCGTCTTCAGGGCATTCTGACGATGAACTGATAGCAAGGGAGCCAATGTTATTGCAGAAAACACCATCTTTCCACGTTCCTTCCTTGTACACATGATATGTCTCAGGCTCTTTTACCTCCGACAATATCATGTCGCGGGCCTTTATTCCTAAGTCAGCATAAGGCTCGGTAAGGTCTACCTCAAAATCAAAGCAAGTGGCAGCGCGAAGAATGTACATCGCATAATCTGTCACAGCACCTTTGCCTCCGCTCGTAACACGCACACAGCGCATGGTCTCCGTGATATACTGTCCGCCTCCATGCTGAAGGATCCACTCGTGCACATCGTCGGCAACAGTATATCGCCGTGTCTTGCCTTCCATGGCAGGGCGACCGGCTCTTGTGTTTTCAGCCTTTATAATTTCCATATTCCCTCCATTTTATTCCTCGTCTATAATATCGTCTTCCTCACACTCGTCTTGCATCTTCAGCTCGTTGGGCAACCATGCTGGCCAACAGGTAACATCTATCGCCCATTGGAACATTTCATAATCATCAGAATGAAAAAACCAATAAAGGTGCAAAACATGAAACACTTCACAAGCCTCTTCGTCTGTTAGTGTCGCCAATACGCTCTTCAGGTTCGCCTCCTCGTCTTTCGTCAGGTCTACATTCTTCACCTGCTCTAACCAATCACACACCTCAGTGTTCAATCTATTAGAACTGAAACACTGTTCTTCACCCGTCTCCAACAGGTCTTGGGTAGCAGCTGCCATGATTAGCCAATAATTTTCGTTATCTAACTTCCGAATAGCAGAAAGACGACATTTCCAGTTGCATAAAGCAAGATCGGCATAATTCTCTGCCATCCAATCGCCTATCTCTCGCATGATGGTCGCCAACTTCATAGTGTCGCCATTTAGATTGCGAGAAGTCTTCACCACCTGGGTTTCGTTGAACAAGCCCTCACGAAACTCTATATCTATCCCATTCTCAGCATCACTAACGATCCAGGTTAGATTTTCACCCGATGTCAAAAAAAATCTTTCGTCTTGAGCCCATTCTTCTGTATTGTATTCTTGTGTATCGTGTGAATCTTCATACTGGCACTTATCCTCGTAAGCCAATATATCATACGAGTGTCCGTCCTCTTCAACATAAGCGGTAAGATCAGCTGCTCCATTGTCAAAGATATATAAAGAATAACCATTAATATCTTCTGATCCTGCTGAACCAAATTTATCAAAATAAGGTTGCAGCTGATCGTTCACGTCTACTATATTATTTACTTCAACGGTCCGTTTCTGTAAGTGACCGTCATACTTATCTAATATTAAATGTAATGTTCCCATATTTTAATAATTTATTTACTTTTCAATCATTCTCAGCTCCGCGCCTAACGCTCCTGCAATCTTGTTCAGCACGTCGATATTCACAGCATACTTGCCGGCTTCCACGCTGCGAATGTTGGAGGTGGAGATACCCGCAATCTGTGCGAGCTGCTCTTGTTCCCAACCCTGGGCGGTGCGCAACTCGCGGATGCTCTCGCCCATGGCCTTACGCTTGTCGTAAATTATTTGGTCTTTTTCCATATTGTCTATAATAAATCAATTAGTTATCGTTCTGTTCTATCTGTTCAAGTTTCATATACACCAAAGTGTTCTTGTCGTAAAATCTTCGAGGCGCAGCCGAAGAAAAGTAGGTGTTTTTACTCTCTTTGATGTAGGGAGCTGCATCCACTATTTTCTTCCCGAAACTCGCCAGAGCGTGCGTCTTACCGATGATGTTTATGCCAGACTCGTAAGCCTTCCGCACAGCAACGGCGAAACGATGCAAAGATGCTTTTGAAGGTTTATTCTCCTTTGTGGCCGTTGTCAATACTTTCAGATGATCGGACTCGCGAGCCTTTGCCCGAAGTTCTAAACTCCCGAGCTTCTTATAATTGATGCACACTACATAATCACCAGGCTTCAAGGCTTTAAGGCGCTCTTCTAACAGGTCGTAACGTTGCAGAACCTCAATAGGTTTGACCGTGATATTCTCCTTTGTTCCTGCCAGTGCAGCTCTCGCTGCCTGGGCTTCTTCGAGCGCTTTAGCCCTTGCTTCAATTTCGGCTTTCACTTGCAAGACTTCACGTTCTCGCCGTGCGTCCCCCTCAGCAATCTCTCGCTCTACTGCTGATCGTATCTCTTCAATGGTCTTGCCCATATCCCGACAATACGCCCAAAGACCACCACCAAACATATTATAACTGTTTATCAGGCCCTTCTCATTGTCGCATTTTCTGCCATCCATTTGGGTAACACGCAGCTTCCCCGTCAGCTCGTCTCTATATACAAGCATATAGGTAGAGCGTAGGTTCTTCGACTTCCATACTCTAATCTGTTCTGCCATAATAGAATTGTTTTCTAAATATTTGTTAATAATACAGTCAATTTCTTTGTCTGTACCGTTTTAATTCTTATATTTGCACCTGTCTTCGGAGGCTTTTTAATCGTACCTTTATGGAATTGAAAGAAAACAACGACTTCCGTTGACAGTCAGGCATGAGCCTGTGGATTTAAACGTTCTTCAAAGAACAAATTTCTACTATCGTAGATTCGAGCTAGATGGCTCGCGTAGCCCGGCTTAGGTCGGGCTTTTTTATTTCCCTTTCTTATCATCTTTACTTATTTGCCTTTTGAGCAAATCAAACATCTTGTTTTCTTCTGCTTCGTCAAGATAATAACAAGCATGAGGGACAATGGTTGTTCTCAGGTTGTTTTTATGAAGATAAATAATATTTGCGTTCTCGTTCCAAGTGCGAGGCTTATAGCACCTCTTCACCATTTCGGAGAATGATTTATTCTCCTTCTTTGCATAGTCGGTGTCCCATATGTTCATAAGAGCAATAAGCTGCTTCCAACTTAATTCGTTTAACTCTATATTGCCATTTACTTTTACTGCCTTTTCTAATATATTCTCCATATTCTTTTCGCTTATCCGTGTTGCGTAGGGCTAAAGTGTAATGAATTTAATAAACGTCTGCCATACTTGCGTGTCCGTACCATTGAGAGAATCTAATCTCATACCCAGTTTCTTCATCAAAGAATGTAGAATATCCGTTTTCCCATTCTCTTGAAACATCCTCGGCTCTGTCGTATGCGGCGATAACGTCCTTTGCAATCTCATCATCGCTGTCGAGTAAATCGTACTGACGATTGTCATTCACACCTTCTGCTTCGCTATGCAGCAGCTCCGACTTCCAGTTTGAGCCATCAAAATAGTTCCAATAGAGAGGTTCGTCGAACCATTCGTTTTCCTTTCTCCAGGTCTTTGCGAAGTCGTTTATCTTAGCAAGCAACTCATCGCTGATTTCTGAACCGATGCAAGCTTCGAGTTCATTGTCTTCTCCACATAGGGACAACTCGGAAATATTAACTCCGAACTTCTTCTCAATAGCCTTCATCATATCATACTCGCACTCACTCTCGTCGTTCTCCAGGGAATAATCGTAGCTGCTGCTATCTGCTGCATGCTTTTCGATTTCCTTGGCTAATACAACGAGGTATCTTGGCTGGTCATCTTCTTGCCGAAGATTCTCCAATACTACAATATCGTTTCTTTCCATATAATCCGCTTAACCGTAATGCGGTAGGGCTTAGGGCGAGGGGTCGCCCCTCATTTCCTTTTAGTCTTCTTTACTCCAATCTCTTTCACAGCATGCAAAATGAAATCTAAAGCATGTAATGAACATTTCAAAGCTAATATCCTTATCTTCAGCAAATGTTTCTGATTTAAGGCTCATAACATCTTTCATAATTCGAAGAAAATTATCATCCCTAGGTGCAAACTTGCCAAAACCTGTGCATATTACAATAAATCTTCGTTTATTGCAATTATTATTAAATTCTTTAACACGTTCATCTGCAATCTGTTTTTCCCATGATTGTCCATTTTTCTGAATGTTTTTGTATGCTTCACTAATTAACTTTGCTAATTTTTCAGCATGTTCCCAAATAATTTCATTGTTTATTCTCATAAAATTCCGCTTAACCGTGCTGCGATAGGGCTAAATCTGTTATAACTTGTTTATGTCAGCACGCTTTATCCAGGAGCCATGCTCAGGCAGTTCATCAAGAACTATTCCTTCATATTTTTTCGCGTTATAAGCTTCAAGGATATACTGTTCTGCACTAACATCATCAATGCACCAATATCCTTCCTCGCCCGTATGAGAGCGAAGAAGGAGTATTACCCAAGGGTAAAGATATGTGTTCGCTTTAATGATTGTATACATTATTTTAATTGCTTTTTGAGCAGGTTCAATATCAGTTCTGTTTCTCCTTCGTCAAGGTCATAACAGCCATTGAACGCAAAGGTTATTTTGGTGTCGTCTTTATGCAGATAAATAATATTTGCGTTCTCATGCCATGGGCGCGACTTGTAACACCTTTTCACCATTTCAGAGAATGATTTATTCTCCTTCTTTGCATAGTCGGTGGCCCAAATGTTCATAAGAGCAATGAGCTGCTTCCAACTTAAATCCTCCAGCTCTATATTGCCATTTTCTTTTACCGTTTTTCCATACCATTCCCGCTTGCCGTGTTGCGATAGGGCTAAAATTGGTTTTTAAATTCTACAATAATCACGAAGATGTCCGCTCGGCGCTCCATACTGGAATCGTGTAACCTTTTCGCCTCGATATTCTATAGGCCTATCGAGCTTAATAGTAGTGGCCGTTTTCCCGTCACAATCATATTGGTTGCAGCTGTAGCCGATGGTCATTAAAGGGAGCTGCCACACGCCCCAGTTGATGTCGTTGAGGTAACGCAGCAATGTGCGGATGTTCGCAACCGTTGTCTCCACCACGTCACCGTTAAACACTGCGTTATATTCCTCTTTATGACGTTCGCGGTTGACCATGGCGAGCTCATGAGAGCGCTGCTTTGCCTGTTCATGGCGCAGAAGCAGCTGTTTGCGATCCTCGGCAAACTGCTCCTCAGTGACCTCCTTACACTTCGCGAGGATGGCATCAATGCCACCTTGTGAGACGATGAAAGAGCCAGCGTTTTCTAAAGGCTTCATGGTCGATGTTTTGGTGATAAGCAGCGTGCCATCGGCGTTCTGCTCAACAAGAAAACTCTTCTTGCTTGTGAAATACATTTTTCGCATATTCATTCCGCTTATCCGTGATGCGGTAGGGCTTAATAGGTTTCTTTATTCCAGTTATACTTGTGGCATTGCGCACAGTGAAAAAACAATGTTGCTGTTAAAGATAATTTTTTTGTAAGCCTTGATGCGTATGCTTGCATCCAAAGTCGTTACTCCCATGTGGCGCTCCTGATGCCAGTCAATGTATTCTGGAAGGTTCTTAATAGCATTAATCTTGCTGTTAATAACCTTGATTTTTTCAACCCTATTAGCTAACGCACAAAGGTAGTTAATCTGCTTGTCTGTTGCTAACATAATTTTTCCGCCGCTTATAGGTTGCCGCCCTTTCTAAGATGATTAATAATGTTTCTTTCTTTTATCTGTTGCAAAGGTAGTGATTATTTTTGAAACCACCAAATAAAAAGGACTTTTATTTAGAATAAAATGCACTTTTATTATTCTCTTTGCATTTCCCCGTCAGGCTCCACCGCTTTCACAGTTTTTCCGCATCTCCTGTGTCGTCTGTCGGCTCTCTTTGTCGCCCATCCAGGAACTCGAACCTGGTGCCATGCCTTTCCGTGTTGGGCGTTGCGCTGCTTGCTATCCTCTCGGACCGCAAGCAGCTAAACAAAAATACTTAGATTATGATTATGCGTTCCCGCCGAAGGAGTCGAACCTTCGCAAAGGACTGTGCCGAGCGCGGGATGGGGCGTTTAGTTAGAACGTCTGACGGAGGCAAGAAAACAGCGCATCAAGTCCTAAGTTATACTCTATACGCTCCTTGCTGCCAAACTCGTCGGTATCGGGCGGCGTGAGCGTAATATATTCGATGATGCGTGTCATTGCCTCACGGAGGCTTGCTTTATCCATATCTATTGTTATAACAGTCTTTTCCATATTTTTTGTTATTATTTGTTCGTAAATGCTCCTCCCAACAAAGGGAGGAAGAAAACGGCTGCTCCTAACAAGGAGAACAGCACTACACACACGCAGGCTATCGCTAAGGCTGCGATGATATATCTAATAGCCTTCCCCATGTGGCTATGGTAATAACGGCCTGTCTTGCAAGGCCTCTTTACCCTCCAATATGCCTACAGCTTCAATAAAAGGCAAGTTAGAGACCTTAATACGATATGTCATATAAGCGTCATTACACGACTTCATTATCTCTTTTATTTCTTCATTGCCCATGCTGTCGTTTACTAACTGAGCATAACGCTTCATAATAATGGCGTGGAACTGCACCAACGGTGCCAACGTTCCCACGGTGTTGCCTGGTATGCAGTTGGACATACGCAAAGGCAGCTCGCCACTTGCCACCTTGTGAAATACTTGGCGGTAGACCTCGAACACGGGGCGAACCTTGCGGGCGATGAAGAACTCAAGGCAAGGGACGGAGAGCATGTAGGTTACTTTGTCACCACCGTTGAACTGTCCGTTTGCCATCCGCTTGCCATTTTGGGCAAGCGAGTTGCCTTTCAACCGTTCCCCATTTGGGGGGAGCGGTTGATAATCAATACCTTCAAAGAAAGACTCTCCTTCTTTCAATGCTCTAACCGCCTTATCCTTTCTTGAATACACCAACGGCCAAACATCATCCAGGTTAACCGGAAATTCCTTGCTGTCTTTCGACAATTTTAATACTTCCTCAAAGTACGCCTTAATCTCTTGGGCAGTGCTCTGTTTTGTTAATTGTAGAATCATATTGCTTTAATTTTAAAATAATGAAAATCCGCTGTTTAAATACGCACGCTATAAAGGGGGCGTTTTTACCACTTAATAGAAACCGCCATAACCACGAACATCACCAGCACACCGAAGCCGAGATATTGCCAACCCGTCATTATCACAGGGTCTTCCTGGTCGGTGAAGTTGTGGCGACTGCTGAGCCACTGGCACACGCAAAGAGTTGCACGCTGTGCCAGTCCGAAGGCTTTCGCCATACACTGCAAGACATACACAAGGCAAAGCGCCAGGCACTTGCCAAAAGATCGTGCTACGTCCGATGCGCTCACCTGTGGCGCGGTCGGTGTTGTTACTGTTGCTTTCATATCTTTCTAATTTTTTTATAGGGTTTATAATATTGTCGCCCATGCTGGAGCTCGAACCTGCTGCCACGCCTTACCGTGATGGGTGGTGCGCTGTGGCTATCCTCACGGACCGCAAGCAGCTAAACAAAAATGATTCTATAAAGTATTAAAATGTCAATGCTTGTTTATTTCTGATCTGAAACCTATAATAGGACTACTTAATAGTTTTCGTTGTCGCTGGCCATAAGTGCATCCCCGTGAATGTTGCTTTAATCTCCTTTCCAGAAATAGGAGGGATGGCTATATTGGCTTAATGCCTTCTCTTTGGCGAACTCGCGGATGGTATGATAGTAGCCTTCCATCTCTTTCATAATTGCCTCTACTTTTCGTGCCAGCTTTAGATAGGCTGCATACTTCTTCTTTGATGCCTTGAGGTTCTCGATAGCCGCCAAACGGTCGTTTTTATACTGTTCTATAACAGCAACAGCTTTTTCCGCCTCTAAACGGTCGCCAGTATTCCACTGCCATTCGTTCGGATTCTCTTCTTTCTCATTGCCAATATAGCGGCGGTAGCCATTGCCCCAACTAACATAAATAGCGATGTCAGGATAATCTTTCCAGCCATTGTATCTGTAGACGTCGTAACATTTTAGATAAAAACAATATTCATCAAACGAGCTATAAAAGCCAGTTTCCTTCTTCACGGCATCATGAAAGCGTTTATTCAATACTTTGCCATCGAACTGTCGACACACCCGAATAAGTCCGTCAAAAGCCTTAATTTCACGATTATTTTGTTCTATCAACGCATCTACGTGCTCGCAATACTCCTTCACCTCGTTGGCCTTCTTGTCGGCTTCATACTTTTTTGCTTCAACAAATATTTGGTTCATAATATTCTCAATTTTTTATGTGTTCTATAATAGGTTCAATAATTTTCAATGTCGCCTGCTCCGTTGATACGTTCCGTGAGTTTCGAGCCTGGGCGAAAGCGGACGATTGCCGCAAAAGCTGCTGGATAGGTGGCGAACTTATCAGGAAAGGAACACCCCCCGCCGTTCTCGTCGCATACGTTGACGAAAACCATGAAGAAGCCAGAAGGCACGCGGCGTATTTCGTGGCGATAGTCGCCCGCTGCTGTGGGCTGAATAAATACCCATGTAGGGAGGTTGTTTGTTATAACTGAATTGTGAATTGCCATAATTTTCTAATGTTCTAAGGGGTCTATAATATATGGGGTTATCTCCTGAGCGTGTGCGGAATCCTCAATATTTCGCACACGCTATAAATGGGGTATTTATGCGGCGTGCTGTTTAGGGTGTGGCGTGCCGAATAGGGCTTGCCATTCTTCAGGTGTGAGCACCTGGGCGGCTCTACGGCTGGCGGTGCTGTTTAGCCTCTGGATAGCCTCCAACGCGCAAGACGTTAACGCCCGTTCGGCTACGCTTTCGGGCGGAATGTTCGCGGCTATCGTCAACAGGTCGTACACCTCCACGCCTAAGGCGTTGAGGGCGTACAGCCTGGCGCGTAATGCGTCCAGCGGGTTTTTATTGCTGCAGCTTTCGCGAAGGTCGGCGGCGACGTTTCGCAATAGGGCGAGGCGGGCGGCGGTTGTTGCGTTGTCCGTGATTTCGTCGGCCTCATGTAATAATAAGAAGGACGAAGCAGCCGACGCGGTCGGCGTGTCCTCCTGCTGCACATCTGCGAGGGTGTCGGCTGTCTGATCGGTTGGGGTGTTGCCCTGTTCGGCGTTGCCCTGCTCGGCAGTCGGTGCGGTGCTGCCTGGTTGCTCGCTCTCGTGCGCTGTGTCGGCTTCTTCGGCGGTCGGGGTAATATTCACCCCGAACCACTCGCGAAGGCGTGCCACTGCCTCAGGCTCGCTTGCTTGCCACTGCTGCGCCTCCTTATTCCACCGTGCGCCGTGTGCTTTAATGGCCTTGCGGTTGCGGTATGTCGTGCGACTGTCGCCGAGCACTGCCACACCCTCGGCGATGCTGACCAGCTGCAGGCCTTCGGCGGGTGCGTCGTCGGTCTGTGCTGCATCCTGAGCGGGTGCGGCTTCGGTGTGCTCCTCTGTGCGCTTGGTTGGTGTCGGGTCGGTAGACTCTGGGGTCTTGGTATAGCTGCGAAGGTTCCAGGCACGGCGGGCGAGGGCTGCGGCGTTCTCGGCGTAGCCATTGGCGAACACGTCGAACACGTCCACGCCCAGGGCGGCGGCCACTGCCTCGGCCTCCTGTGCTGAATAGTTGTAATTACTATAATATCCGTATTTGTCCGTAACGTCAGCGGCTGGCACGGCGGCGAAGATGTCGGCTAATAGGGCGGCGCGTGCCTCGTCTGACATTTCGCGGGTGATCTTAATATTTCCGCCGTTGCTGCCCATGGTCAGGCGTGCAAATTCGGCAAACTCGGAGAAAATAACGTCGCTTGAATCGTCCCAGCCGTTGAAGGTGTCGCGGCGGCTGCAAAATAAATTAAGATCGGTTTTTTCTTTAAATTCTTTTTCGGTCGGCCCGTCGGTCCAGATTAGATCAAAATCCGCCCCCCAGCCACGGCGCACAGATACGGAGAACTTCACGCCGGGGAAGGCAGCGGCACACATCGCCAAAATATTGGCCTTTCTGGCGTTGTCAATCTTTCGTGCTGTTGCCTTTTCTTCCTGCTCCATCTTCTCAACGTTACGCATGAGGGGCGACCACTTGGCGCAACGTGCGCGATACTTGGCGAGGCGCTGCGCCTTCTCCTCGGCTGCCTGGCGCTCCTCGGCTGCCTTGCGTGCGTTCTCCTTTGCCTTGACGCTTGCCACCTCGTCGGCGAGCATTACAGGCCATTCAATGGGCACGTAAATATAACGGGCATAACTGTAGCCCTCGGAGTCAATAAGGTAGTATTTGCCCGATGGTGACACGACGAGAGCGCCAACAGTATAAAAGGTGGCCAATTTTTCGGGGTCGTCGTAGTAGGTTTTATCGCCTTCGTCCACGTCCTCAGAACGTGCGAAGCCCTTCAGGTTGTAACGTGTTACCAGTTCATCGGCCAGCCCTGGGCGTGCAAAGTCTTCGGCCGATACATTTATAATTTGCTCAACACAGCACAGGCGGGCGGGCTGCTCGGCTGCGTGTGTGTAGTAGGTGAGGGCGTGCAGCTCCTCATATAGGCCGCGGCCTCCGTCGCACTTTAGGCCGCTATTGTCAGCCCAAAAGAAACCACCAACGGCGGGCACACCTTCGAGGCGGTCGGCCTCCTGTGCATGCTGTGCGTATTTTGTGCGCTGGCGTGCTGCCTTCTTCTCGGCGATGATCTCGCGGGCCTTGGCCTCGGCTTGCTCAGTCGTAGCCTTGCCGAAGGTCTTAACGTATGCGGGGCGAGATACTGGCGACATGGTGCCACACCAGCCACACAGGCAAATATATTGTTCATTGTCGCTGTAATACTGTGCGCGTTCGGCCTTGTCGGTTAATACTTTTACTATGTTCTGGGCGATTTTATTAAATGTTGCTTTCATAATCTTTGTATTTTATTTTATTTCTACATCGGTGAATATGGGGCACTATTATTCGAGGGTTTCGCCGTTGCGGCGGTAGTGTGTGCCGTTGAGCTTCACAGCATCACGGAGGCGGCGCAGGGCTGCCCCTGTCGGTTCCTCGGCGTTCTTGGTGTCGTCAATTAACGACATATCAGTAATACAGGCGCGCCAATAGTCGCCGCGTGTCGGGGTTGTGTATGTTACGACATACTGGCCAAAGCCAGCGAAACGAAAAGAAAAGGAGAAATATAAAGCTTTCATATTTATATGTTATTAAGTTGTTAAACCTATGCGAGGCGTGAGCGGAAGGCGTGTAACAGGATAGAGCAAGGAGCGCAGAACGCGGGGCCAGAACCTGGGAACATGCCAGGGAACAAGCGAGCCACAACCGCCAAGGCATTAAGCTCAAGCCATAATGTTACATCTATTATAGGCAGAAAAACGCACAGGGTGAGAGCCTGGCGGGCTGCACCCTCAACGCCTACGGCGTGGAAAAAGGACAACAGCGCCGACGCACAACCAAAGAAGAAGGAGACGCAGAGCACGACCACGGCGGCGAGGCTTACGGCAAAGGCTGTGCGGTGTGCGTAGGTCTTCACCTTCTCGGCTGCCTTCTCTGCCATCTGAGCGAGGCGCGAAGGCTCGGCGGGTGTCTGGGCGTCCTCGTTGGTGTCGTCGCTCTGTGCGTCATCTTCTGCAGTCTGCCATGCGCCCACCGTGTAGGCGGTGCGGTTTTCTGTTACCACAAAGTCGGCGGCGTTGCGCTCGCTTGTGTACTCGTTCAAGCTTTTGCGGCTTGTTATATATACCTGTTCTGTCTTGTAGGTTCTATCGGCTGAATGGTCGTATATTTCGACACGGCGCACGCCCTGCCAGTTTATAGCGGCTTTTACTTCGTCGAGGTCATCGCCTGCCTGTATTACGAATAAAATTTCGTTGCCTTTATCAAAGGCCATTACATAAGCGTTGCTTATTGCGGGGTTCATCTTCGCAATAGTTTCGGCATAGTCGCGGATGGCGGCGCGGTGGCCGTTGAGATTAAAAATATTTACTTCTGTTTTCATAATCTTGTATTTATTTATTTGTTTTTTGTTTTCTGCTGCAAAGATACAAATAAATATTTGTGCTACAAATAAAAATACAAAAAAGATTTTGTATTTAATAGTATTTAACACAAATGTATATTTGTATTTATATTAAATAGCTTACCTTTGTACTAATAAATATATATTAATATGAACGTATATATAAAAGAGCATCTAAATATATTAGGTATTACACAAAAAGAGCTTGCCGACCGTCTCGGCGTTACACAGCAAAGTATATCGGCCACCATCTCGCGCCCATCATTCCCCACCTTAGAGCGCATCGCCGCCGCCCTGGATGTCGAGCCGTGGCAGCTCCTGGCCCCTCCTGCTGTTGTCGAGGAGTTAAAGCAAGCAAGGGCGCAGCGCTCAGGCGTTGGCGGTGGTGGCTTGGTGGGTGTCGTGCGTGTAGGCTGTGAGATCTACACCGCCGACACCGTGCAACAGCTCCGCGCCATCGTGGAGAGGCTGGAGCGTATCGAAGAAGCAAAGATGTAAAAGCAAAAAAAATCCCGACAGGGTGCAAACCTTGTCGGGAATGTTGCGCCGCAGCCCTGCGGCGGCTTGTGTTCAAATACGGCTAAATATAAAAACCGGGGCTTTATTGTATGCGGTCGGCTGCTCGTCGTATTCTGTCGCTCAGGTCAACGAGAGCGCCGCGCAACTGTTCGCGCTCCTCATCTGTAAATGATGTAGGTTTTTTGTTTCCGTCGATACCGTCCAACTTATGATAAAGCCAAGAGCCGGAGCGGTTAAAATAACGCTTCGCCAAGTCAGCCCAAGAAATAGAAATTAAAAGATCAGATAACTGCGCTTTCATTGTCTCCGCCTGTGTCTGTTTCAAAATCATTATTGCCATAGTAATGTAATATATATTAAAAATTATATTTTCTTTTTGGGAGGGTGCCAACGTGGGCACCCTCTTTTTTTCGTGTCACTCGTCCAGCCATTCAGTAAAAAGCCTCTCTACATAGTAACGCAATTCCGTTGCGCCGTTCGGGTAACTCCTTTTGTAGTTGCGCCCTGCCTCTATTAGCTCGCGCTCAACCTCTGTTAATCTTAATTGCTTCATATTATATTTATTTTATTTGAACACTGCAAAGGTAATACTTTTATCCGTACTAACAAAATATTTTAGTACTTTTATTCGTATTATCTTTAATTTTTTTTGCATCCTTACAAAAACACCGACGACACACAACAGCACACCGACCGCCACACCCTCGACCGCTTCAGGGCGAAGCGGGGCGCGACACCTCGCCCCGTCTGAGGTGCGAGAGCATAAAACGTAAGCTTTAACTACATCGGGACGTAGGACCCCTCTTCAGGGCGGCGGTGACTGTTTTCTCTCCGTGGAACGTTCAAAAACACAATTCGCTCTAACCGTTAGAAATATACCCCACTTTTAGGGAATTAACCTACGGTCAGCCACTTTTATGAAATAAGATTTTAGAGCCATTTATTTGGAGCAAAAAAAATATTAAAACGCTCATTTTTAGCCGATTAAGCAACCAACAACTATACTAAAAACAAAACGTTTATAGGCTAAACTTACACCGAATTGACAGGGCAAGCGCAATGTCCTGTGCATAATAACAAAAAAACTTAACTTTGTGCTATTAACAACACAAAACTCTACATAAGTATGATAGACATTGAGATAAAGAAGGACGGACACAAGGTTGTTCAGCCTTACGCTCCCGTTACGGAGCTGAGAATATTAGAGACCATTCATCGCAAGGGATTCACCACCGTGCAAGTGGCAGAACGCCTGGGCGTGACCAAAGCAGCCGTGTCGCAGATGATTACGGGCAACCCTACGCTGTCAACCATCTACAAGATAGCCTGGGCAATAGACGTTGACCCTCGCGACTTCTTCTATCGCCTGGCTCCCGACGGAACAATCATCGAAGAGCCAAAGGTGAGCTTCGAGAAACTGAAGGAGTATGCCGAGCGCGAACGGCTCGGTCCGCTCTTTGCACAAGAGCCGCAGAACGCACGGCAAGTGTTGGTATGCCCCAACTGCGCCACGGCTTTCCTCGTAACCAACATCCCGAAGTATGCAGAGGAGAAGGGCGAAGCAAAATAGGCTTCGCTCCCTTAGTCTTTTCGCTTATGCTGATGCACGTCTTACGCTATGCCTTGTTCGGCAAGAAACGCACCTACGTCTGAACGATAAGTATATGGCACCTCTATCAGTCGGATGTTATGGTCGGCTACATAGCGACGCAAATGATTGTCACGCTTCTTCTGACTTTGCCATTTCCTTCTGCCATGCGTGATGGCTTTAAATTCTATGCCATAATGCTGCTCACCTTGAAACTCAATAAACGTATTCGAGTCGGGCAAGAAAAAGTCAACTCTGACAAACGTATCGAAGTATTTTTTATCTTCGATATGATATTCTTGCACATATTTTATATTCCTGCTTTGCAGATAGCGTCGCACATTACGCTCTCCTACGCTTTCTCCGATGTTACCACATTCGGGGCAGCAGCAGCCATTCCTTATTTGGTATAATGAAGTGTAAAACTCACCATGTTGCGGACAGACGCACTTAAAACGCTTTGAGGTATTCTTTATCACCTGCATAGGCACATATATAGGTGTGTCAATATTATCTTCCAACTGCCTTACAAGAAAATGGATTTTCTCTTTGTCAGTAGTGCCTTGATAATATCGCGGTGCAATGCCATAGTCGGCATCGTGCCGAAGGTGCTCATAGGGTCGAACCTTTACAACAGCTCCATCTGCAATGCGAATCAGCGTAACCGGAGTGTCGTTGTTCACGTAATGGCATTGTGAATAATCAAAAACGCCTTCTCCATGATAAGCCTTTGATTCGGCAATAAAACGCTCCGTAGTCCAACGCTCCGAACGGCGCGACGGGTCGTAGGTCTTCTCAACGACATTTGCCCATGTCTTGCCCTGCTCTTTGTTGCATGCAGGACATCCCCAACCTTTCAGTAAGTTTTGGAGAGTACGAGAAAAAATAACATCGTGCTTCTTGCAACGCAAAGTAATTGGCGTTCTTCTGTTCTTATAATCCACTTGCGCATAGTCGTAATCGTCGCCATACAGCTCGCGCAAACGCTCCACAACCTCCTCGTTGGTGTAAGGCTTGTTTCTCACCTCAAAATCGAAACGCCGTTCATGCGTCCGTTTATAAGGTTTAAGGCTCTCAAAATACTCTTTGGCATCCTTACGCTGTTGCGCCACCAACGACTCCACAAACTCACGATATTGCTTTCTGCTGACATCTAATTCTTCTCTCAAGTCATTCAACTGCTTTGTGTAATTTTGCTCAAGAATTTTGTTCATCTGCCAGTCTATATTAGAGAGCGACAAGACGGGAATGTCCTCAAAGTTCAAATTTTCTCCATCAGTAGCCATTCTCTGAATGACAGAATAGAACTTAGATACACCGATACGTACCTTTTCCCTGCGCTTTTGCCCCATAAGTAATTCAGTCATCTTTTCCAGTTCTTCTATGCAAAGAAGTTTATTAGGGTCTGCAAGGAAAGCAGTGGCTGCAATTATCAAATAGCTGCGCTCATTGGGGGTCAGACAGCTACTCTTTATCGAAATCTTGCCACGAAGAATATTTTTCGTAGCAGATAGTTTACGAGGTGGCATTATCGGCTTTTCCATACGAAATTCCATGACTATATTTTTATATGTTATTAATTCGTGCATTATTGTTTTGTAATGCGCTGCAAAGATAAAAGTTTATTTTGATACACGCAAATAAAAACAAAGAAAACTTTGTCTTATTTGTATTTTTTATTGAATATTCTTTGTTTATACAAAGTTTGTTTTTATCTTTGCACTAATATTTTAATGCTTTATAGAATATTGAAGAAGAAACTCTATGAATAAAAGAAGAAATAACCTACGTATTACTGCAATAATGCAGGAGCAGGGCCTTACCCTTCCAGACCTTGCCAAAAGGTTAACCACAAAAGATAAGGATGGCAATGTTCGCAAACTCACATCGGCTGCGATAGGAGCACGCATCAATGGCAATCCGTCGTTGAGCAATCTCTACGATATTGCCGACGCATTGGGCGTGAAGATAACCGAGTTGTTTCCACCTGAAGACCAATGCAACAAAAACGTATATCCGTCAGAATTTAAGATACAAACCATCTGCCCCTCATGTGGTGCAAAGATAAGTGCAAGCGTGATGGCGGAGTGATAAACGATATGACGTAGTATTTTTGTACTATGTTATTAATTCGGTGAGCACTGCCATCCGCGAGGATAGCAGTGCTTTTTGCTTTCAAACAACCATACAAAATAAACTCCCCGACACGCTCCTTTCATTCAGAGCCATGCCAGGGAGATTGTCAAGAGCCAGGCGTGGGGTGGGTAGCCACACATGATAATGCAAAAAATTAAGATGTGAAAAAATATGTTGCTGGAAAACGTGGGCCTTCGCATGGAGAAGACTAATGATATGAAAAAACATATATAGTTCTTCTGGTTCATCCGGTGACAAAAAACATAAACCTACGAAAGTACTAACGTATAAAAATATCAATGTATGAAAAAGATTTTCAGTTTTTTGCTCATGGCAGCCATGCTGCTTGCTGTGGGCGCGAGTGTGACGAGCTGTAGTAGTGGTGACAATGAGGAGGAGGAATATGTGCCAGTAGAATCACCGTATGCAAAAATTCTCAAAGAGAAGCCTGTGCATCAGTTGTCTTATACCCATACCTATAGTGATATGGGATCGTTCGGACTTGAAAGCGACCCAATGGTAGGTAATTACAAGACCGACTACTACACTATCAGTTTTCTCGTCTACGATGCCCCTGCTGATGACATGTACGACGGCCGTTATCAGATTGCAGAAATCGGCGGTTCGGTATGGGGATGGAAGGAGCAATGGCGACCCGAATACAAGAAGCACGAACTAAGCACTGGGAAGAACAACCAGCCCGTAAAAGGAGCTTGGGCAGAGATAAAAACTCTTGACAAGGGCGACGAATATGGAAAAAAGACGTTCCGTGTGACGCTACACGTTGACGAAATGACGGAAAAGAACGGCGACTATGCCCGAAATATCAACATATCGTTTACAGGCCGCGATACAGGACCGATGTTAATAAACTAATGATAAGTTCTTGCAAAAATAATAAAAATATTGTATCTTTGCAAAAGTATTTTTTAGAATTTCATATTCTATAAAGTATTTAAAATGTTATTGCCGCTCTTGGTCCGCGAGGATGAAGAGCGGTTTTTTAGTGTCGGCAGCAACACGCTTGTTGCTTTGCCGTAATAGCGGTTTCGGCTCACACATCACTCAGCAAAGCGTTGAGCCTCCCACTGTCGTCGCGTTTTTAATCCCTCGAGTTGTTTACCACCAGCATATACCCATTTAAGAAATTCGGCTTGTATGGCTTCCAGCGTGTCGTTGCGCTGTATGCGTTTAAACAGTGTTGAAGCCTTGAACGCACCTATGCCCAAATTGTAACAAAAATCGGCACAGGCATCGAAACGTCCTTGTGTTTTCGTTATTTCGGGGATAGATGACAAGAAGCGTTCGATAGGTCGGAGGTCGGACCGCAGCCATGCCTCTGCCAGACTTTCATTACAAGTGGTGCGGGGCGTAACGCCATGTGTGTGGCCGTAGCCACAGGTCCACACGCCCGCCGCGCAACGGTATGCCTTGCGGCGATAACCCTCAAACGCTTTTAGCTTGTTTATCAAGATGTCGCTTATATTCATAGCTGGTATATGTTAAAGTAACGCCACACACACAATAAACCCCACCGCGCAGCCTATGCCGCCCCACATCAGGTCCACCTTGTCAAAGCCACCGCCATATTCAGCATCGGCTCTCTCCTTGCGCAACCCAACCGCAAACACCGCCAATGCGCTAATCAGTGCGGCCACCCACACAGGAAGCGCCGCAAAGGCACGACACAGCGCCAGGGTGCCTACCACCGTAGCGGCCACACTCAGAAACAGGTGCACAAGTCTGTCTGCACCCACCTTGGCCACCAGCCTCTGATAGCCATCATACACCCTTTTACAGATGTTTTTAATTTTTTCTTTCATCATTAATCACATTTTTAAGTTACTTATTTTTCTTACTTAGGCAAGCCGCAAAGCCGAGCGAAAAAGCAAATCTCCTCGTCAACTTGTCAACTCGTCAACTTGTCTCCTGGCTCACTGTCTAAAAACAATCTCGCCAGTGTCGGCATCATACGATACGCTAAACCTGCTCACCTTAGCCACCTGTTCCTCCCAGTCGGCCAACGTTCCAGCATAGCCTTGCTCTTTTGCTACATCGTAGGCGCTACGTCCAGCGTCGCCCTTAAACTTTACGCCTGGCACACGATAGCACGTCTTCGTGCCATCGGCATTGCTACGCACCAGCAGCAGCACATCATCGTTCTGTACGCCATCAGGCACCACGTCCAGCGACGTTACGTCAATATAACTAATATCTGCCATAGCTCATTACTCCTTTCCGTCATTAACTGTTATCACAAGGTCAGGCCCTTCAACGCGCACACTGATAGCGTTCTTCACCACCTCGGTAGCAGTGTCAATGGCCACATCTTTCAGTGGCTCGGCATCCAGCAGCACCACCCACGAGGTTGAGCCTTTCTTCGGCTCTGAGGTTGTAACCTCCACCGCTTGCCAACAACACAGCCCATGACTCACCAGCGAGCCCACGGCATACATCTTGTCCTTTACCCATTCGCCACAGGGCAACAACTGGGGAGCAGCAGCATACACCACAACCTGCGTGTCTATCTCTACGCTTTGCTCGTTGTCGTCAACATCGCTCAGCACCGTGTCGGCCAGCGCGTTGTTGTCTACAATGCGTATCTGCTCATACTCGTTGCTACGCCAGCTCGTGCCTAACAGCTTGCCACACACCTCCAGCGCATACGTACCCAGTGGCAGTGTGGCGGGCACCTGAGCTCGCAATCTGCCCTCGTCTTCAATTACAAACGCAAGGTCGAAACGTCGCACAGCGCTCACCAGCCGCACATGTATTTCTTCACATACGGCCAATGGCATAGCCACCATCTGCCCCTCTTCCATACGTCGCACAGGTATCAGGAGCGCGAAATTATTTCCTTTTACTATACTTTTCATATCTTCTAATTATATGTTGCACCAATACGTTAACGACACTAACCACAACGCTGTAACCTCGGCCATCAACCACAGCTTGCTATCTTTGTCGCGATGGCATAACAGCCAATACCAGCCATACAATGACACGATACACAACGTCAAAGGCCAGTCTACCGTCAAGCACCAGGCCACGCCCGACACTGCCGACACAATAGCCGCACCTTTATGTACCGCCCGCTCACCAGCATCAAGAAAACGTGGGGCAGTGCCCACAAATATAAGCCCCAAACACGTTAAAAACGCAAGGCAGGGCTCGCCAAGTCCGCTGTCAAGCAGACATACCATCATCACTATGCCCAGCACCACCATTGCCAACTGGAACAGCCACCCACGCCTGCCAAGCAGGTAGTAGATGCTGCTCAACATCTCGGGCACACCGTGCTTTTCTATCACCACGCCCAGCAGCGCTACAAAGAGCAATGCCGCTATCACACTTAATAACACCATCTTACACCTCCATAGTTAGTTTTTGTGGGTAGCCACACGTATAGTCATAGCCCAACACATCCTCAAGCGTCGTCATCTCGGTCACAGCCTTCCTGTGTGCCGCCGTAACATTAAAGCACTCCAACGCATACATCTCCAGCGCCGATAGCAGTTGTATCGCCTTGTCGCAGTCTACCACCAGCTTCGCCTCGCCCAGCCACAGCGTCGTTGTGGCCTGTCCAATCGCCTTCGCGATTGTGGTAGAGTTCATGAGTCCCACACGTGTAGCCTTATCCAGCCACACCTTCTGCCCGTTCAGTATAAACGCGTTCACGGCAGAAGATGTATCATACTTTTCGATGTCGGCAAGCACAGTCTCCTTCGCTCTCCCAAGCACAGCAGTCTCCGAGCTTACGTCGTCTATCCAACACACATCATACGCATATTGCGTCTTTTCGTGCTCTTCTTGTCGCATCACGCCATCATCGTCCATGCCCACGGGCACAGCCTCGCGTGTCGTTACCACTTGCTCATTAAGAGCCACCATCGCCCGCCCGCTCTTGCTTATGCTTATACGAGGCTGGCGCTCATCAAATACCTGTTTTGTTGTTGTCATGTTCTTCAATTATTTAGTTATTATATACCATATTTCTTGCATAACAGTTCACACGCTTCTTGATTGCTCGTATGAAACTGCTCAAAATAGAACGATATGCCCTCAGACATAATGCGTGTCTTTAAGGGCAACGATACGCTACCATCTTTTACAAGTTTGAAAAACTCTTTTATCTCGTAGCTGCCGTTATTGGCGATATACAGATGCTTCGTACCATCATCGTTGATGGCGACAAACTGGAAGCGAACAAAATATTCGCTGTCTTTATGGTTTTGTCGCACGGCATAGTCGGTTATCACTACCGTCTTACCCTCCACTTTATTCAGTTTTATCAGTTCACCAGCCATAGGACGAACCGACATACCTTTTTGATTTTTCATGTGTTTTAATCTTCTTATATCATGTCTAATTAGTCGAACCAGTCTTCGGCTGTCAGTCTTCATTAACATACCATGATAGCCAGCATAGCGCTGTTGGCTTCGCCCAGCAGCACGTATCGCCCTACGACGTATCTCACCACGCACATTAACAAATGTGCCATGATACCGTTGTTTACAAAACATAAAACCATTCTGCACACGCGCCACCTGCCAGTCGTTCTTCATTTCCATGCCATATCGCCCTGCAAGATAACTCTGTTCCCAATGCAATGCCTCTACTACCTTTTTGCGATCATCGTCCATCATAATACGGTTATCGCCAAAGGCAGCATAGAACTGAAGATGAAAACGGTGCATCAACGCTTCGTCCATATCGGCTAATGTAAGCATAGCAAATAGTTGAGAGAGTGTTCCGCCTATCACCAGCGTTTCATGTTGCATCAATATTTCGTATAGCAATTTACGAGTAAACGGGCAGGTTACAGTTTCAAATACCACACCAAGCACTACCTTACTACTTAAACTTTCGTAAAAATGATGAATATCAGTAAGACCAGCACTGGCATTAGGATGCCTCTTAACATACGTCCTTATACGGTTTATCATGCAATATCTACGGTCGTTGCTCCATAGGCTGCGGCCTTTTATGCCTGAATAGCACCAGCGAGGTATTTTGTTCGTTAATCGCTCTTGTAGCACTATCAGCAGCACATTCTGTATGCAGCGGTCATACACCGAGTAGATGTCGGCATTTCGATTTTTGTCGCCCTTGCCTTTCTTTTCAATGACACGACGCACCGTAGGCTGGCATTTATAAGTATCATCCGTCAATTCTCGTATGATACGCTGTATAACGGCTTCCTTGTTGTCAGCTATCTTGCGTACTTCTGGCGAGTCGCTTGCCCTGTCAAGGCAGCGCTCTACGCCCATGCTCACGATTGCAGGGTCTGTCAAAAATCGCTTCAAGTTTCTCAATTTTTTCTTATGATTTGCTGTCCTTAGTTCATCGAGGATATTTCCCTCGTGGGTAGCCTTCATTGGTGTGGCATCATTCTCGATAATGCCATCTGCCTCTGCGCTCTCGCCCCAAAATGGCAAAGAGCGGCAGTCTACCAATCCGCGCCCACCAGTGGCGGCGCAGTTGTTCGTAATGTTTGACCTTGTTGGTCGCGATGTAAGGCGTTTCCTACTATCATCTACCTGATTGACAGCCACAGCCCCAGCGTAATTACCATCGCTATTGCTAACAGCGTTGTTGCAACTAACAGTGCGAGACGCAGCATTACCGTTGTCCGCATTGCACCCAGCAGCGAGAGCCTGTTCCTTACCGTCGCTTTTGTCTTTGCCAACCATCACGCACGGCTCAGATGCTTTCGCATCCACCGTAGGAGAGAGCACACCGTGCGCTTCTCGGCAAGACGCACCCACCGCACAGCCGTACATCATCTCATTATTCAATGATGGCTGCTTCGATTGTTCGTTATTTTTCTGTTCGATGAGAGTCATATTATTCTTTTTCTTGAGATATTCTTAAAGTTTTTTTGATTATTTGCTGGCTCCATTTTTGGGGCCCAAGCGTAGCGGCTAAGAGCCGCCGCTACGCTCGCTGTAAGGCTTTGCTTTGGCTTCTGGTCTAACAGCCGACTGCTTTTTCTTGTTGCTGCCTTCTTATTGCTTTAGTTTTAGCAGAGGGACAGCCACAGCCCCAGCGGAAGAACCATCGCCATAGCTAACAGCGGCGGAGCAACTAACAGCGCGAGACGCAGCAGCACCGCGGTCCGCACCGCACCCAGCAGCGAGAGCCTTCACACCTTCCTTACCTTCTTCAGGCAAACCATCCTTACCAGCGCCCCACATGTAGTGATTATTCCAGATGTAGCAGCACTCACAAGTATGCAGATTGCCACCCATCTCCTCGATGCAGAACAAGTTACGGTTGTAATCAATCTTTTTGATGTAACCTGAAACACCACTTGTGCTTATTTTATTCGTCAATCCATGCAGAATATTAAAGTCGGTGCCTACATCGCCATAAACCACATCACTCGTAAGTGGCACAATGTCTTGCCATTTGTTTGCGTAGTAAAAATAGTCAACATAGCTGCCGCCTATCTTGCTTGAGGTGTAATGAGCACCGCACAACTGTCGGAACATTCCGTCAAAAGGCAAGCTCATACCACGATAACAAGAGTGTGAGAATTTACCAATCACATAGCCACCTGTCAGGTCAGTATCGTCGCAATAAGTGCCATCAGCAAATTCCATCTTGATGTAGCAGTTGGCAACGGCGGTCATCACGCCCTCGCTTATGCCTTGACAGTTGGGTACATCGCGCACTACGTAGTAGCGTTTATTCACTTCCATGCCTGCGCCTGTGCTCACGTTTATGCTTCCATCCTCCGAGCATACCACATTGCCATCGGCATTAAAGTAGAAAATGTTTTGTGGTTGGCCCACCTCCTCTTGTAGCCCAGCCTTTGTTATGCCATCCAGCAGCATCTGTATCTCTCCGCACTTCGTGATAACATAGAAAGAGCCGCCAAACATGCCTTGTAGGTTGTAACTCTTTGCACCGCTGGCACCTTTCTTCCATGTTTTGTCCATAATACCACTATATTTAACCACAGAACCGTCGGCCTTAAATGTCTTTACGCCCGACACCGCTGCAATTCTATCATCTGCCCATGTAGCTTCATTCGCAATGCTTGTATGTGTGCAACCCACGCCAAAAAGATATAGGTCAGAGGCGTCGAGCGTACCGAGTTCAACAAACATCATTATGAGCCACAGCTCATAAAATTCGTAGTAACAGCCCATGTAGGGATAGTTGGTGTTGGTATCAGCATTTTTATTTTGAGCCATATGGATCGAGTTTAGTCCACTGACAGCCCATGTTGGATAGCCCTTGCCATCAACGTTTAACGGGTTTTTAACCGTGCCAGCCGCCGCGCTGCCACTGCCTGCAATCTCGTCAGATATTACGCAATGTGCACAGGTGCGCTCGTCGCCCTCCAACTTTGTGTTAACGGTGTAGAAAGGCGAAAAGGCAAAAGGTTCAAACTTCTTCGACGCATAGCCCTGCCAGTAGCAAGGCACCATGCCTATGCCCATGCTGCTCAT